>Ga0136633_1000054_pt1 | contig 74787 bp, 88 predicted proteins | sample AntDrymeUQ832206_2_FD_105494 | JGI IMG/M metagenome (GOLD analysis project Ga0136633, IMG submission 105494) | Polar desert sand microbial communities from Dry Valleys, Antarctica - metaG UQ83 (22.06) | ecosystem: Environmental > Terrestrial > Soil > Desert | place: Antarctica: Dry Valley...
CGGGGGTCGCTTTGGGCTTCAAGGATTTTGGTCTCATCTTCGTTCCTTCGTCACTGCGATGAGACCAAAATCCTCCTCTATCGAATACCCTCAATCTGTCTCATTGGTGCTGACGCCGGACACATCGACACTTCGAGCGCCTCGCTCGGGGTAAGATCGGGAAGAATCCCCGGCAGACAGGCGGCGAGCAGCGATTTGCCGGCGCCGGGAGGGCCGCTCATCAGCAAATTGTGGCCGCCGGCCGCGGCGATTTCCAGCGCCCGCTTGGCGGTTTCCTGTCCCTTCACCTGGGCGAGGTCAGGCCCGAAATTGGGCGGATCGGCGACCGCCGGCTGCGGCGGTGCGAGCACCGCGCTGCCGCGCAGATGGTTGAGCAAAGCGATCAGATCAGGCGCCGCGACCACCTCCACCTCGCCCGCCCAGGCTGCTTCCGCGCCCTGAATTCCGGGGCAGATCAGGCCGAGGTCGCGCGACGAGGCGTGGATTGCGGCGAGCAGCACGCCGGGCGACGGCGCGATCCGCCCATCCAGGCTGAGCTCACCGACCGCGACATAGCCGGCCAGCGTCTCGGCATCCACCGCGCCCATCGCCGCAAGCAAACCGAGCGCGATCGGCAGATCGTAATGCGAGCCTTCCTTGGGCAGATCGGCCGGCGAGAGATTGACGGTGATGCGCTTGGGCGGGAGGGAGAGCCCAATCGCGGCCAGCGCCGCATGAACCCGCTCGCGGCTTTCGGCGACGGCCTTGTCCGGCAGGCCGACGACGAGGAACTTGGGCAGGCCGCTGGCGATCTGCACCTGCACCTCGACGGCGCGCGCCTCGAGCCCCAGGAACGCCACCGTGGCGACATGCGCGACCATCCAGATACCCCCTTGGTGCAGTATCGAGGGCACGCAGGAGGTTGTCGAGGGGTGTTCGTCGAGGATTGCGCCCTCATCCTCCCGGCAAGCGGAGGATAAACACCGCAAGTTGCATTCCGGTCGCGCGCAACCACATCGGCGATATGAGCGCGCCGCCCCCTCCACGCCGCTGGGACGAGAACCCCGCGATTCGCTATGCCCTTGTCACACTCGGCATCCTGCTCATCGCCGTCACCCCGTTGGTCGGGCCGATCCCGGGGCCGGGCGGGATCATCGTCTTCGGCGCCGGGCTGAGCCTGATCCTCAAATATACCGGCTGGGCGAAGCGGCTCTATGTCCGCTTCAAGCGCCGCCATCCGAATAAGGGCCGCTGGACCGACTGGAGCCTGAGGCGCGCCAGCGCCCGCCGGCGCGAAGAAGTCGTCAAGGCGCGCAACGCCGATGATGCACCGTCGGGGAATTGACTTTGGCCCCGCCCTTCCCTATCCGCGCCTCCAACCAGGCCGCCTTTGGGCGGCCCTTTCATTTCAGATGATTTACTGAGGAATGAGCGATGAAGCGCACCTTCCAGCCGAGCAATCTCGTGCGCAAGCGCCGGCACGGCTTCCGGACCCGGTCGGCGACCGTGGGCGGCCGCAAGATTCTGGCCGCGCGCCGCAGCCGCGGCCGCAAGAAGCTGTCGGCCTAGTTAAGCCGCCGCTCGGCAAGCTTACCCGCCGCGCCGAATTCCTTGCCGCCAATGCGGGCAAGCGCGCGCCCATGCCCGGCTTCGTCCTCCTCGTCCGCTTGCGCGACGATGGAGATTTGGCGATGCGGCTCGGCCTCACCGTGTCCAAAAAGGTCGGCAACGCCGTCGTCCGCAACCGCATGAAGCGCCGCTTCCGCGAGCTTGCCCGCGCGATCCTGCCGGAGGCCGGGATTGCGGGCGCGGACCATGTCCTGATCGGGCGGCAAAGCGGCATCGAACGGCCCTTCAGCGATCTCGCCTCGGAATTGAACCGCGCCCTCGCCAAGGTGGCGCGATGATCGCCCGGATGCTCATCCTGGTCGCGCGGGGCTGGCAGCTCGGCCCGTCGCAGGTGCTGCCACCCAGCTGCCGTTACCAGCCGAGTTGCTCGGCCTATGCAATCACCGCGCTTTCCCGCTATGGCGCGCTGCGCGGAAGCTGGCTGGCGCTTCGCCGGCTGTTGCGCTGCCACCCCTGGGGGGACTCGGGGCACGACCCGGTGCCATGAGGGGAAAAGGACCCAAATCTCTGTGACCGACAATCGTAACATGCTGCTGGCGATCGTCCTTTCGGCCGTGGTCCTGCTCGGCTGGGGCCTCGTTACCCAGACGTTCTTCCCGACGGCGAACGAGCCGACGACCAGGATCGAGAACGGCCGCAGCGTCCCCTTGCCCCAGCCCAAGGCCGATCCGGCCGCCGACGGCGCGCGCGCGATGCGCGATCGCCAGATCGTGCTGCGCGAAACGCCGCGCGTCGCCATTGCGACGCCGCGTCTCGCGGGCTCGATCAACCTCACCGGCGCGCGCATCGACGATCTCGTCCTCACCACCCACCGACAGACCATCGCCGCCGATTCGCCGCCGGTGCGGCTCTTCTCGCCGGCCGGCGCGCCCGGCGCCTATTTCGGGAGCTTCGGCTGGAACGGCGACGGCCTTTCGGCGCCGGGTCCCGAGACTGTCTGGCGCGCCGACGGCGCCCGCCTCACCCCCGCCACGCCGGTCACCCTTTCCTGGGACAATGGCCGCGGCCAGCTCTTCCAGATCCGCCTGTCGGTCGATGACAGCTACTTGTTCACCGCCGAGCAGAGATTGATAAATCGCGGCGCTGCGCCGGTCGCCGCCCAGTCGTTCGCTCTGGTCAGCCGGGTTGGCCAATCGCCCGATCCCGACACCTGGACCTCGCATGTCGGGCCGGTGGGCGTCTTCAACGGGACCGCCAATTATGATTCCAACTGGGACGTGGTCAGCACCGCCGGGGCACAGCGCTTCGGCACCACCGGCGGCTGGCTCGGCTTCACCGATCAATATTGGCTCGCCGCCGTGATCCCCGGCCAGGGCAATGCAGTCGAGGCGAGCTTCCGCCACAATGCGCCGACCGACGCTTTCCAGGCCGATTTCATGGGAACGGCGCGGATTGTCCCGCCCGGCCAAACCTTCGCCTCCACCTCCCACCTCTTCGCAGGCGCGAAAGAGGTCGGCCTGCTCGAATCCTATTCGGAATCGCTCGGCACGCCGCTCGAGCGGGCGATCGACTGGGGCTGGTTCCGCTGGTTCATGATTCCGATCTTTTCGCTGCTAAACTGGCTGTTCGCCCAGATCGGCAATTTCGGCGTCGCGATCATCTGCCTTACCCTGATCGTCCGCACCCTCCTCTTCCCGATCGCGCAGAAGCAGTTCGCCTCGATGGCCGCGATGCGGGTGATCCAACCGAAGCAGAAGGCGCTGCAGGAGCGCTACGCCGACGACAAGGCCAAGATGCAGGAAGAGCTGATGAAGCTCTACCGCGAGGAAAAGGTCAATCCCGTCGCCGGATGCCTGCCGATCCTGCTCCAGATTCCGATCTTCTACGCGCTCTACAAGGTGCTGCTGCTCGCGGTCGAAATGCGCCACGAGCCGTTCGTGCTTTGGATTCGCGATCTTGCCGCGCCCGATCCGCTGACGCCGCTCAACCTGTTCGGCTATCTCGCCTTCACGCCGCCGCACTTCCTCGCGATCGGCATCCTCCCGATCCTGCTCGGCATCACGATGTGGCTGCAGATGAAGCTCAATCCGCAAATGCCGGATCCGGTGCAGCGTCAGATCTTCGCGCTTATGCCGTGGATGCTGATGTTCGTGATGGCGAGCTTCGCGGCCGGCCTTCAGCTTTACTGGGTTACCAACAACATCCTGACGATCCTGCAGCAGAAATGGCTCTACAGCCGCCACCCGGCGCTGAAGAACGCACCGGCAATGGTCACAGCCTCGCCAACCCCGCCGCCACCGCCGCCCTCACCGGCACCCAAAGCAAAGTCGCGACGTGGACGCTGACCGGGAAGAGCTGAGCGAGGCCGCGCGCAAGCTCTTCGCGGGACCGGTCACGTTCCTTAAATCGGCGCCGGAGCTCAAATTTCTGCCCGATCCGGACGCGCCGGAGATCGCCTTTGCGGGCCGCTCTAACGTCGGCAAATCGTCGCTGCTCAATGCGCTCACCAACCGCAAGAGTCTGGCCCGCGCCTCCACCACGCCGGGCCGAACGCAGGAGCTCAATTTCTTCGACGTCGGCGAGCCGTTGCGGCTTCGCCTGGTCGATATGCCCGGTTATGGTTTCGCCAAGGCGCCGAAGGACTTGGCCCGCCGCTGGCGTTTTCTCGTCAACGATTATCTGCGCGGGCGGCAGGCGCTGAAACGCGCCTTGCTGCTCATCGACAGCCGCCACGGCGTGAAGGAGATCGACCGCGAGGTGATGAAGATGCTGGACGATGCCGCCGTCGGCTATCGCATAATCCTCACCAAGGCGGACAAGATCAAGGCGAGCGAACTCGCCGAAGTGACCGCGAGCACGATCGAGGAAGCGCGCAAGCACTCCGCCGCTTATCCCGAGATCATCGCCACCTCGGCTGAAAAGGGGCTCGGCATGGATTTGCTGCGCGCGGCGGTGCTAGAGGCGGCGCTCACCTGACATCATCGGGGACGGCATGCTCAAGCTCATTATCGGCAACAAGGCCTATTCCTCCTGGTCGCTGCGCGGCTGGCTGGCGGTCAAGCAATCCGGCCTGATGTTCGAAGAGATCACCGTGCCGATGTTCGACGCCGAGTGGGACAAGCGCACGGAGGGCGACGAATTCGCGCCGTCGGCGGGCAAGGTGCCGATCCTGTGGGACGACCAGACGGTGATCTGGGACAGCCTGGCGATCATCGAATGGCTCGCCGACAAAACGGACAAGGCGCGCTACTGGCCGCGGGACGATACCGCCCGCGGCATGGCCCGATCGATGGCGGCGGAGATGCATTCGGGTTTTGCCAATCTGCGCCGCGAGCTTTCGATGAACGTTCGCAAGCAATTTCCGACCGCCGAACTCAACCCGCTTGTCAAAGCGGAGGTGATCCGCATTCTCGAGCTCTGGGCGCAGGCCCGGGCCAGGCACGGCTCTGGCGGGCCTTATCTGTTCGGCGATTTCGGAGCGGTGGATATCATGTACGCGCCGGTGGTGACCCGCTTCGTCACATATTCCGTCCCCGTCCCGCGCTTCGCCGCGGCCTATATGGAGACGTTGCTCGATCACGCCTGGATGAAGGAGTGGATCGAGGCGGCGCAGGAGGAGCCTTGGGTGATCGAGCAATATGAGGCGCACCCGACCAAATGAGGGCCGTGCTCCCACTCGCCGCCGCCGCCTCGCTGCTCGGGGCGCCCGCTCTCGCGAACGACGTGTCCGTGGAGACGCTGCGCGAGATCGCAGACCGCTTCGACCGGGCCCAGATCGGGCAGGACCGCGCAACGCTGGAGCGGATGACCGCAGCCGACTTCATCCTGATCGGCACTGACGGCACCCGCCAGAGCCGTCGGCAGTTCATCGACGACTATTTCGAGCCCGGTCTCCGCTTCGAGATCACGCTTCCCGAGGATCGCTACTTCATCCCGCTCGGCCCGGATGCCGGGATTGTCGGCGGCGATGTCGTGATGCGCGGGACGAGCAATGGAACCTCCTTCGCCAGCCGCATCCGCTTCTCGGACACGTTCCGGCGGATCAACGGCGAATGGGTCGCCGTCCACGTTCAGGCCACGCGGGTGCCCCCGCCCGCTGCTCAATAAGGCGAACCGTCCTTGCGTGTGTAGCGCTCGCCCGCTTTGTCCCAGTGCAGATCGACGTCGGGATAGTGGCAATCGCCCTCGCCGATCCGGCCGTCCATGGCGAGGAAGACGCAGGGCCGGCCGCTCCGGTTCACGAGCCGGTGGCCGTTCGGGACGTCCTTCGGAAAGGCGGCGCAATCGCCCGCGCGCAGGATCGTCTCGCCTTCGTCCTCGATCAGCACCGCCTCCCCCTCCAGAACGACCAGGAACTCATCGATTCCCTCATGCCAGTGGCGCTGGCTGGAAACGCCGCCCGAATCGAGCACGACGCGGCTGACCCCGATCTGGACGAGCCCGGCCGCGGCGCCGAGCCGCTGATAATGACGACCGCCCATCTCCGCCGCGAAAGGCGGCGGATAGCCGGTACGGTTGGTGCTTTCGATCGCGTCGAGGTCGAGCTTGGGCATGGCGTTTCTCCGGGCGCGGATGCTAGGCGGGCGCGATGACCGCCGCAATCGACCCCGTCGCCCTCGCCAGCCGCCTGATCGCCTGCCCGAGCGTCACCCCGGCGACCGGCGCGGTGTTCGATGTGCTGGCCGAGGCGCTGATAGCGATCGGCTTCGAGGTCCATCGTTTCGTCGCGGGCGAAGCGCCGGACGGGCCGGTCGAGAATCTCTATGCGAGCCGGGGCAAAGGCGGGGCCCATCTGGGCTTTGCCGGCCATCTCGACGTCGTGCCGCCTGGCGACGGCTGGGCCAGCGAGCCCTTCACGCCCGAAATCCGCGACGGCCTGCTCCACGGCCGGGGCGCGGTCGACATGAAGAGCAGCATCGCCTGCTTCGCCGCGGCTTGCGCCGACGTGCCCGAGCATGAGGGAACGCTGAGCTTCATCATCACCGGTGACGAGGAAGGGCCTGCAACTTACGGAACGCCGGCTCTCATCGAATGGATGAAGGGGCGGGGCATCCGGCCGGACATGATCCTGATCGGCGAGCCCACTTCGGAGGACCGGCTCGGCGACGTCGCCAAAATCGGCCGGCGGGGCTCGGTCAATATGTGGATCACGGTGCCGGGGGTCCAGGGCCATGTCGCCTATCCCCATCGCGCCGACAATCCGATCCCGAAGCTGGCGGCGGTGATCGACGCGCTCGAAGCGATCCAGCTCGACGACGGCAACGACTCCTTTCAGCCCTCGAATCTCGAAATCACGGCGGTGGCGACGACGACGACGGCGACCAACGTCATTCCCGGCGAGGCCCGCGCCCAGCTCAACATCCGCTTCAACAATCTCCAGCGCGGCGAGGACCTGGTCGCCCTCGTCCGCCGCACCGCCGAAGCCGCCGCTCCGGGCTCGACGGTGGAAGCCAAGATCTCGGGCGAGGCTTTCCTGACGCCTGCCGGGCCGATCTTCGACATCGTCTCGAACGCCATCGAGGCGGAGACCGGCCAGCGCCCGAACCTCTCCACTTATGGCGGAACCTCGGACGGGCGCTTCCTCATTTCGCTCTGCCCGGTGGTCGATTTCGGGCTGCCCAATGCGACCATGCACAAGCTCGACGAAGCGGCGGCAGTCGACGATATTCACGCCCTCCACCGCATCTACGCGCGCGCGATCAGGGCGGCGCTCGGGGTTTCCTGAGCACGACGTAGAGCGCGCCCGTCCCGCCATGACGCGGATGGGCATTGCGCACGGCGGCGATCGCGCGCGCGTGGCGCGAGACGGCGAGCCAGTCACCCACCGCCGCGCGGATCGCGCCGCGCTTGCCTGCGCCGTCCGTGGGCGCCTTGCCGGTGATCAGCAGGAACAGGCGGTCGCCCAATGCGATCGACTGGTCGAGGCGCTGGTCGAGCAAGGTCCAGGCGGTGTCGAGATTATGGCCGTGCAGATCGACGATCGCGTCCGGCGACACGAGGCCGCGAGAGAGACGCCGGTCCCATGTCCCATCCAGCGTCGTACCGGGCCGCACCGGCCCGGCTGGCTTGACAGGCGCGGGTTTGGCAACCGGCGCGGGCCGCACCGCGACCGGCAAGGCTTTCGCGATTGGCTCCGCCTTCGGCGCCATCTTACCGGGATAAGGCCGTACACTCTCGACCACTTTGCGCCACAGCGCCTGCTCCTCAGCGCTGAGCCGTCGCATTTCTCAGCCGCTCCCAAGACGCGCGCGGGATCAGGATCAGCGCCCGTCCGCGCGCCTGCATCCCGCCGGCGGTGAGCGCAGCTTCCGGCCCTGCGCCCCAGAACGTATCGACACGGTTCGCGCCCCGGATCGCGCCGCCCGTATCCTGCGCCACCCACAACCCATTGGTCTCGGGCCGGTCCATGTTTGAGAGCAGGACCGGCGCGCCGTAGGGGATGAAGCGGGGATCGACCGCTACGCTTGCGCGCGCTGTCACCGGCACGTTCAGCGAACCGAGCGGCCCCGGCCCAGTCAGCTCGCGGAAGAAGACATAGGAGCGGTTCTCCCGCATCAGCGCCCGCCCCGCTTCCGGGTTGGCCCGTAGCCAATCCACGATGCGCTGCATGGTGACGCCGGTCGGGATGATCCCGCGTTCGCGCAGCAGGCGGCCAATCGGGGTGTACTCGCGGCCATTCTGGTTCGCATAGCCGATCCGCATCACCGATCCGTCCGGCAGCCGCAGTCGCCCCGAGCCCTGAATCTGTAGGAAGAACAATTCGATCGGATCGGCCGCCCAGGCCAGCTCAAGCCCGCGCCCGGCGAGCGCGCCCTCCTCGATCGCCGCCCGGTCATGATAAGCGACAAACGCGCCGCCCGCATCGAGCCAGCCTCGCGCGCGCGCGCCAGTCAGCGGGTTGCGCTCCAGAAGATCGGGCGGAGCGCGGTAGACCGGCGTCTCACAGCCAGGCTGGCGGCTGCGGCAGCCGCGGATCTCCGGCTCATAATAGCCAGTCGCGAACGCCGCCCCGTCGCCGACCTCGACCGCGACGAAATGCTCGGCGAAGTAACCCCAAGGATCGGCGGTCGCGTCCCGCGCCTGCGCGCACGAATTCCGCCAGTCGCCGGCCTGGCTCAGCCCGGAGACATCGGCGCGGCCGACGATCGCGGGGCAGCTCAGCTGAAACGCATCGAGCGCGCGCCGCCCGGCCTGGTCGGAGAAAGCGAGTTGCCGAATGGACGGGCCGAGCCGCACCCCGGCCCCGACCGCATTCTCCCTGGTCGGAGCGGCGGGCGGCGCCGGCGGGACCGGTGCGAGTGGAGTTGGACGAACAGGCGGCGTCGGCGGGATGGGCGCAGGCGGCGGAACGACGCGCGCGCAACTCGCCAAGGCCAGGATCACGAGGCCCAGCGCCCGAAGTTTCGGAAGTTTCAGCTTCCCTGGAAGAAAAAAACCTCGGCCCCGCAGGGCTGCCGCTGCGATTTCACGGAGATGGGATCGGGCGCGCATGACTCAGCCATAACGCGGAGGCGCTGCTGTAGGAAAGCGCCTCAGACGCCGAGATCGTCGGTTTCGACCAGCAGCCAGTTCGGATCGCGGCTCTTGAGGTCGCGGCGGAAGGTCCAGACATCGACCGACTCGACCGCATCGGTCAGCGAACCGGCGATCAGATTGCCGTCGCCGTCGCGGGTCACCGCGGCGACGAAGGCGTGGTAGCGCACATCGACCTCGGCGTCCTTGCCGTTAAGGCGGGCGGCGTCGATCGTCGCCCGATCGATATCGACCAGGCGGTTTTCGAGGACATGGCCGGCGGCCTCGCGCTCGTCGATCGCGCCTTCGAAGGCGGCGAGCACATCAGGCCCGGCCAGATGCCGCAGCTCCTCGCGATCGCCCTTCCAATAGGCTTCGAGCATCATGCGATAGGCGGACTGCGCGCCCTCCAGGAAGCGGGCGACGTCGAAATTCGGATCGGCTGCGATGATGGCGCGCACGCCGTTGGCGGCGGCGGCCTCAAAGGCCATCCCGCCCGGCTCGGGCGTGGCGATCGCCGCGTCGGTCTTGGCCGGGGCCTTTTCGACGCCCGGCACGGCGTCAGGCCGGGTCACCGGCTGCTGCTCATGGCCGGTACGCTGGCCGAGCACGGAATAGAGCCGCAAGCCCACGAACAGGGCGATCATCGCCAGCAGCACGATCCCGACAGTCAACTCAACGTCTCCTTACAGCCTTCTACATAAGCGCGAAGGCGTTTCGATTCAAATAGCAATCCCCCGCCGCGCCGGTGGTTCCAATTGTTGCGCCCCGCCCGGCCGCCTGCTACCCGCCCGCATCCGAAAAGGCGCGCCCCGCAGGGTTCGCGCCAGGGACTAAATTTCAGCTTGTTGAGGGATTTGAACAATGGCCGAAGACGAAGGCGTGATCGATCTGGGCGCCGACGATGCGGAAGGGCAGGCGAACGGCGCCGACGGGCGGCCGCAAGTCGGCGTGATCGCGCAATATGTGAAGGATTTCTCGTTCGAGAATCCCAACGCGCCGGCCGTCTATCAATGGCAGGGCCAGCCCCAGACCGACGTGCAGTTCAACATCGGCTCGCAAAATGTCGGCGAGGATCTGCACGAGGTCGCGCTGAAGATCGAGATCAGCGCCAAAAGCGAGCAAGGCACCGCCTTCCAGCTCGATCTGCTCTATGCGGGCCTGTTCGTTCTGTCCGGCCTTCCCGAGGAGCAGATCCAGCCCTTCCTCCTCGCCGAGGCGCCGCGGCTGCTTTTCCCGTTCGCGCGCAAGATCATCGCCGACGCCACGACCGAAGGCGGCTTCCCGCCGCTCCGTCTCGATCCGATCGATTTCGGCAGCCTCTACATGCAAGGCGCGGCGCAGCGGCAGGCCGATCTGACCGGAGGTCAGGCCGGCGATGTGACGGGGCAGGCTTGAGGAGCAGCGCGCGCATAACTCCCCTCCCTCCCAGGGAGGGGCCGGGGGTGGGTGCGGGCCTTCGGCCCGCGCGATGCTTCGCATCGCACCCACCCCTTGATCCCCTCCCTGGGAGGGAGGGGAAAAGAACGTGAACCTCACCAAGGCGATCGGCACGATCGGCGGGCTCACCATGGTGAGCCGCATCCTCGGCTTTGCCCGCGACATGATCGGCAGCCGGGTGCTGGGCGCGAGCCACGCCAATGACGCCTTCAACGTCGCCTTCACTTTGCCCAATATCTTTCGCCGGTTGTTCGGTGAGGGCGCCTTCGCCTCGGGCTTCGTGCCCTTGTTCAGCCGACGGCTGGCCGCGGGCGGCCATGAAGATGCGCAGCGTTTCTCGAACGAGATCCTCGCCGTCTTCATGCCGACCCTGCTGGTCGTCACGATCATCTTCGAGATCGCGATGCCCGCTTTCCTCTGGCTGATCGTTTCCGATTATGCCGGGACGCCGGGCAAGTTCGAGCTGGCGGTGGAGCTTACGCGATACACCTTCCCCTATCTGATCTTCATCAGCCTGGTCGCCTTGCTCTCGGGCGTGCTCAATTCGCTCACCCGTTTCGCCGTCGCCGCCTTCGCGCCGGCCCTGCTCAACCTTGCGCTGATCGCGGCCCTGCTGATCGCGCCGTCGGGCGGGCCGGCGACTGTGCGGGCGATGGCGATCGCGGTGCTGGTCGGCGGCATCCTGCAATTCGCCTTGTGCTGGATCGCGGTGCGCCAGGCCGGCGTCCACCTCAATTTCGGGCGGCCCCGCCTGACTCCGGCGGTGAAGGAATTGATCATCCTGATCGTGCCTGCCACCCTGGCGGCGGGTGTTTATCAGATCAGCCAGCTCTTCTACACTTTCTTCTCCTCCCGCCTCGGCGAGGGCGCGCTGACCAATCTCGGCTATGCTGATCGGCTGAACCAGCTCCCGCTTTCGATCATTGGCACCGCGCTCGGGACGGCAATCCTGCCTACAATCAGCCGCTCGATCGAGCGTCAGCAGGATGGCGAGGCGGCGAACACCCAGGCGAAGGCCTTCGATCTCGCCATGCTGCTCACTTTGCCCGCGACACTCGCGCTCGCCGTCGCTTCGGGGCCGATCATCTCCGCTCTGTTTCAGGGCGGGCGTTACTCGGCGGAGGATGCAGCGATCACCGGCAACATCCTCGCCATCCTCGTCACCGGCCTCCCCGCTTATGTGCTGGTCAAGGTTCTCACCCCCGGCTTCTACGCCCGCAAGGACGTGAAGACGCCGGTCAGGATCGCGATCGGGGTGCTGGTCGCCAGCGTCGTCGCCAATTTCGCCTTGATCCCGCTGATCGGCATTTACAGCCTTGCTCTGGTCACTGCGTCGGGGGCGTGGATCAACATGATCCTGCTCTTCATCATCCTCGCAGCGCGCGGCCATTTCCGCTTGCCGGGCTGGCTGGTCGGCCGCATCGCGCGGCAATTGCTCGCCGCCGCCGCGATGGCCGCGGTGCTTTATTTCCTTCAGCAACCGCTGGCAGGCTATTTCGCGGCTTCTGCGGGGCGACGCATCGTCGCGGTGGGCGCGCTGGTGGCGGCCGGCGGCATCGTCTATTTCGGCATCGCCTGGGTGAGCGGCGGCATCGACCGCGACGATTTCAGAACTCTGTTCCGCCGCGCCAGGCCGGAAGAAGAGCCGGTCGAGGCGGGGAAATGAGCATGGGCCCGAATTCGCGCGTCGTCTCCGGCATCCAGCCGACCGGCAATCTCCATCTCGGCAATTATCTCGGCGCGATCCGCCGCTGGGTGCGGATGCAGGATGAGGTGGAGTGCCTCTTCTTCCTCGCCGATCTGCACGCGGTCACCGTCTATAACGATCCGGCCGAGCTCAGGGGCAACGTCAACGGCATGGCGGCCGCCCTGATCGCCTGCGGCATCGATCCCGACAAGTCGCTGCTCTTCAACCATGCCCGCGTCCCCGCCCATCCGGAGATGGCCTGGCTGCTGTCCTGCACGGCGCGGATGGGCTGGCTCAACCGGATGACCCAGTTCAAGGAGAAATCGGGCAAGAATCGCGAAGGCGCCAGCGTCGGCCTCTACGCCTACCCGATCCTCCAGGCGGCCGACGTGCTGCTCTATCGTGCCACGCACGTGCCGGTCGGCGAGGACCAGAAGCAGCATGTCGAACTGATGCGCGACATCGCGCTCAAGTTTAACACCGATTATGACGTCGATCTCTTCGTCGCGCCCGAGCCGCATATCGGCGCAACCGCGGCGCGGATCATGAGCCTGCGCGACGGCAATGCGAAAATGTCGAAGACCGACCCCAGCGACATGAGCCGGGTCAATCTGATCGACGATGACGAAACGATCGCCCAGAAGATCCGCAAGGCGAAGACGGACGCCGAGCCGCTGCCTGGCGATCCCGCCACGCTTTCCGGCCGGGCCGAGGCGCTGAACCTCGTCACCATCTATGCCGCTTTGAGCGATGTCTCGCCCGAGGCGGTGCTCGCCGAGCATGAGGGCAAGGGCTTCGGCGCGTTCAAGCCGCTCCTCGCCGATCTTCTGGTCGCGACGATCGCGCCGATCCGGGAGCGCCTCAGACAGTTCGAGGCCGATCCGGCCGCGCTCGAAACGATCCTCGCTCAAGGCGCGGCCAAGGCCTCCGCTCTGGCCGCGCCGACGCTGGAAGGCGCCTATCGCGCTCTGGGCTTGCCAAGGGGCTGACTTCAGCCTCTGTTCAGGGAACGTGTTTCAGGGCAAACCGTTCTATCTGCGGGACAAATGCGTCCCCACTCGAAGGTCCGGCCGATGTTCAAGAAGCTCTTCCTCGCGCTCGTGGCGCCCGCCGCCTTGCTCTCGCTGTCCGCCTGCATGACCGGCTTTCCGGCGCAGGTGCAGCGCTTCAACGCAATGCCCGCGCCGGACGGGCAGAGCTTCGTCATCCGGGCGGCCAAGGAGGAGGATCGCGGCGGCCTCGAATTTTCGCAATATGCCGATCATGTCCGCCGTAACCTGATCGCCTTGGGCTATCGCGAGGCCTCGAACCCGCGCGACGCGACCCTTCTGGTCACGCTCGATTACGGCGTCGATGGCGGGCGCGAGCGGATCGTCAGCTCACCCGATCCGTGGGGCGGCGGCTTTGGCTATGGCCGCTTCGGCCGGCCTTATTTCAGCCGCTTCGGCTATTTCGGTCGCGGCCGTCACCCATTTTATTATGGCTGGCACGACCCCTTCTTCGACGATTTCGGCTATGACGTGCGCAGCTACACGATCTACACCGCCTTCCTCGACCTCGACATCCGCCGCAGCGCCGACAACCAGGCGGTGTTCGAAGGCGGCGCCCAGGCCCGCGCCCGCACCGACGAATTGCCCCTGCTCGTCCCCAATCTGATCGAGGCGATGTTCACCGGCTTCCCCGGCAATTCGGGCGAAAGGGTGCGCATAACGGTCGCCCCGGAGCGCACGCAGGGACGCTGAGTCCGCACGCGGTTCGTCGAAAAGATGAGGGACTGGGCGACCGGTCCCTTTTTCGTGACCGAGCCGGGCGCTATGGAGCCGCTGTCCTTGCCAGCTGGAGCCAAAACATGTTCGATCGCCGCACCTTCCTGATGTCCGCCGCTTCCGCCGTCGCGATCGGCGCGACGGGCACCGCTCCGCTTTTCAAGGCGGCGGCGCAGCCGGCCTCGCCTGGCGGCGCAGCGGCGCTCAACGCGCTGATGGAGCGCGCCTATCAGGAGATCATCCTCTCCGATCCCGAAACGCGCACCTCGCTCGGCCTCGACGGCGGCGCGAATGCGGCCGCCAAGTCGCGCCTCGACGATCGCTCGCTCGACGGGCTCGCCGCCGATCAGCGCAAGGTCCGCGAGACCCGCACCGCCCTTCTCGCCATCCCCCGCGCGGGCCTGACCGGCATGGACGCGGTCAATTACGACACGCTCAAATATTTCGCCGACACCGCCGTCTCGGCCTATGACGAGTTCGACTACGGCACGCACAGCTGGCCCGAGCCCTATAGCGTGAGCCAGCTTGGCGGCACCTATCAGTCGATTCCCGACTTCCTCGACAACCAGCACAAGATCGACACCGCCGCCGACGCAGAGGCCTATCTCTCCCGCCTGTCCGATTTCGCCCGCCAGCTCGACAACGAGACGACCCGGCTGCGCCGCGAATATGCCATGGGCGTCATTCCGCCCGATTTCGTTATCGACAAGACGGTGCTCCAGATCGGCAATTTGACCGGCACGGCGGCGGCGCAATCGGTGATGACGACTTCGCTCGCCCGACGCACGCGGGAGAAGAACCTCGCCGGCGACTGGGCGGCGCGGGCCGAGCGGATCGTCAGCGGCGAAATCTATCCGGCTCTCAACCGCCAGGCGGAGACGGTCCGCGGCCAGCGCGCCAATGCGGTCCATGTCGGCGGCGTCCACCGCCTCCCCGAGGGTGAAGCCTATTACGCCTACGGCCTCAAATACGCGACGACGACGACGATGACCGCGGACGAGGTCCACCAGCTCGGCCTCGACCAGATGGCGGAGCTGACGGCCCAGGCCGACACTATCCTGCGCGCCCAGGGCCGCACCCAGGGGACGGTGGCGCAGCGCCTCGCCGCGCTCGGCCGCGAACCGGCGCAGCTTTACCCGAACACCGACGCCGGCAGGACCCAGCTACTCGCCGATCTCAACGTGCAGATGGCCGAAATCCGGCGGCTCGCGCCCACCGTCTTCGGACGCCTGCCCCGCGCCGAATGCGAGATCCGCCGGGTGCCGCCAACGATCGAGGCGGGCGCCCCCGGCGGCTATTATCAGCCGCCGGCGCTCGATGGCTCGCGCCCCGGCGCTTATTATATCAACCTGCGCGACACGGCCGAATGGCCGAAATGGACCTTGCCCACGCTCACCTATCATGAGGCGGTGCCCGGCCATCATCACCAGATCGCGCTGGCGCTTGAGGCGGAAGGGATTCCGATGCTCCGCCGGGTGCTGGGCTTCTCCGCTTATTCCGAAGGCTGGGGCCTCTATTCCGAGCAACTCGCCGACGAAATGGGCGTCTATGAAGACAATCCCCTGGGCCGGCTCGGCTATCTGCAAAGCTTCATGTTCCGCGCCGCCCGTTGCGTCGTCGACACCGGCCTCCACCACAAGCGCTGGAGCCGCGAGCAGGCGATCCGCTACATGGTCGACAATCTGGGCGATCAGGAAAGCTCGGTCGCGACCGAGGTCGAGCGCTATTGCGTCTGGCCGGGTCAGGCGACGAGCTACAAGGTCGGCCAGACCCGCTGGAGCCAGCTCCGCGCGCGGGCGCAGGAGCAGCTCGGCAGCCGCTTCGACATTAAGGGCTTCCACGACACGGCGCTCGCCGCCGGCGCGATGCCGCTGGCGGTGCTCGAGCGCGTAATCCAGGACTGGGTTGCGACTCGGCGCGCCTGACCCCCTCGCAACAAAGGGCGAACGCGCGCGTTGTGCGATCAACCAGCCGAGGAGAGAGGTCATGTCGATCGCACATCCCCGGCGTTTCGTGATCGCCGCCGCGCCCAGCGCGACGGCATGGCTACAAGTGGCGCTGCGGCAGGCCTTCGGCCCGCCGGGGCGTTTGCCGGATGGGCTCGATGAGCTCCTCGATCGGCTCCATCAGGCGCGATGACGCCGGACAAAAGAAAAGGGAGAGCGGTGATGCTCTCCCTTTTTTGATTCGTCTGTCGGAGCGATCAGCTCTCCAACTGCCGCGTCAGCAGGCGGATGTCGGAATCGAGCTCCGGATCCTGCGCGCGCAATTTCTCGATCTGCTTGACGGCGTGGATCACCGTCGTGTGATCGCGCCCGCCGAAGCGGCGCCCGATCTCGGGCAGGGAGCGCGGGGTGAGCTGCTTCGACAGATACATCGCCACCTGACGCGGCCGGGCGACCTCGCGGGCGCGGCGCGCGCTCGTCATCTCCTGTTTGCGGATGCGATAATGGTCGGAGACGCGGGTCTGAATTTCGTCGATCGAGATGCGGCGCTGGTTGGCGCGCAGGATGTTGGCGAGCACTTCGGCGACGAAATCGAGGTCGATCGCCCGGTTCTGCATCGTCGAATAAGCGGCGATGCGGTTGAGCGCGCCCTCCAGCTCGCGCACGTTCGAGCTGATCCTTTTGGCGAGGAACATCACGACGTCTTGCGGCAGCTTCACGTCGGGAAGCTGCTCGAGCTTCTTGTGAATGATGTTGAGCCTGAGCTCCAAATCGGCCTGGTTGATGTCGGCGACGAGGCCCCAGCTCAAACGCGACAGGATACGCGGCTCGATCCCGTCCAGATCCTGAGGCGCGCGATCCGAGCTGATCACCAGCCGGCGGCCGGCCGAGATGATCTCGTTCATCGTGTGGAAGAATTCTTCCTGGGTCGATTCCTTGCCTGCGATGAACTGGACATCGTCGATCATCAGCAAATCGGCGGCGCGCAATTGCTGCTTGAACTGGATCGTGTCGTTGGCGCGCAGCGCCGCGACGAACTCGACCATGAACTTTTCGGCCGACATGTAGATGATCCGCGCGCGCGGGCGCAGGCGGTGGAATTCGTGGCCGATCGCGTGCAGCAAATGCGTCTTGCCGCGCCCGGTGCCGCCATGGATGAAGAGCGGGTTGAAGGCGACATTGTCGGCGCTGGCGAGCGTCTGGGCGGCGTTGAACGCCACTTCGTTGGCCTTGCCGACGACGAAGCTTTCGAAGCGGTAGCGCGGCTCCAGCGCGACCGCATAAAGGCCGTTGCGCTCTTTGCCCACCGGCTCGTTCGATTCGGCCGGGGCGGGGATTTCGACGATCGCCGCGGTGCTCGGCGCGGCCGGGCCGACGCCGATGCGGATCTGGCGGACATTGGGCACCTTGGCCTTCCAGGCCAGAGCGAGGCGTTCGGCGAAATGGGTCTGCACCCAATCGGCCATGAATTGCGAAGGCAGCTCGAGGCGCAGCACGCCCGATTCAGAATCGAAACCGCCGAGCGCTATGGGGCGCAGCCAGCCGTCAAAGGTGCGCGCGCCGCAATCCCGGCGCAGGTTCGCGCGAATCATATCCCATGCGAGCGGGACGGAATCGTTGACCGGAGCCGAATCCGCGGCTTGGCCCATCATGCTACCCACGCGAAAACCCCCTTGGCTTTCTCCTTCGCCGCTCCCAGCAGGCGTATGACCAGGCGCAAAACCTCTCCGCGCGGCGAACGCCCACGGCGCGCCACCTTCTTTCCGAAGCTCGGTCTCTTGTTTGCGTCCAACCCGGATTCGCCGGGCCGGAAATTCTGTTTTGGAAGCCTCGGCCCGCCTGATCAAGAGTAAAGAATTTGTCACAATGAAATAATCCGCCTTGACAGGCAGAAAGTGGCGGAACTGCGTGAAGCGGATCAGATTGTCACGCTTCTTCAGTGGGTTACAAGATACGCCTCGGCAAGGGGCGCGAAAAACGGCGGAATTCCGCGGTCACGCGATTCGCATCTGGATGACATGAAAAAGCCCGCCGGCTGGGCGCCGGCGGGCTGAATTTTCAGGCTTTCAAATGCTTAGCCGAGGGCGACGAGTCGCCGTGTCAGGCGCGACAATTTCCGCGACGCCGTATTCTTGTGGAAGATGCCCTTGGCGACGCCGCGCGCCAGTTCGGGCTGGACCCGCTTCAGCGCCTCGGTGGCCTCGGCCTTGTCGCCGCCGGCCAGCGCGCTCTCGGCCTGCTTGATGAAGGTGCGGATGCGGCTGACGCGGGCGCCGTTGATCTCGGTGCGGCGCGTGTTGCGGCGGATGCGTTTCTTTGCCTGCGGCGAATTCGCCATCGTCTTGCCTCGTATCGAAAAGGAAAAGGGGCGCGGTTCGCACCGCACCCGCTCAAGGCGCGGCCTCTACGGGGAGCGCTGCTTTCGGTCAAGTCTCAGCGCTGGCATTTCCCGCAATAGAAAGTCGAGCGGCCCGAATCCACGCGGCGGCGAATCACCCCGCCGCAATTGGGGCAGGCCTTCCCTTCCCGGCCATAGACGCGCCAGTCGCTCGAGAAATAGCCAAGCTCGCCATTGGGCTGGACATAATCGCGCAAGGTCGAGCCGCCCTTGGCGATCGCCGCGATGAGCACCGTCTTAACCGCTTCGGCCAGCCGGTCGATTCGCGGGCGGGCGATTCGCCCCGCTTCCCGCGTTGGCGAGATTCGCGCCAGGTTGAGCGCGTCGCAGACATAGATATTGCCGAGCCCCGCGACGATCTTCTGATCGAGCAGCATCGCCTTGATCGGCGCCGACCGCCCGCCCAGCCGGTCCGCCAGAAAGGCCCCATCGAACGAGTCCCCCAGCGGCTCCGGCCCCATGCTCAGGAACGGCTCGGCCGCGTCGAGAGTGGCGCTCTCGACGATATCGAGCGAGCCGAAGCGGCGATGGTCGTTGAGGCTGACCCGGCGCCCCTCCTCGGTCTCGATCACGACATGGTCATGCTTGCCGATCGCTTCGGGATCGACTCGCCAATGGCCCGACATGCCGAGGTGAAAGACCAGGGTGTCGCCCCGATCGGTGTCGATCAGCCCATATTTGGCCCGCCGCCTGAGCCCGGTAACGCGCGCGCCGGTCAGGCGTTGGCGCAGGTCCGGCGGAAAGGGCCGACGCAGATCCTCGCGTCTCAGCTCGATCGAGCGGATGCGCCGCCCGTCAAGCACGGACTTCAGCCCGCGCACCGTCGTCTCGACTTCGGGTAGCTCAGGCATGCAATTCTCCCCTCCCCTTCAGGGTAGGGGTAGGGGTCGGGGGTGGGGCCTGTCCTAATCCGCCGCGCATTTCACATCCCCCACCCCAACCCCTCCCCTGAAGGAGAGGGGCTTTAGCGCTTCAACATCTCTCCCCTCCCCTGCTAGAGGCGCGGTCGATGGACAAGGTTTCTTTCGGTCATGAAGAGGTCGCGCCGGCTGAAAAGACGCGGCGGGTGCGGGGCGTCTTTTCGAGTGTCGCCTCGCGCTATGATCTGATGAACGATCTGATGTCGGGCGGCCAGCACCGGCTTTGGAAGGACCTCTTCGTCCGCCGCGTCCGCCCGCGCGCGGGCGAGGCAATCCTCGACATGGCCGGCGGCACCGGCGACATCGCCTTTCGCATGGCGCGCACGGGCGCGACGGTGACGGTGGCCGACATCAATCCCGAAATGCTCGCGGTCGGCGTCGAGCGGGCGAAAAAGCGGGACATTTCCGGCCTAGTCTGGTCCGAGCAGAATGCCGAGACGCTGAGCTTCGCCGCCAAGTCCTTCGACGCCTACACCATCGCCTTCGGGATCCGGAACGTCACCGACATTCCGGCGGCGCTGCGCGAGGCGCACCGGGTTCTGAAAACAGGCGGGCGATTCTTCTGCCTCGAATTCTCGCAGACGCGCTGGCCGGGCTTCTCGACCTTGTACGAACATTATTCCCGGCACCTCGTGCCGCGGATCGGCAGAGCGGTGGCGAAGGACGAGGAGAGCTATCGCTATCTCGTCGAATCGATCGAGCGGTTCCCGAACATGCCCGCTTTTTCGGCCATGATCGCGGCGGCCGGCTTCCGGAACGCCAAGGCCGACCCGATCCTGGGCGGCCTCGTCGCGATTCACAGCGGCTGGAAGGTCTGAATGCACCGACCCCAATTGTTCCCCGGCGCAGGCCGGGGCCCAGGAGCGCCCGAAGGCGCTCACCGAAGCGGACGAAGAAAAGGTCCGGCTTGCGCCGGCCTGGACCCCGGCCTTCGCCGGGGCACATCCGTTTGACCTCCTCTGTCGTCCATGTCTGGCGGCTTCTGAAATGGGGCCGGGTGCTGGCGCGGCACGGCGCCTTGCGCGGCATCGAACGCGACCCCAACACGCCTCCACCGGTCCGCCGCCTCTGCCGCATCGCCCGCTTCGGCGCGCGCGTGCCCGCCGTGCCCACTTACGCCGAGGCCTTTCAGGCGATCGGCCCGGCCGCGATCAAGTTCGGCCAGGCGCTCGCCACCCGCCCGGATTTGGTCGGCGAGGAAGCGACGCGCGATCTCGCTTATCTCCAGGACAGCCTGCCGCCCGCGCCGTTCGAGGCGATCAAGGCGGCGATCGAGCAAGGCCTCGGCAAGCCGATCGACGAACTCTTCACCTCGATCGACCCTGTCCCTGTCGGCGCCGCTTCGATCGCGCAGGTCCACCGCGCCGTCACCACCGACGGGCGCGACGTCGCGATCAAGGTGTTGCGCCCCAATATCGAGGCCGACTTCGCCGACGCGATGGAGACCTATGAATGGGCGGCGGCCCGCGTCGAAGGCATGGGCAGCGAGGCGGCCCGGCTGCGCCCCCGCTTGGTCGTCGCGACCTTCCGGCAATGGACCAATCGCGAGCTCGATCTTCGCCAGGAAGCGGCCTCGGCTTCGGAATTGCGCGCCAATCTGGTCGCCGAGTGCGGCTTCTTCGTCCCCGAAATCGACTGGAGCCGTACCGCCCGGCGGGTGATGACGCTGGAATGGATCGACGGCGTCAAGCTGACCGATCGCGCTGCCCTCGTCGCGGCCGGCCATGACCTGCCGGCGCTCGCCGCGATCCTCGTGCGCGCCTTCCTGCGACAGGCGGTGGTCGACGGCTTCTTCCACGCCGATCTCCATCAGGGAAATCTCTTCGCTTTGCCCGACGGCCGGCTGGCGGCGATCGATTTCGGAATCATGGGGCGGATCGACCGGCGCGCGCGCGTCTGGCTCGCCGAGATCCTCTACGGGCTGATCACCGGCAATTACCGCCGCGTCGCAGAGATTCATTTCGAGGCGCAATATGTGCCCGCACATCACAATATCGACGCCTTCGCCACCGCCTTGCGCGCTGTCGGCGAGCCGATGCGCGGCCTGCCGGTCAAGGAGATTTCGATCGGCCAGATGCTCGACGGCCTGTTCAAGATCACCCGCGATTTCGACATGGCGGTCCAGCCGCACCTTCTGCTGCTGCAGAAAACGATGGTGATGGAGGAAGGCGTCGCCACCGCGCTCGATCCCGACATCAACATGTGGGAGACGTCGGCGCCCTTCCTCACTGAATGGGTGCGCACCGAGCTCGGCCCCGAGGCGCGGCTCGCCGACGAGATCATCCGCGGCGTCCGCTTCCTGCGCCGCCTCCCCGATCTCGTCCGGCGGGTGGATGAGCATTATCCGGCGAGCGGCGCCGCACCGCCCGCGCCGCCTTTGCCGGAGATCGTCCTGGTGAGAGCGGGCGGGTGGCTGCGCTATGGGCTGACGGCAGGGCTCGCGGCGACAGCGGCAGTGATCGCGACCGTGCTGGCGACTTGATTGCGCGCAACTTTGCGCATAAATCATGTGCATGAACGAGCTATCGATGCGCCGCAAGCCAGGCCCCCGCCGACCGACCAACGTGTCGCTCGCGGCCGAACTGATCGAGGAAGCTAAAGCACTCGAAATCAACATCTCTCAGGCCTGCGAAACAGGCCTTGCCGCCGCGGTCAAGAAGGTGCGCGAGGACAAATGGATCGCCGACAATTGGGAAGCGATCCAGTCTTCCAACGCCTATGTCGAGGCGCACGGTCTCCCGCTCGCCAAATACCGGCAGTTCTGAATCGTGGCACAGTTCGAGGTATTCAGGCCGGCGGACCGGGGTGACCTCGTACTCGATTGCCAGTCGGCTTTGCTGCGCCACCTCAACACCCGCTTCGTCGTGCCCCTCATCCCGCTCGACCGCGCACCGACCCCGGCGGGGAGACTGAACCCACTGTTCGAGATCGACGGTGTACGGCTCTCGATGATGACACAATTTGCAGGATCGGTGCCCTCCACCGAGCTGACCGACGTCGTCTGTTCGCTCGCTGACCGTCGCTATGAAATCAGCGGTGCGATCGACATGTTGACGGGCGGCGTTTGATCCCGTGCAGGGCAAACGCATCCTCCTGATCGTCGGCGGCGGCATCGCCGCCTATAAAGCGTGTGAGCTGGTGCGGCTGATCCGCAAGGCGGGCGGCAGCGTGCGCTGCGTGCTGACCGCCGGCGGCGCCCATTTCGTGACGCCGATGACGCTCGCCGCCTTGTCCGAGCAGCCCGTCCACATCAGCCTGTGGGATCTCAAGGACGAGGTCGAGATGGGCCATATCCGGCTCAGCCGCGAGGCCGATCTGATCGTCGTCGCGCCCGCGACCGCCGATCTGATGGCGAAGATGGCGGCGGGGATCGCCGACGATCTTGCCACCACCTTGTTGCTCGCGACCGACAAGAAGGTGCTTGCCGCGCCCGCGATGAACGTGCGGATGTGGCAGCATGACGCGACCCGGCGCAATGTCGCGCAATTGCGTGGCGACGACGTGACGATCCTTGAGCCCGATGAAGGCGAGATGGCGTGCGGCGAATATGGCCCGGGCCGGTTACCGGAGCCGCAGGCGATCCTCGCGGTGATCGAGCGCATGCTCGGCGAGGCGAACCCGCTCGACGGCCAGCCCGATTTCGCGCCGAGCGCGCCACTCGCCGGGCGCCACGCGATCGTCACCGCGGGCCCGACTCACGAGCCGATCGATCCGGTGCGGCTTCTCGCCAACCGCTCATCGGGCACGCAGGGCTTCGCGATCGCCGCCGCGCTGGCGGAGCTGGGTGCGCGGGTAACCCTGGTCGCCGGGCCGGTGCACCAGCCGACGCCGCCCGGCGTGACCCGCATCGACGTCAAAACCGCGCGCGAAATGGCCGCCGCCGTCGCTCAGGCCTTGCCCGCCGAGGTCGCAGTGATGGTCGCGGCGGTCGCCGACTGGCGGGTCGATGCGGCCCCGTCCAAGATCAAGAAAGGCGCCGGCGGCCCGCCTTCTTTGTCGCTCGTCGAAAATCCGGACATCCTCGCCGAAACCGCCTCGTCACCGCAGCGGCCGGGCTTGTTGATCGGCTTCGCGGCGGAAACCGACAATGTCGTCGGCAACGCGCAGGCGAAGCGGGAGCGCAAGGGAGCGGACTGGATCGTCGCCAATGATGTCTCTGGCGACGTGATGGGGGGCACGCACAACAAGGTCCATCTCGTCACGAAGGACGGGGTGGAAGATTGGGACGCCGCCCCGAAAGCCGATGTGGCCCGCAACCTCGCGCAAAGGATCGCCGCCGCATTGGAGGGCTAGATGCGCGATTGGCTGTTTCTGACGTCGTGGGCCCGCTTTAGCGATGCCTCGCTGCTTGCGCTGCGCCTACTGACGGGGTCATTCCTCGTCTGGGAAATGTGGTTTAACATTTCCAACGCCGAGACGATGACTTTGGTCGTCGGCTATTTCCGCGACAATGGCTTCGCCTACCCCGAATTTTTCGCGCCCTTGTCGGCTTGGGCACAGTTCCTGATCGGAATTGCGCTGATCTTGGGATTTGCGACGCGCTGGGCTGGGCTGCTGCTCGCCTTCAACTTCATCGTCGGGATGGTGATGGTCCATCTCGGCGACACGCTCCAGGAGCAATGGCCGGCACTCGCGCTGCTGTTCGCCGGACTTTTGTTCGCGGCCTTTGGCGGCGGGCGTTACGCGTTGGACCGGAGGCTCAGCCACCCGCTCGTCGCGCTATCGCGGCTCGCTACGTTCAAAAGCGCGGCGCTGCTCGCGCTGCGCTGGGTCACCGGCATCTTCCTGATCCACGGCGTCTGGGACAATATCGTCTCCACCGAGCGGATGACCGAATTCACGACCTTTCTCGCCGCGCACAATTTCCCCATTCCCACCTTGATGGCCCCCCTTTCCGTCTATGCCCAGTTCGCGATCGGGGTCGCGCTGTTGCTGGGCATCGTCACGCGCTGGGCGGGTCTGGTGCTGATCGTCAATTTTGTGGTCGCGGTCGCGATGGTTAATTGGGGGCCGAGCTTCCGCCTGATGTGGCCCGCGCTCGTGCTGGTCGCGTTCGGCTTCCTGTTTGCGGCGAAGGGCGGCGGGCGCTACGCGCTCGATCACTGGCTGACGGGGCGCAACGATGATCGAGATTCGGTTGAAACGGCTTGACCATGGCGAGAGCCTGCCGCTGCCCGCTTATGCGACCGCCCACGCTGCGGGCATGGACGTCGTCGCGGCGGAGAGCCTGACGCTCGCGCCCGGCGCTCGCCACGCGGTCGCAACGGGTTTCGCCATCGCCATTCCCGAAGGCTATGAAGTCCAGGTCCGGCCCCGCTCGGGCCTAGCCCTCAAGCACGGCATTACCTGTCTCAACACGCCGGGCACGATCGACGCGGATTATCGCGGCGAGGTGAAGGTGATTCTCGCCAATCTCGGCGACACCGCCTTCGCGATCGTTCGCGGCGAGCGCATCGCCCAACTCGTTCCAGCCCCCGTATTGCGGGCCGCTTTCAATGTGGTAGAAGACTTGGACGTCACCGCGCGCGGCGCGGGCGGCTTCGGATCGACCGGGAGGTGACCATTATGTTCGCATTGCTCGCCATGGCTCTGGTGTTCACGCCGAGCGTTCCGGAAAATGTCGATGTCGGAGAGGCGAACTGGAACGCTTATCCGCGCCTCGAGACGCAAGCGCTCGCGGTTCCGAGCGGCACGATGGTGACTCGCGTTCAGCGCATGATGCAACAGGGCGAGTGCCGCTTCGAGGGCCAGCGCGCGCGCCGCTTCAGCATCGATATCAATTATGCGGTGATGCTCGATGCGCAGGGCAATGCGACGCGCATCGTCGTCGAGGATATCGGCTGCCGGCCGCTGGAATTGATGGTCGGGCGGATCGCCGCCGACATCGTCTCTGGCGGTCATGTGCGCACAGCGCCGCCGGCCGCGCCGGCCTTTTACGCCAGCCGGATCAACTTCAACCTGTCGTGACGCTCAGCGACGCGCAGCTTGATCGCTACGCGCGGCATATCGTCCTCAAGGAGATTGGCGGCGCCGGCCAGGCGAAGCTGCTCGCCTCCACCGTCGCCTTGATAGGCGCGGGCGGGATCGGCTCGCCCGCCTTGCTCTATCTCGCCGCGGCGGGCGTCGGGCGGCTCAAGCTGATCGATGACGATGCGGTCAGCCTCGACAATCTCCAGCGCCAGGTGTTGTTCGGAAGCGGTGATATCGGTCGCGGCAAGAGCGCGGTCGCCGGCGAGGCGGTCCAACGGCTCAACCCCGACGTGGCGTTCGAAGGCGTCGCGGAACGGCTCGGCGCCGGAAACGTCGCCGCCCTGCTCGACGGCGTCGATCTGGTCCTCGACGGCAGCGACAATTTCGCGACACGGCTCGTCGTCTCGGATTTCTGCACCGCCGCCCAGATCCCGCTCGTTTCGGCCGCGATCGGCCAGTTCCAGGCGCAGATCGGTACCTTCCGCGGCTGGCTGCCCGACCTGCCCTGCTACCGCTGCTATGTCGGCGACGCCTTCGACGCCGAGGATTGCGACACCTGCTCGGAGCTTGGCGTGCTCGGCGCGATGGCGGGGATTGCCGGCAGCTTCGCGGCGTTGGAGGCGGTGCGCGCGCTGACCGGCTTCGGCTGGAATCCGGCGGGAAGGCTGCACATTTTCGATGGTCTTGCTCCCGCGATGCGGACGCTGCGCATCGTCAAGGATCCAGCCTGCAGAGGCTGTGGCGGCTAGAGGCCGACGATGCGCATCGCCTCGTCGAGCGCCCTCGCGGCAAGGTCAGGTTGACTAACGGCGGTAAGCGCCAGGCCCGCGACGAGGCCGAGCGGAACCAAGGTCCAGCCGAGCCGCCCGGCAAGCGAGCGCCCCTTGGGGCGACGCGGCTCGGCGGGGTGGAAGGAAATGGGCGGCGCATCCGGCGCGCGGGCTATCGAAAGGTCGCTCTGCCGGTGGCCCAGGATCGCCGCTTTCTCGACGAGGAATTCATCGACGGTGAGCGCGCCCACTTCGCACAATCGAGTCAGCCGCTCCAGCGCGACGATGCGCGCGTTGACGGCGGCGAGGGCGTCGCCGAGCGTCGGCTCCGGCTCGGCCACCGGCGCGGCCTCCCCGACAGATTCGACAATCGCGAAACGCGCCGGCTCGCCTTGCGGTTCGGGAGCTGAGAAACCGCGAGAAATGGCGAGCCGGCCGGTACGCATGACGGCGGCTTAACCATCAGCCCGTAAAGATTGCCGGACCTTCTAGCGTAAACGCACCATCAACCAAGAAGCACCGGACAAGGGGCCAAGGGCTGGTGGAGCTGAGGGGAATCGAACCCCTGACCTCTGCAGTGCGATTGCAGCGCTCTCCCATCTGAGCTACAGCCCCGCGCCTTGGCCCGCGTCATGGGACCGCCCAGATAGCGAGCGTCGCCGCGCGATGCAATGGCGCGAAACACCGGCCTTTTCGATAGCCCGCGCGACCCCTCCGACGAACCGGAAGCGCGCCCGGAACGGCTCCCTCCCCTCCTTCGTTTTGGAAGCCGGATCGCTCGATCCGCCCGAAGGAGATGTATCATGGCTTATGACGACCGCTTTTCCGACCGGAACCGCCCGCGCGGACGATGGCGCGACGATGAGCAGGCGCGGCGCGACTGGCGCGAGCGCGAGACTCAATGGCAAGGCGACGCCGCTTTCGGCGGCGGCTGGGGCAATCAGACGGCCCGCCCCCGGCCCGACTTCGATCGCGGCGAATTCGACGCCGGCTGGGAAGGCTCGACCATCGGCTCGGGCGGTCCGGGCTGGAATCAGGACCGCGGTCGCGATCCGCGTTACGAGATTGGCGGCGCCGGCACGTCGGACTCCAGCCGCATCACCCCTTCGCGCGGTACCAGCTACGGCTTCGGCGACGAGGCGGCGACGCGCGGCCTCGATCCCAATTATGGCGAGTGGCGCAATCGCGAGATCGCCGCGCTCGACCGCGATTATGAGGAGTTTCGCCGCGAGCATCAGGTGAAGTTCGACCGCGAATTCGGCGCCTGGCGTGACACGCGCGGGCGGCAGCGCGAGGCGGTCGGCCGGGTCACCGAGGAGATGGAGGTGGTCGGCTCGGACGGCGCCCATGTCGGGGCGGTCGACAAGGTGCGCGGCGGCGACCTCATCCTCAACCGCAAGGATCCGGACGCCGGCGGCGTCCACCACATCATCCCCTGCGGCTGGATCGACAAGGTCGAGGACAAGGTGATCCTCAATCTCGACGCCGAGGAAGCCAAGAAGCGCTGGCAGGAGGAAGGCCGGAGCCGCGCCTTGTTCGAGCGCGAGGATAGAGGCCGCCGCGGCCCGCACATGCTCAACCGCGCCTTTTCGGGAACCTATCCCGAAGAGCGCTGACACTTGAAGGTGGGCCTGAAAGTCCCGGCCGGTGCGATCCGGCCGGGCTTTCTTTGACTCCGCTCCCCCTTCCGGCGAAGCTCCCGGCAAGGAGAAAGATATGACCACCACCCGCGCCTGGCATCTGAAATCGCGCCCGACCGGCCTGCCGACTATGGACAATTTCGAGCTGAAGGATTCACCGCTGCCGGAGCTGCAGGACGGTTGGGTGCGGGTCCAGAATAACTGGCTCTCGGTCGATCCGTACATGCGCGGCCGGATGAACGACGTGAAGTCCTATGTCCCGCCTTTCCAGATCGGCGAGCCGCTGCAGGGCGGCGCGGTCGGCACGGTGGTCGAGAGCCGGTCGGCAGGTCTCAAGGAGGGCGATACGGTCTTTCACATGCAGGGCTGGCGCGAAAGCGCGGCCGGCCCGGCCGAGGGCTTCAACAAGGCGCCGCCGCTTGCCGTGGCGCCGCAGCAATTGCTCGGCAATCTCGGCCTCACTGGCGGCACCGCTTATTTCGGCCTGCTCCGGGTCGCGCAGGCCAGGGAAGGCGACATCGTCTTCGTCTCGGCCGCGGCGGGCGCGGTCGGCTCGGCGGTGGTGCAGATCGCCAAGGCCAGGGGGATGACCGTGATCGGTTCGGCCGGCGGCGCGGACAAAGCGGCCTGGGTGCGCGAATTGGGCGCGGACGCGGCGATCGACTACAAGGCCGGTCCCGTCGTCAAGCAGTTGATCGAGGCCGCGCCGAAAGGCATCGACGTCTATTTCGACAATGTCGGCGGCGATCATCTCGACGCCGCCTTCGCCGCGGCGCGCAACAACGCCCGCTTCGCGATTTGCGGGATGATCGACAATTACAATGCCGGCGATCCCCCCGCCTTTCGCTACATGATGCGGATGATCTCGGCGCGGATCATGATGAAGGGCTTCATCTACACCGATTATCTGCCCGAGATGGCCGAATTCTACCGCGAGATGGGCGGCTGGATCGCCAGCGGCCAGCTGACCTCGCGGGAGACGATCCGGGACGGGATCGAAGCGACCCCGCAGGCCTTTCTCGACCTCTTCAGCGGCGGCAATACGGGCAAGATGCTGGTCAGGCTCTAGCGGATTCCCACCCACCCCCGCGCCGCATTGGCGAGCCTCGTCGGATCGTAGCCCGCGCCGTTGCTGAAGACGAAGCGGACGTTGCGGATCTCCTCGATCCGCGTCGCCGGGTCGCCGCGCACGACGATCAGGTCCGCTTCCTTGCCGACCGCGACCGAGCCGGTGCGGTCGGCAATGCCCAGGAACGTGGCGCCGTTGAGGGTTCCGATGCGGATCGCCTCGAGCGGCGTGAAGCCGGCCGTGACGAGCAGCTCGATTTGCCGCTGCAACCCGTCGCCTGCGATCACACAGCCATTTCCGGTCGGGTCCGATCCGGCGAGCAAGGTGCCGCCGCCGCGCACAAAGGCCAGCTCGAACGCCATTTCGCGCTCGTAGAGCGGACGGAATGGATCGCCCGGCACCGCCGCGGTCTGGCGCCGTTGCTCGATGCAACTCGCGCGCGAGTGCGGCGCCATTGCGAGCAGGGTTTCCGGACGCGGCGGCGGGCTGGTCGCGGTGAATTGCTCGAGCACCGCCAGGGTCGAGGTGATCGCCACGCGATGCTCGCGCAAGGTCGCGAACAGCGCCTGCGCCTCCGGCGCCTGCGGCGTCGTGATGCGGCTCAGGCCCGCGAACGGGTTGGCCGGGCAGACGTCCGGCTGTCGATCGGCAACGAAGTCGCTGGCGACGAGGAAGCCGTGCTCAAGATTGTCGATGCCGATCGCCGCCGCCTCGGCAAAGCTGGTCGCGCAGATATGGCCGGTCACTCTGAGGTTGCGGGCATGGGCGGTTGTCACAATCGCCCTCAGCTCCTCGCGGGTCGCCTGCATATAGGCCTTGATCGAGGTCGCCCCGGCCCCCGCCCAATAATCGACCGCGGCGCGCATCCGCTCGGCCCCCCGCTCCTCGCTAAGTTCGATGAGATGGCCCTCACGGCCCAGATAGGGCGCGGTGGCATGGACTTCCGGCCCGGCCCGGCGGCCGGCCGCGATCCCGGCCGCCACATTGATGTCGGTCTGGCCCTGAACCGCGCCGGCGGTGCGGATCGTCGTCGCTCCCGCCGCGAGATAGAGCAACGGAAAGCTGTGGCTCATCTGCAGAAAGGCCGGCTCGCCACCGGCCTCGATCGTCGCGGTGTAGAAGAGATGCTCGTGCATCCCGACCCAGCCTGGAAGGACGCTATGGCCGGCCAGATCGATGACACGCGCGCCCTGCGGCGCGGGGGTCGAGGCGGCCGGGCCGATCGCGGTGATGCGCCCGTCCGCGATCAGGATCGTCTGGTCCTCGCTCGCCGGCGCGCCGGTGCCATCGATGATGCGGACATGGGTGAGCGCGACCGATCCCGGCTCGACCGCGAGGAAGGCTCGGACCTGGGGCGACAAGGTGACCGGAGCCGGCGGCGGTGCTGGTGGCGGAACTGGCGGAGCCGGGGACGGAGGCGGCGGAGCCTCCACCGCCGCCTGTTCCGGCGCGGGCTGGGCGGCCGGCGCTTCCTGCGCGGCCAAAGGCGAGACCAACCAAGGGAACACGAACAAGGCAGAAGCGACAATCCGCTGGAAAGGACTTATCCGCGCCATGCCCCGCTCCCTCATGCCCGGAGCGAACATGGCCCAGCCGCTTTCAGTCCGCCAGCGCTTTCGCCCGCGCCCCGATCCGCCTCAGATCCTCGACGAAGCGCGCATATTCCTCCGCCTTGCGCTCCTCCTCGGGGATGCGGAGCAGGAAGCTGGGATGGATGGTCACCCAGGTCTCGCCGCCGCCCGACAAGGCATGCGCCTCGCCCCGCATGCGGGAGATCGTCACCGTCTTGCCGAACAAGGCGCGCGCGGCGGTCGCGCCCAGCGCCACCGTGACGGGCGACCGGATCAAGCGCCGTTCCTGATCGAGCCACCAGCGGCAAGCGGTGATCTCCCCGGCGTCGGGCTTGGAATGGATACGCCTTTTGCCGCGCCGCTCGAACTTGAAATGCTTGACCGCATTGGTGACGTAGGTTCGCGCCCGGTCCACCCCAGCCTCGGCCATTGCCCGGTCGAAGAGCTGCCCGGCTGGCCCGACGAACGGCCGCCCGGCCAGATCCTCCTGATCGCCCGGCTGCTCGCCGACGAACATGATCCGCGCGTCCAGCGGCCCTTCGCCGAACACGGTCTGCGTCGCGTCCTTGTAAAGCGGGCAGCGCGTGCAATGCGCCGCCTCTTTGGCGATCGCCGCCCAGGCCTTCTCCGCATTGTCGACGAACCGCGCCTCGGACGCCGCCACCATGCCCGTCTCCCGCGCCTGCGCGCTCTTGATCAGCTCCGGCACCAGCGCTGTCTCCGGCATGTTCTTCCAATATTTGCGCGGCATCTCCTTCAGCATCGCGCCAACCTTCACCCGCGCCGGATTGAAGACCGAGCCGTAATAGGTCTTCCACACCTCCTCGACCGGGTCCCCCGACGGCGCCTCCGCCTTCGTCGCGCCCGGCCCTTCCGAAAGCGTTTCGCCGTCCCAGTGCAGCGACAGTTCCGGGGTCAGGATCGACCAGCGCATGCTTGCAAAACGGCGGACGAAGAAACCCGCATTGGCGCGCACGATATGATGCTCGGGTTCGAACCAAGCGACAAACCGCGCGCCGCCCGCATCTTCCACTTCGCGAAAGCGCAGGAAGGCGCGCATCTTGTGCATGTCGCGGCGAACGCTCTTCGCCATCATCTCAAGCCGTCGCAGCAAGGGATCGGCGGCATCCTCCATCGCCTTGGGCTGCTCGCGCAGGCGGCACAAAAACGCATAGAGCAAGGCGAAGCGCTCCGGGTCGGCATGGCAGATCACGCTCTGGGCCAGCTCCACGAAAGCACGCGACACCGAGAAGGCCCCCGGCAGAGCAGGCGGCGCGGGCACGGGCTCGGCAAAGAGATCGGGCGCTCCCTCAATCGACCAGACGACTTCCTCGGGCGCGGCATCGACCAGCGCCAAGGCCCGTGCCGCCTCCCGCCAGCCGTCGAAATCGTCCTCGGCGGTCAGCCGGACGGTGCGCAGAGCACGGGCTTCGGGCGCGAGCGTCGCCAACATCACTCCTCCAACCTCAGCGCAAGAACCGGCGAGGACCGCACTTGTTTCATGCCTCAAACAATTCGAGTTGAGGCGGCGCGATCGCGCGCGGCGCCAATTCCGCATCGGCGAGCCGCACCGGCCGCCAGTCCACCGCAATAAAATAGGGCCGCACCTTGGCGATCGAGACGGTCAGGCGCGCGACGTCCTCGAGCCGCAGCCGCCGGTGCCGCCGCGCCGCGACGATCCTGTCCACCGCCTTCACCCCCAGCCCGGGAACGCGCAGCAATTGTTCGCGCGGCGCGCGGTTCACGTCGACCGGAAACATCGCGCGGTGCTTGAGCGCCCAGGCCTGCTTGGGGTCCATATCCAACGCTAAGTTGCCGCCCGGTTCGGCCGAGGCCACAACTTCCGCACTGGAAAAGCCGTAGAAGCGCATCATCCAGTCGGCCTGGTAGAGCCGGTGCTCGCGCATCAGCGGCGGACGCTGCAATGGCAGCACCGCGCTCGCGTCCGGGATCGGCGAGAAAGCGGAATAATAGACCCTGCGCAGGCCGAAGCGGCCGTAAAGACCGGCGGCGCGCGCCACGATCGCCGCGTCGGTCGCGGCGTCGGCCCCCACGATCATCTGCGTCGATTGCCCCGCCGGCGCGAAACTCGGCGCGCTGCGATAGCGCCTCCGCGCATCCTTATTGTCGACGATTTCGGTTTTCAGCGCGCCCATCGCGCCCTCAATTCGCGCGGCGTCTTTCTCCGGCGCCAGCCGTTTTAGCCCCGCCTTAGTCGGCAGCTCGACATTGATCGAAACCCGGTCGGCATGGACGCCAGCCAACCGCACCAGCTCCGAATCGGCATCCGGGATCGTCTTCAGGTGAATATAGCCGCGAAAATCATGGTCCTCGCGCAAAGCCCGCGCAACCTCGACGATCTGCTCCATCGTGTAATCGGGCGAGCGGATGATCCCCGACGAGAGGAACAGCCCCTCGATATAATTGCGCCGGTAGAAACTGAGCGTCAGCGCCACCACCTCCGCCGCCGTGAAGCGCGCCCGCCGCACGTTCGAGCTCTTGCGGTTGATGCAATAATGACAATCGAAGATGCAGGAGTTGGTCAGCAGGATCTTGAGCAGCGAGATGCACCGCCCGTCCGGCGCATAGGCATGGCAAATCCCCATCCCCTCCGTCGAGCCGATCCCCTTCCCGCCCGCGCTGTCGCGTTTCTTCGTGCCCGACGACGCGCAGGACGCATCATATTTCGCGGCGTCCGCGAGAATCGCAAGCTTCTGCTGGACATCGAGCTGAGCCATTTGTTCTATATATGTTCTTAGCCCGCAAATGTCGAGGGGCAGAAGATCACTCGGCACTCCACGAAAAAGCGCCGCCCTCGCGGACGGCGCTTCAACTCAGAAACAAATGTGGATCGAGCGGATCAGCAATTGTTCCGACGGCCATCGGCGCAGTCGCCGACGGACTGGACGTCGCGGCCCGCCCCTTCAACCGTATTGCATGCGGCGAGGACCAAGGTCCCGGTCGCCAGCAGGATCGTCAGCAATTTCTTCATCTCGCTTCTCCCAGGTTCGAACGCAAACACCGGCGCCGCGAATGGATGCTGAATGCCTCCGGCGGACAGTAGTTCCCCCGCCGCGCCTCAAGCGGTCGCGCGCGCGCGCCTTTGCGTCCCGCGCCGCTTCCTCCTAAACGCCCGCCATGCATTTCCTCGATCAGGCCAAGATTTTCGTTCGCTCCGGCGCGGGCGGGCCGGGGGCGGTCAGCTTCCGGCGCGAGAAATATATCGAATATGGGGGCCCGAACGGCGGCGACGGGGGCAAGGGCGGCGACATCGTCTTCGAGGCGGTGGCGGGGCTCAACACCCTGATCGACTTTCGCTATACCCAGCATTTCCGCGCCCCGCGCGGCAAGGGCGGCGCCGGGCAGAACCGCACCGGGGCGGGCGGCGACGATCTCGTCATCAAGGTTCCGGTCGGAACGCAAATCCTCGCCGACGACGAGGAGCGCAGCCTGCTCGCCGATCTCACAAGCGTCGGCGAGACGATCGTCTTCTTCAAAGGGGGCGACGGCGGCCGCGGCAATGCCTCCTACAAGACCTCCACCAATCGCGCCCCGCGCCAGCACGGCACCGGCTGGCCGTCGGAAGAGGCCTGGGTCTGGCTGCGCCTCAAATTGCTCGCCGATGCGGGCCTGGTCGGCCTTCCCAATGCCGGCAAATCGACCTTCATCAACGCCGTCACCAACGCCCAGGCCAAAGTCGGCGCCTACGCCTTCACCACCACCCGGCCGCAGCTCGGCGTCGTCCGCCACAAACAGCAGGAATTCGTCGTCGCCGACATTCCCGGCCTGATCGAGGGCGCGGCCGAGGGCGCGGGAATCGGCGACCGTTTCCTCGGCCATATCGAGCGCTGCCGGGTGCTGCTCCATCTCGTCGATGCCAATGACGAGGATGTCGCGACCAGCTACCGCATCGTCCGCGACGAGCTCGAAAATTATGGCGAAGGGCTCACCGACAAGCCGGTCGTCGTCGCCTTGAACAAGATCGACACGCTGGACGACGAACTGATCGCCGCCCTCTCGGCGGAGTTGGAGGAGGCGAGCGGCGCGGAAGTGATCCCCATCTCCGCCGCCGCCGGGACCGGCCTCGATTGGGCGCTCGACAAACTCCTCGAAGCGATCGGCCCGAAAGGTGCGTCGGTGAGTGCCGACGATGACGGCGAGGAGGAGATCGAGTGGTCGCCGCTTTGACCCTCGCCTTGACCGGCGCGACCGGCTTCGTCGGCTCGCATCTGCTCGCCGCGGCCCGCGCCGCCGCCCACCCGGTGCGCGCCCTCACCCGCGGCCCACGCGCGCCCGAGGATGGCGTGACCTGGATCGACGGCGCGCTCGACAGACCCGAGACCCTCGCCCGGCTCTGCGAAGGCGCGGACGCAGTCGTCCACGTCGCGGGCCTCATCAACGCGCCCGATCGCGAGGCCTTCGATATCGTCAACGTCGCCGGCACCGCCCATATGATCGACGCCGCCCGCGCGGTGGGGCCGCGCCGCTTCATCCATATCTCCTCGCTCGCCGCGCGCGAACCCGGCCTCTCCGATTATGGCGCGTCGAAGGCGCGCTCCGAGCAGCTCGTCGCCGCCTCCGGCCTCGACTGGACGATCGTCCGCCCGCCCGCCGTCTATGGCCCGGGCGACCGCGAGACGTTCGAGCTCTTCAAGATGGCGAAGCGCGGCCTCGTCGCCCTCCCGCCCAAGGGCCGCTTCTCGGTCATCCATGTCGACGATCTAGCGGGCCTCATCCTGACCTTTCTCGACGCACCCGCCAGTATCGGCGAAACCTATGAGCCCGACGATGGCCGCGAGGGCGGCTGGGAGCATCGCCATTTCGCCCGCACCCTCGGCCGCCTGTTCGACAAGCGCGCGACGACGGTGGCGATGCCGAAGCTGGTGATGCAGGGCGCGGCGCAGGTCGATCGCCTCGTCCGTCGGAGCAAGGCCAAGCTCACCCCCGACCGCGTCCGCTATTTCTGCCATCCCGATTGGGTCGCCGCCGCCGAACGCAAGGTTCCGGAAAGCCTGTGGACCCCGCAAATCCGCACCGCGACGGGCCTGAAGGCGACGGCCGACTGGTATCGTGCGCAGGGCTGGCTCTAGTCACACGAGATAGAGCAGCACATAAGCCGCGCAGCTCGCGACCAGGCCGACCAGGAAGATCCGATAGGCATAACCGAGCAACCGGTATTTCTTGTTCTGAAGCACCGATCCGGCCTGGTGCACGTCGCGCGCCATCGTCCGGAACACACTGTCGTCGCTGTGCAGGCGGCCAACGATCGCCTCGATGAAGGCGTCCTCGTCCATCCGCGAGAAATTTCCGAAGAAGAGCAGGTTCGTCTCGCCCTTCTGCTTGCGCTTGCGGGTCACCGGGAGCACCGCCAGCACCGCGAAGATCGCCGAGAAGAAGGCCGCGCCGCCGAGGATGAGCAAAGGCAGCGGCGTGGCGGCGCCCTGCGCCCGGCCGATGGTGATGCTGAAGGTGACGAAGGTCGCGCCCATTAGGATGCTCGCCTTGGTGTCCGCCATCGCCGAAAGCTGAAGCTGCGCCAGCTGGGCGGTGCGCATCATGTGCACCGCATTGGCGCTATAGACCGGCGCTTCGCCCAACTGCTCGTCCGCCACGTGCCGCATCCCCCAAAGCTTGGTCGCTCATCGCACGTTGGCGACAAGCTTGCCAAGCATTGGCCCCTTTCCGGCCCTATTCGCTTGGCAGGAGGCGGCCTTCGAACCTAAAGGCGGACCATGACCGACAGAGACGAGACGTTCGACAAAATCGCGATCCTTGTCGCGCCCTTCAACAAGAAGGGCCTCGCGCTGACCGACGCCACCACCTTCGCCGGCGATCTCGAATGGGACAGCCTGGTGGTGATGGATTTCGTCGCGAGCGTTGAGGATGAATTCGACATCCTGATCACGATGAACATGCAGGCCGAGATCGAGAGCGTCGGCCAGCTCGTCGACGCGGTCGAGACGCTCCGGGCGGGCGGTTGATGGCGCCGCCGGAGCGCGATCTCTTCTCCAAATTCGATCCGCTGATCGCGGAGCGCCAGGCGTTGCTCGACACCGGCGTGAAGGACCCCTTTTCCCTCGTCATGGAAAAGGTGCTCTCCCCCACCCGCGCGATCGTCAGCGGCAAAGAGACGATCCTGCTGGGCACCTACAATTATATGGGGATGACCTTCGACGAGGACGTCATCGCCGCTGGCAAGAAGGCGCTGGAAGAGTTCGGCTCGGGCACGACCGGCAGCCGCGTCCTCAACGGCACCTATCAGGGCCATAAGGAATGCGAGCAGGCGCTCCGCGATTTCTACGGCATGGACCATGCGATGGTCTTCTCGACCGGCTATCAGGCCAATCTCGGGGTGATTGCGACGCTCGCCGGCAAGGGCGATTATGTCGTCCTCGACATCGACAGCCACGCCTCCATCTATGACGGCTGCGCGATGGGCAATGCCGAGATCGTGCCCTTCCGCCACAATGACGTGACGGCGCTCGAAAAGCGCCTCGGCCGCATCCCCGCCGAGGCCGGCAAATTGGTCGTGCTCGAGGGCGTCTATTCGATGCTCGGCGACGTCGCGCCGCTGAAGGAGATGGTCGCCGTCTCCAAGGCCGCGGGCGCGATGGTGCTGGTTGACGAGGCCCATTCGATGGGCTTCATCGGCGCCAATGGCCGCGGCGTCGCCGAGGAACAGGGCGTGCTCGACGATGTCGATTTCGTCATCGGTACCTTCAGTAAGAGCGTCGGCACGGTCGGCGGCTTCTGCGTCTCCAACCACCCGAAGTTCGAGATCCTTCGCCTCGTCTGCCGCCCCTACGTCTTCACCGCCTCGCTGCCGCCCAGCGTCGTCGCCACCGCCGCGACCTCGATCCGCAAGCTCATGCACGGCAATAACAAGCGCGCGCACCTCTGGGAGAATTCGAAGCGCCTCCATGGCGGCCTCAAGGCGTTGGGATTCACGCTCGGCACCGAAACGCCGCAATCGGCGATCATCGCCGTGATCATGCCCGATCTCGAAAAAGGCGCGGCGATGTGGGAAGCGCTCCTGTCCGAAGGCCTCTACGTCAACCTCGCCCGCCCGCCCGCGACACCTGCCGGAATGACCCTGCTGCGCTGCTCGCTTTGCGCCGAGCATAGCGATGCCGAGGTCGGCGAGATCCTGGCGATGTTCGAGCGCGCCGGTCGCACCGTTGGGATCATCGGTTAATACCAAAATAGTTAACTGCGACCAACCGCCCCTTGCGGCGCGGCGAAGCGAGTCCGCGTTCGCCCGATCGCCTTTTCTCCACGGGTTTGCTCCACTAATCTCGTCCTGATGGCCGAGACTGGGGCGGACCGGGACGCGGAGGGCCACCGGCCTTCCCGCAGCGCATTGTGGGTGAGTGCGGGAGCGCTCGCGGCGACGCTGGCGCTCATCCTCTTGATCACCCTCATCACCTGGTCCGGCCGCGCCCGCGACGAAGCGATCGGCTGGGAACGGCGCGCCTATGAAGTGATGGTGCAGACCCGCTCGATCGACGCCGCGATCGCCCGCTCCGAAGCAGCGCTCGGCCGTTACGTCCTCGACGAGCAGCAGCGCACCGCCACCGATTATTACAACGAATGGCGAAGCGCCGATTATCAGATCGGCCAGCTGCGTTACCTTATCGCGCGCGATGCCGATCAGATGCGCCGCGTCGCCCGGCTGCGCGACCTGTTCAACCAGCGCGGCGTCGAACTCGCGCCCGCCGCGTCGGCGGCGCAACGGGGACAGGGTCAGGGCGGGCTCAGCCTTCTTTATCAGGCCGCTTCCTCGCCGACTTTGCCCGCCCTTCGCAGCCAGCTTCAGGGATTGGCCCGCGCCGAGCGCACCAATCTTCAGCGCCGGATGCGCGAGACCCAGTTCTTCGTCACCCGCGCCGACGCTTATACCGACTGGCTCGGCTGGCTCGCCATATTGATCGGCCTGGGTGCGATCGGCTTGGCCTTCTTGGCCACCCGCGCCTTCCTCGACAGCGTCCGCGCCCGGCGCGAGGCGGACAGCGCCGAATCGCGCGCCAGCGTGCTGGACGACGCGGTTCAGACGCGCACCGCCGAGCTCAGCGAGGCCAATGCCCGACTGCAGCAGGAAATGATCGAGCGCGAGGCGGCCGAGGCGCAGCTCCGCCAGGTCCAGAAGATGGAGGCGGTCGGCCAGCTCACTGGCGGCATCGCCCATGATTTCAACAATATGCTCGCGGTCGTCGTCGGCGGCCTCGATCTCGCCCGGCGCAAGCTGCACGGCTCGCGCCGCGAGGTCGAATATCATCTCGACAATGCGATGGAGGGGGCGACCCGCGCCGCCGCCCTGACCCGCCGTCTGCTCGCCTTCGCTCGTTCCGAGCCTTTGCTGCCCGAGGCGGTCGCGCCGGCGCGGCTGATCGAGGACATGCTGGAGCTGGCCGATCGCGCGCTAGGCGAGCGCATGACCGTCCGCACCATCGCGCCCGACGAGCCGTGGCAGGTCTTTGCCGATCGCACCCAGCTCGAAAATGCGATCCTCAACCTCGCCGTCAACGCCCGCGACGCGATGGACGGCGCGGGTGATCTCAACATCGTCGTCGCGCATGTCACGCTGGCGGCGGGTGAGGTCGAGGCGCTCGACGCCGGGGACTATATCCGGATCGACGTCGCCGACACTGGCCGGGGGATCAGGCCCGAACATCTCCACCGCGTCTTCGAGCCCTTCTTCACGACCAAGCCGGTCGGCAAGGGCACCGGCCTCGGCCTCAGCCAGATTTTCGGCTTCGCGCGGCAATCGGGCGGCGACGTGACCATCGCCTCCGAAGTCGGGCGCGGCACCACCGTCTCGATCTACCTGCCGCGCTGGGGCGAGGCGGCGGGCGATGTCGCCCCCGCCCGGCGGCGGTTCCCGGAGGCCGCCGAAGCGCCGACTTTGCGTCGCGCCGCGCGTGTGCTGGTGGTCGAGGACGATCCGCGCGTCTCACGCGCCACCGTCTCGTCGCTGGAGGAATTGGGGCATTTGCCGGTCGCCAGCGCCAGCGGCGCCGAGGCGCTCGACATCCTCGCCCGCGATCCGCGCATCGAGCTCGTCGTCACCGACGTGATGATGCCGGAAATGACCGGGACCGAGCTCGCCGCCGCGATCCGCCGTCGCGGCCTCGCCGTCCCGATCCTCTTCGTCACCGGCTATGTCGGTGAGGCAGGCGATGCCGACGACCTGACCGGCGCCGCTTTGCTGCGCAAGCCCTTCACCGTCGCCGCTCTCGCCGAGGCGGTGGAAGCGGCGCTGGCGACTAGCGGATCGCCCCCCGGCGCAGCAGACGTGGCAGCAGAATAAGCCCGCCGAGGATCGGCCAGCGCCGCTGCCACGGCTTGACCTCGATCTTCGTCCCCGCGTGGCGGTTGATCTTCCAGGCGAGATAATCGACCCCGCCGGCATAAGTGGTGGTCGCCTTGGCGAGGCGAAGCAGCGAGAGCGTCTTGCCCTTATACCGTAGCACTCGCCAGCGCCGCAAAATGGCTTTGCGGTATCGGATGCGCTCCCGGCCCTCTTGCCAACCCGATTTATAGTAGCCTTTGGGTCTTCGCGGCGGCCTAGGGGTCGGATATTCGGCCAGAGCCAGCGCCCCGAACCTCTGATAACGAATTGGATCGGTATCGGTGATCGCGTTGGGCCTGCTCGCTCGTTCGGCGCGCAGCTCAGCACCATAAGTCAATGCAAATCCAGCCTTGAAGATAGCTAGGGCATCGCGCCGCGCCGTGCCATCGAGCATTGGAATTGTTAGGGCAAATAGGGTCGGGACGGCTCGCGCGACGGCATTGATGGCTTGTTCCCGCGCCGCTTCGTCCGCCGCCCAGACCAGCCGCGACGGCTGCGCAAAGCGCGCCCAGACCGAAACGTCGCCCGCCCCCGGCCCGTTGAGACGCGCGAAATCGGCCTCGCTCAACACCGCATATTTGGCGGCCAGCCCGTCATGCTCGAACGGAAAGACGTTGGGCGGGAGGATACGATTGGCAAAGGCAAACCAGCCCCGCCCGAACGCCGCGCGATAATCGGAAACGATCAGGTAGAAATCGAGCATCAGCCCATCGAGCTGTGCCTCGCGCAGACAGGAGCCGTAGAAAAGCGCCGCCCGCGCCGCGCCCGGATAGCGCGCGGCCAACGCCGCCGCCATCGCGGTAACGCGAGCGTCCACCGGCTCGGCCAGTTCGGCGGCGACGAGGTCGTGCAGGCTTCCGGTCACAACGCTTCCTAGCCGGTCCGGCCGCCTTTGGGGAGCGGCCGGGCGCTCAGCGCCGGTAAGGCTCGAACGGCCCGACCGTGACCAGCCGGACGATGCCCGAATAAGGATCGGTCAGCTCGACCATCTCGCCCGCGCAGAGCAGGGAGCCGCCGCGGCGGGAAACGAGCGCGTCGCGCCGGTCGAGATATTCGCCGCCGCTCTCCGGCCGGTTCACATAAAGCTGCCCACTGTAACGATAGACGATCGCGGTTCGGTTGAGCACGCGCAGGATATTCGCGCGGCGAACGTTCAGGCAGCGCTGGGGCGGCCCGGCGGGCCGCCAGCTCGCCAGCACCCCGGCCAGCTCGGCTTCCCGGTCCGGCGCCTTTTGCGCGAGAGCGGGCGCGGCGAAGAACGCCAATAGGGCAAGAGCGCGCTTCATCCCCACTCTCCTTCGCTTTCAAAACGAGCGGACGCGGCGGCGCGTTCCGCGCTTGCCGTCAGGCGGCGAGGCGCAGGAAGGGCACCGGGGCGGTCGGCCGAAGCACGATCGGGCGGCCCATATCGGCGATGAAGGTTTCGCCGTCGAGAATGACGTTGGAGCGAGCGCCTTCGATGCGGATTTCGTCGCCCCGCTCGAGATGAACGCCGGTGAGGGTCCCGCGCCCGAGCTGGCCGCGCAAGCCGGCGAACAGGGCGCGCATCAGCGCTGGAAAGCTGCGGTCGATCAGCAGCATCTGCATCCTGCCCACGCTCGCGCCCGCATTGGCCATTGTCCCGGTAAGAAGCAACCGCTGCAAGGTCGTCACCATGAGGAAGGCGAACGCGCCCTGGCGAACGCCGCTCTGCGTCACCGAGACAGTGAGCGCGCGCGCCGGCAGCGGCAGGAAATTCGTCCCGCTGCGCCCGATCAGGATCGAGGTAAGCCCGATCAGGGCGGTCAGACCGTGCGCCAGCCAGTTGGGCAGGCCGAGCGGATAGATTTTGTTGCGGCAGTAGAGCATCGTGTCGGCAAGCCCCGCCCCGCCCAGGAACATGCCGAGCACCGGGCGGCCGCCGGCGACGCCGTGGCTCAAGGCGATCAGCTCGCGTTCGACGATATGCGGCGCCATGTCGGTGCGGGCGAGCTCGAGCACCCGCTCCAGCACGGCGATCGGATCGCCGGCGGCGCCGAGATCCTGCGCGATAAGGTTGGTCTTGCCGTTCGGAAGCACCGCGACGGGCGGCGGCGGCTCGCCGAAATGGCCGCCCTGATAGAGCTCGGTCAGCGCCGCCTGCACCGTCCCGTCGCCGCCATTGAGGACGATCACCTTGGGCTTCACCCGGGCGATGATGCGCAAGGCCTCGCCGATCTGGCTGACCTCCTCCACTTCATAATGGAAGATGTCCTTCTCGTTCGCGCAAAAGCTCCGCACCCGCGGCAACTGGCTGATATTGCCGGTCGAGCGGGGATTGGAGAGAAGCGCGACAAGAGCCATTATGCGGCGGGCCGGATCGAGAGGCCGTAGCGATAGAGCAGGGTCACGTTGGCCGTCGCGACACCGCGGGTGACGTTGAAGGCGACGCTTTCATAAGCCGGGCGCAGGTTGACGAGGCTGACGCGCGGATTGCGCGAGAAGCCGCCGCCGTCGCTCCAGCCCGAGCGGCCATTGCCGTCGAGATCGTGGCGCACCGCGACCGCATAGCGGCCGACGCCGGGCACCGCGACGCAGATCGCCATCGGCCCGTTGCGCGCCACCGGCAAATTGACCTGGCGGATATACTGGCCGCGTCCGAGGAAGCGCGCCGCATCGCCGCCATAGACATTGACGCGCACCGTTCCGGTGCGCTCGCGAAAGCCGTTGACGTTGACGAGGATGGCCGAGCCGGTCGGGCCGCCGCCACGGCAAGCGGCCGCGTCCGGCCCGATCGCGGCCTGCGCTGTGGCGGGCAGCGCGACGGCCGCCAGCGTCGCGGCAAGCGCGGCCCTGGATGAAAGCTTCAACATGGGAACATCAAACTCCAACTCTATCCCCCCGTCTGGACTGGGCAGATGGCCCAGGCTTGCGGCCAAATTGTGGTGATGGAGCGTCTTATTGGTGAGAACTGGCTCAAAAGCGGCGCACGCTTGGGCGGTTCTGCCGCCGTCCCAGCATCAGCTCGCTCATCGCCCACACCATCGCGTCGGCCCGGTCCGGCGAGCGCCCCGGCCCCGCATAGGCCCCGCCACGCGTCATCGCGCACAATTCGTCCTCCAGCTCCGGAAAGGAGCCGGCGAACTTCGCCTCGCCGGTTTCGAACAGCATCGCCACCGGCTCGGCCCGGTCGCCCTTGCCGTAGCGGGCGAAGACGGGCCGCACGGGCAGCGCCGGATCGGCATGTTTGAGCATGCTCGTCACCATGTCGCCGCCCTGGTTCTTCTCGACGATGACGCAATCCGCGCCCCAGCCTTCGGCCGCCTCCGCCACCTTCGCCGCCCAGCCCTCCGGTGATAGCCCGCGCTACGAATGATCGCCCAGCACATAAGCGACCCCATCCGCGCCCAGCCCGCACGCAACGATCCCGCACGCATCCCCCTGCGCCGAAGCCGGCGGATCCACCCCGATGACGATCCTCTTCAGTTGTTCCCCGGCGGAGGCCGGGGCCCAGGCCCCGCCCCCTGGACCCCGGCCTTCGCCGGGGCACAAGGAAACCCGGCACCGCTCGATCAACCCCCGCGTCCACAACGCCCCTTCCGCCTCCTCGATCAGCTCCCCGTCCAGCTCCTCGCGCCGCGCTTGCGTGCCCCGCAATTCCTTCTCCATCCCCGCCACGAACAGCGCCGGCAGGTTGAGATTGTCCGCCGTTCGCCCCCGCGTCACCGCGCTCGTCGCGATCAGCCGCCTGAGCAGCGGCATCGCCCTGGGCGTCGTCGTCACCAGCGCCTTGGGCGCCGTCCCCAGCCGCAGCCCGAGCTGCAGATTGCGCCACGTCTCCTCCGGGTGCCGCCATTTGGCGATCTCGTCGCACCAGGCGAAATGATGCTCCGGCCCGCGCAATTTCTCCGGGCACGCGCCCGAATAGAGAAAGGCCTCCGCCCCGGAGGCGAAGCGCACCACCCCCTCGCTTTTGTTGAAGCGCACCTTTTCCCCCGTCCGCGCCACCGCGAGCAGGCCGCTTTGCCCCTCCACCATCACCTTGCGCGCATCCTAGATCGTCGCCCCGACCAGGGCGATCCGCGTCCCCTCGCCATATTCCCGCGCCAGCGCGCTCACCCATTCCGCCCCCGCCCGCGTCTTGCCGAAGCCGCGCCCGGTCATCATCGTCCAGGTCGGAATCCCCTTCGCGCCCTTCGCCCCGAAGCGCGCGGGCGCGAGCTGCCCCTCATGCGCCCAGGCCGGCCAGAATTCGTCGAGCGTCCGCTTCAGCGGCGCCGGCATCCCGCGCAACAAGGCCCACCGCTCGGCAAGCGAATAACGCTCCAGCCGCCGCACAGTGCGCCGCAACGCCTTTTCGTCACGAGTCACGGCTTCCGCTCATCCTGAGCATAGCCCCCTCTCCCCGTGGGGGAGAGGGCTGGGGTGAGGGGGATCTGAGTCCGAGAATGCTCGCCAACGCCGAACCCCCTCACCCTGCCCTCTCCCCACCGGGGAGAGGGTTATTCTTTCCCGCCTTGCCTCGCGCGCGTCCTGAGCGACGTCGAAGGGCCCGCCGCCGATCCAGCACATCCATCTTGGCGATCAGCGCCTCGTTCAGCGCCGCCTCGCTCGCCCGCCGCAGCCCGCGCGCGGCCTCCGCCCCGCTCCGCGCGCCGCGCCGCCCGCGCAGCTGCAGCAGGCGGATCGCCAATTCCGTGTCGATCGATTCCGGCGCGACCGCGGCGGCCTCGTCATCGCGCCGATAACCGGCGAGGTTCGCCGCCCGCTCCATCAGCAAGGTCTCGAGCAGGTCGTACCCCGCCTCCATCGCCTCCGCCATCGCCGCCGCGAAGGCGGGGTCGCGCCGCCGGTGATTGTCGATCGTCGACGTGCAAACCCCGGCCGCCGCCGCCGATCGCGTCACATTGCAGCACGTCGCCAGATGATCGTAGAAAACCTGCTTCTTCGCCTCGGTGAAAAACCCCCGCGCCGCCTTCCGCCGCTGCACCCGCCGCCCATCCGCACCCCTGATCTCGCTATCGTCCCCGCGCACCTGCACCCGCCGCCCGTTGCCGGGCGTCGTGATCCTGTCGTCAGCCATGTGGAATCGCTCCTGTACCCGCGGAGCTTTTGTACGCGATATGTTCCTTTATGTCAAGGTATTTTACCGGATTGGTTCATCGCTCTTTGTGTTTGTGAACAGCGTCCGGCCGGCAAATGCCCCGAGGAGCGCCCCGATAAGCTGGGCAAGCACGAACGCGGGCACATCGGCCGGCGCGATCCCGGCGAAACTGTCGGAAAGCGACCGCGCCGCCGTGATGGCCGGATTTGCGAAGCTGGTGGAAGACGTGAACCAGTAAGCGGCGGTGATGTAGAGCGCGACACTCGCCGGCACCCATTCCGGCCGATGGCGAACGGTGCCGATTATGGTGATGACGAGGCCGAATGTCGCGATCGCTTCGCCGGCCCACTGCCCCACGCCCGTTCGTGCCTTCACGGAAAGTTGGAGTATCGGCAATTCGAACATCAGGTGCGCCGCCCAAACGCCGAGAATGCCGAGCGCGAGTTGCGTCACGATGTAGCTTGCCGCGTCCCGCCAGCTCAGTTCACGCCGCAAGGCCGCAACGAGACTCACCGCCGGGTTCATGTGAGCGCCGGAGATCGGCCCGAGCATGGTGATGAGAACGAACAGCATCGCCCCCGTCGCCAGGGTATTGCCCAGCAGGGCGACGGCGTCGTTTCCGCGCGACAAATTCTCCGCCATGATCCCGGAGCCGATCACGGTGGCGAACAGGAAGAAGGCGCCGAGTCCCTCCGCCGCCAGCCGACGGCCGATGGACTCGGTCATGGCCGGGCCAGCGCAAGGCCGTTCATTGCGCAGGCGCGCAGCACTGGCTCGGGGCGGCGTTCGGCGAGGCGGCGCTCGCCAGTGCGTCGAACGAAGGACTGTCGCCATAAACGGTGGCCGCGCCGGTCGTGTGGAACACTTCCCAGATCACGCCATCGGGATCGGTGACCCAGCTCTTCTCGGACTTGGCGTAGCAGCAGGTCGTCTTGCCTTCCTCCAGCACCGGCCGGCCGGCGACCTTGAGGCGGCCATAGATTTCGGCCAGCTCCCCGCCATCCTCGACCTGGATGCCGAGATGCTCGATGCCCTTGCGGGCGTGCATCCCGGCCGAGATCGCGAAATTCACACGCGGATCGTCCAGCATCCACTTCGCATAATCGTCCTTCACGACGCTCGGCTGTGCGCCGAAAAGCGTGGCGTAGAAACCGATCGACTGATCGAGGTCGTTGACCCCGACATGAACGTGCAGGCGCTTCATGCGGATTTCCTTTGCTCTTCGATGGGAGGGTCGCAGGCCGCGTCGGCGCCGCAGGCGGCCCCGGCGCAGCAATTTTCCATGAGGTAGCCGACCAGCGCATTCATCGCTTCATAGTCGGCCGAGTAGATCAGCGAGCGGTGCTGACGCCGCTGGCGGATGAGCCCGACGCGGTTCAGCTGGGCCAGATGAAAGGACAGGGAGGATTTCGGGATGCCCACCGCCTCGGCGATCGCCCCGGCCGCCATGCCGTCCTTCCCCGCCTGCACGAGCAGCCGGAAGACCGCCAGCCGGTGCTCCTGAGCGAGAGCGCCCAATGCGTCGACGACTTGCCCGGACTGCATCAGCGCAGCCTGCCCCAATGGACGCCCTCATGGCGAACGCGCTCCACCGCTTCATTCCTCACTCTGCCGGGGCAGCAAAGTTCGAGCGGAGCGCCGATCCGCGGCAGCAAGCGATCGAGGGCGCGGTTCAGCGTGGCGAGCATTTCGGCATCCTCATTTCAATCAACATCGAAATGACACGCCCACGCCTTATCGTCAAGAGTCATTTCGATATAATTGGAAATATGGTCCGGGCCCGGGCTAACGCCGCCCAATGCCATACTCGATCCTGATCCTGACCCAGGAGCCCACCAGCACCTGCCCGCCCCGTCGCGGCGGGCGCACCCTGAATTCCCATGCCGCGGCGAGCGCGGAGCGGGTGATTTGCGATCCTTCCGGATATTCGCTCAAGCCCACGCAATCCTCGACGCGATAGTCCGGCGCGGTGCGGCAGGCGATCAGGCCCCAGCCCGGCCCGCGCGCGGTGGAAAGATAGGATCGCATCATGTCGGCGGCCGGCTCGCGATACCATTCCGCCGCATAAAGCGGCTCGCCATTGGGCGCCGTTCCGACCCGCTCCGTATCGCGCATGGCGGGGCTGCGCCTGTCCTGCGGCCCATAGACCGGCCCGGCCGGTGGCGCCGGCCGAACGGGGTTGCGGGGATTGGCGGACGATGGCGGCAATTGATATTGCGAGGGCAGGATCGCGACCGGCGGCGGCGCGACCGCCGGTTCAGCGGGGTGCGGGGGTTGCGGTCGCTCGGGGTCAGGCCGCTGGCTCGCGGGCCGTTCCTCCGCCTGCCGCTCCGGCTCCGGGCGCGGCTCGGGCGCGTCCTCCGAAACTTCCTCGGCAGTGAAGGTGATCACCGTCGGGCTCCCGTCCTTGACCCCGGGCACCCTCTCTCTGCCAAGCGAGAGCAAGAGCAGCAGCATCAGCGCTTCGATCAATAACGTCAGGCCGATGCCGAGCGTGCGGCGCCCGGCCACCGCCCGGACCCGCTCGACGAAATTTATGGCTGGAACGGGCCTCGGCTGAAACAATGAAATCTTCGGTCGCGCTGTCCGCGGGACCACAACCCGGGGCTACAGGGACGAGGCGATAGTTTGGCGCCGGACCCGTGGCAAGCTGGACAGCCGAGGTCCGTGGCGGGCGGGGCGCTCGCGGCCCACCGCTCGTTGCGCCCGTCTTCGCGATTAGCATCGGCTTTTGGCCGAAAGCGGGCGAGCTTCTTTCGGGTCACCTGCGTGAAAAGCAGACGTCGATAAAACACACTTCAGCGCCTGTTGACCCCAAAACCCCTCGGACCCCTGACCAATTTGAGTACCGCGTAGCTCAGCCCACATAACCTAAAAGCGCCGCGACAGGCCGAGGTTGAACTGGACGTAGCTATAGCCGGATTGGGCCGTACCGGTAACCGACGGCGTGTTGGTGCAGGTGAAGGCGCCGTTCACGGACCAGTCGGACGATCCGAGGGGGCTGCGGAAGCGGGCGTGGGCGTAGCGGGAAGACCGCCAGTCGGAGCCAGAATCCCGTTGCAGGCCGACGCCGGCGGCCCCGACGACTTCCCAGCCACCGAGAAAGCGGCGCATCTGAAGGACCGGTAGTACCTCGGCAAACCAGCGCGGCGAATAGTAATCGAACTCGCCCGGATCGCTGCTGTGGAAATAGCGGCCGCGCAGCTGCGCGCTGAGGCCCCATTCTGGCCGGAGGACATGGATGTAGCTGCCGCGCAAATGCAGGCGGACATTGTCGCCGGTGAAGGCCTGGACGCCGGCGACTGCGGTAAAGACGTTCCGGTCATTGACCGGCAGGTCCACGGCAGCGCCGGCGAAGGTGGAATAGATCCCACGATCCAAGCCCTGCGGGGTCTCGACGATATCGCGCTCGACAAAAAATTCCTTCCGGATCGGCACATCATCGTTGAGGGAAATCGAGCCGATGACGGTGTCGCCGTCGGTGCCGGCCCTCGCGCGTAGCTGCCAGTTGCCCAGCCTTTCTGCGGCGCGCAGATAAATGCGGTCACGCGTCTCCCAGCCACGGTTGCCCGGATTGTACCAGGCTCTTTCGACACGCACACCGAGGTAGTGTTCTGCGGAGACGGCGCGCAGGTCGAAGTCGGCCCCGGCTCTCGCGACCTCGGTCCCGTCGCTGTCCGAAGAGTAGAAGAATTCGCCGCCGACGGCGTGGCTTGAGTTCGGCTCCGCCGCCGCGCGCCCGGCCGGAGGCACCCGTTCAGCCGACGACGCCGATGCGACCGAGATGGTGGGACCAGCACCGCCTGCCACCTCCTCCGACAGGGCGAGCTCGTCCCACAGGGCCAGCTCGTACGGCAGGGACAGCTCGGCCCCGGGGGCCAGCCTGGCCGGAGGGCCCGGCATTGCCGCGCCGGGCAGGGTCCCGAGCAGGACCGAGGCCACGAGGATCCGGTTTCTCATCATGTTACGCCCATTCTTTTCTTCGTCCGCTCATCTCGCTGATGTAGCCCCACAATGAGACCGGCTGCATTAGTAGCGGATAGGCCAGCACGAAGACGACGAAGCCCCAGCCGCTCCGCGTCATGTCGATCCCTGCACGGCGCAGCATGCGCGTCTGAATTCGGAATATCACCAAGTTCCACAAAGCCGCCAGCGGCAGGACGAGCAAGGTGATTGGCCCGGCAAGCCAGTAGATTCCGCACAGAGCGAGCACGAGCCCCGGCAGGAACGCGACGGTGAATGTGAGATCGAGCGATATGAATAGAAGGTTCCACCAGATGAACATCGTGCGCAGCCGGGGCTGGAACAGCAACGACTTGTGATGCGCGAGGGCCTCTATCATTCCTCTCGCCCAGCGCTTTCGCTGGCGGGCCAACTCGCTCAGGGTCGGGGGTGCGTGGGTCCAGGCGATCGCATCCTCGGCATAGCCGATGCGATGACCCTGCGTCAGCAGCGCCCAGGTGAGCACGATGTCCTCGCCCACCGTATCGGGCCACCCGCCCACCTCGAGCAGGGCCTGCCGCCGGTAGATCGAGAAGGCGCCCTGCGCGACTAACGTCCCACCGTACATGCTCTGCATCCGCTTCACCGCAGCGATGCCGTGGAAGTAATCCCATTGCTGGGCCCCCGCGATCAGGCTCTCATGAGCATTTCCGACCAGTACTGCGCCCGCGACTGCCGCAGTGTCCGGCGGGTGGGAAAGGAGGCTTTCGACGATCGCCGTAAGGCTGCCGGGATGGAGGTGCGTATCGGCATCGATGGTGACTATGAGGTCGTGCCGCGCCTGTTCAAGGCCGCTGTTGAGGGCGCGCGCCTTGCCGCGGTTTTGCTCGAAGCGGAGAAGCCGCAGCAAGACGTTGGGCGACGAAGCGAAAAGGGTGACCTTGCAAAAGTCGACCGCCGCGGAGGTGCCATCCGCCGAGCCGTCGTCCAGGACCAGCAGTTCGATGCTGCCCGGGTAGCCGACGTCGCGGACGCTGCGTAGCGTTTCGGCGATCGCCTCCTCCTCCTGATAGGCCGCGACGAGAACGGTGACGCCCGGATACCAGAGCTGGGGTCCACGATTGCTCCTTCGCTCCAGGATCAAGCTGCACAGGAGGAAGGCATTCATGAAGCCGGGCACGTAGGCGATGAAGGTGAGGGCGAAGAGAGCCAGAAGCGGATGGGTAAGGGATCCGAGATCGGCCAGCCACGGCTGCGACACCCAGATGCTGAACAAAGTCCAGGCGCAGGCGAGGAGGAGCGCGAGCGCGAACTGCAGCCGGGGATAAGCGCCGGTGCGCGCTTTGGGTTTCGGTTCAGAAACAGGGTCCCTGCGTACAATGCGCTGCTCGAATCTGCTCAACTCCGCTCCGCTACACATACCGGCGCCTTCACGTGCCTCGAATGAGGGAGCGCGCGCCGTCAACGCGGGCTCCGCGGCTTCGATCCGCCTAAAATTGGTGAACGCCGAGCTAGGGATTTTTGAAGAGCCTTTTTCAAGCGCCGGAGTGGTTGAAGCGTTCCCCGGGAGGTTTGTAGAAATGCCGCAAGATCTTATCCCACGGGCGATCGACCTGCTGATCGTTGCGGCCTTATTTGCCGGCCAAGCGCTGATCGCCTTGGGCGCGCTGCCGCAGCTGGGCGCCTAGCCGCCAGGCCGGACCACGAAGCAATTCCCGCCCGCGTCCAAAACGCGGCCGCAAAGGCGGCGGGCGGTTGGCTCGTCGGCGATCCCGCCGAACCGGGCATGCGTCACCTCGCCCCGCCTCGGCAGCGCCTCCGCGAAGCTCGCGAGCTCAGGTACAAGCGTCTCAACCGTGTGTAACTGCGTCTGGGCGGCGCTGGGACTGCGGAACGCTCCGACTTGGATGTGCCAAACGCCCACTGCCGAGGCAACGGCCGGGCCGGCTGACCGCCGCGCCGGAATATCGGGCGGCGCGATCCCGGCGACGGCGTTTTCAGCGCGCTGTTGCGCGGACCCATTGGCCGACACTGTGGCAGCCTTGAAAGCCGTGGAAAGCCCGCCGGTCAGAAAGATCGCCCCACCGGCCGCAACCGCCGCCAGCACGCCAACCGACCATGGCCGCGATGCACGATACCGATGGACGGCGGGCAGCTCAGCGACCTCCCCCGGCGCGATCGCGATCTTTCGATGCTGAATGGGACTGTCCGTTCCTGATGATTGCAGCTAAAATCCGTCTGGCCGCCTCGGGTTCCGGGCTTTGGCGGCGCCAAAGCGAGGGGCCTTAGGAATGGTCAGCTTGGCAATCGTGAACGCTAACCTCACCTGAACGAGTACGGCTTCAGAGTTGGTCAGCTGCAATATCCGCAGCTCGTTGCGCCCTAGAGCCCAATGTCCGCTTTCCGTCCCCAGAAGACAGAAGCGGCGGACTTCGAAAGCACCTGACTGAATGGCGGTTTCCGGGCATCAGCGGCAACATTGAGAACGACCTGGAAGGGCGCAAAGCGGTCATGGTGGCTTTACCTTCGCGCCTCCGCGTCACCTCACTCGCCTGTGGACAGAACAGCCCAAGAACCTTGCCCCGCCGACTCCCCGCCCCCTATACCGCCCCCATGTCCGAAGACCTGTTCGCTTCCACGTCCCGCACCGCCACCGACTATGACGCCAACGCCATCGAGGTGCTGGAGGGGCTGGAGCCGGTGCGCCGCCGCCCGGGCATGTATATCGGCGGGACGGACGAGCGGGCGTTGCATCATCTCGCCGCCGAGGTCATCGACAACAGCATGGACGAGGCGGTGGCGGGCCATGCCAACCGCATCGAGGTCACGCTGGAGGCGCAAGCCGGGACGGCCGGGCGCCTCACCGTCGCCGACAACGGCCGCGGCATCCCGGTCGACGAGCATCCCAAATATCCCGGCAAGTCGGCGCTCGAGGTGATCCTTTGTACGCTCCATTCGGGCGGCAAGTTCAGCGACAAGGCCTATGCGACCTCGGGCGGCCTGCATGGTGTGGGGGTCTCGGTGGTCAACGCGCTGTCCACCGACACGGTCGTCGAGGTCGCGCGCAACAAACAGCTTTACCGCCAGAGCTTCGCGCGCGGCCTGCCGACCTCCGCGCTCGAAACAATCGGCCCCACGCAAAATCGCCGCGGCACGACCCTGGCCTTCACGCCCGACGCGGAGATTTTCGGGGTGGACGCCTTGTTCAAGCCCGCGCGGCTCTATCGCCTTGCCCGCTCGAAGGCCTATCTCTTCGCCGGCGTCGAGATCCGCTGGAAATGCGATCCCGCTCTCATCTCCGACGACACGCCGGCCGAGGCGGTGTTCCAATTCCCAGGCGGCCTCGCCGATCATTTGCGCGAGCAGGTGGGCGACAAGGAGACCGCGACGAGCGTCCCCTTCACCGGCAAGCACGATTTCGCGAACGGGCAAGGCTCGGTCGAATGGGCGGTCGCCTGGCCGGTCTGGGGCGAAGGCGCCGCCTCATATTATTGCAACACCATCCCGACGCCGGACGGCGGCACGCACGAGCAGGGGCTAAGGCTGGCGATGACCCGGGGGCTTCGCGCCTTCGCCGAACTGGTCGGGCAGAAGAAGGCCAAGGACATTCAGGCCGAGGACCTGACGGCGGGCGCGGAGATCATGCTCTCCGTCTTCATCCGCGATCCCCAATTTCAGAGCCAGACCAAGGACCGGCTGACCTCGCCCGACGCCGCCCGCCTCGTTGAAAATGCGGTGCGCGACCATTTCGATCATTTCCTCGCCGATCATATGGAGCGGGGGCGTTCGCTGCTCGGCTTCGTGCTCGACCGGATGGACGAGCGGCTGAAGCGCCGCGCCGAGCGGGAGATCAAGCGCAAGACCGCCACGTCGGGGCGCAAGCTGCGGCTGCCCGGCAAGCTTACCGATTGCGCCAATGACGATCCGGCCGGCACCGAGATCTTCATCGTCGAGGGCGACAGCGCGGGCGGCTCGGCCAAGCAGGCGCGCGACCGCAAGACGCAGGCGATCCTGCCCATTCGCGGCAAGATATTGAACGTCGCCTCCGCCACCGCCGACAAGATCCGCGCCAATAGCGAGATCGCCGATCTCACTCTGGCCCTGGGCTGCGGCACGCGCGAGCGCTGCAACCCGGACAATCTGCGCTACGAACGGGTCGTGATCATGACCGACGCCGATGTCGACGGCGCCCATATCGCCACCCTCCTGATGACCTTCTTCTTCCAGGAGATGGCCGAGATCGTGAAAGCGGGTCATCTCTATCTCGCCCAGCCGCCGCTCTACCGCCTCGCCGCCGGGGGGACGATCGCTTATGCCCGCGACGACGCGCACCGTGCCGGGCTTGAGGCGTCCTTGTTCAAGGGCAAGAAAGTCGAGGTCTCGCGCTTCAAGGGCCTGGGCGAAATGAACCCCGCCCAACTCAAGCAAACGACGATGGACCCCAAGAGCCGGGGCATGATCCGCATCACCCTGCCGCAAGATTATGAAGACCGCTCGGCGGTGCGCGATCTCGTCGATCGGCTGATGGGCCGCAATCCCGAGCACCGCTTCCACTTTATCCAGAGCCGCGCGGCGGAGGTCGATGAAGAAGCGATCGACGCCTAGCCTCCCACGGCGCACGCCCGTCTGGACGATCCAGCGCGCCACCGGCGCCGGGGTCGTGACGGGGCTTGCCGCGCTGTTGCTTGCGGCGGCGCTCGACCGGTTGCCCGACAATGCACTCTACGCCTATGCGGCGCTGCTCGCCGTCACCGCGCTTTGCGGGGCGTCGGTACTCTGGATCACCGCCTTCGACATGCGGGCGCGCGGGACGAGCGGACGGTTACGGCCGATCCGCGTCTTCGACATCGCAATCGGCGCGGCGCTGCTCCTCCCCGCGGGCTACGCGCTGTGGCGCATCTGGTCGCGGCTAGGCTTATAGAGCCTCTGCCGGCGCGAGCGCCGCATCGACCATCCGCGCCCAGATCTCCGCATCGCCGGCACGCGCCATGGCCTCGTCCGGCTCGCGTAAGGTATGCAGAATGGCTAGCGCACCCTCGCGATAATCGCGCCAGATCGCATCCACTTCCGCGCCCGCGGAGGCATCCTCTCCTTCGGCATTGAGGCTCGCGGCGCGCCCGGCGAGGATGCGGGCGATGCGCTCGGCGAGCGTCATGGTCGAAACGGGCATCTTGCATCTCCTTGCGCTGTCGGGGACTTAACGGTGCAGCGCGCCTGCGGTTTCGCGACGGGAGCAATCAATGATCAAACGCCTGCTCGCAATCCTGCTGATCGTCGCCGCGCTCCCGGCGCAAGCGCAGGAGCCGGGTGCGGCGCTGCGCGGCCAGGCCGAGCGGGTCGTCGCTTTGCTGCGCGGCGAGGAGCAGCCTGGCGCCTTGTTCACGCCCGCCTTCCTCGCCCAGGTGCCGGCGGCGCAGGTGCGCGCCATCGGTGCGCAGCTCGCCGCGCAATATGGGGCGCCGCGCGGCCTCGCCGGGATCACGGCGCGCTCGGCGACGGCGGGCACGATCCGCGTCGATTTCGCCCGCGCGACCGTCGCGATGGATATCCAGCTCGATCCGCAGCCGCCGCACCGGATCAACGGCCTGCTCATCACGGGCGCCGAAATGCGCGACGACAATGTTGTCGCGGTGTTGGCAGAATTGCGCGCACTGCCTGGCCAGACGTCGATCGCGATCGCCCGGCTCGGCGATGGCGGGCCAGTCATGCTCGCCACCCACGAGCCCGACGCCGCGCTGGCGATCGGCTCCACCTTTAAGCTCTTCATCCTCGCCGAGCTGTCCCGGCAGGTGAGTGCCGGCGAACGGCGCTGGAGTGACGTCGTGCCGCTCGATCGCCGCTCCGTCCCTTCGGGCATGCTGCAGAACTGGCCGCCGGACTCCCCGCTCACGCTCCACAGCCTCGCCGCCCTGATGATCTCGATCAGCGACAATAGCGCCACCGACGTCCTGCTGCGCACGCTCGGCCGCGAGAATGTCGAGCGGATGATGACGACCCTCGGCGTCGCCGCTGCCGAACGCAACCAGCCACTGCTCTCCACTCTGGAAATGGCGGCGATCAAGACCGGCGGCGCGCCCGTGATCGCCGCCTGGCGCGCGGCGGATTCAGGCGAAAGGCGCCGCCTGCTCGGAACCACTTATGCCAACATCCTTGCCTCCCGCATCGATCTCGCCGCCTTCAGCGGCAATCCGAACGCGCTCGATGTCGAATGGTTCGCCTCGGCCGCCGACCTCGTCCGGACGATGGACTGGCTGCGGCGCAGCGGCGATGAGACCGCGCTCGCCTTGCTGGCGATCAACCCGGCGCTCGGCTCGGCCGCGCGCGAAGAGCTGGCTTATGCGGGCTACAAGGGCGGTTCCGAGCCGGGTGTGCTCAATCTGACCTGGCTCGTTCGCACCCGCGCCGGCGCCTGGCACGTCGTCACCGGCAGCTGGAACAATCCCGATGCGCCCGTCGAAGAAAGCCGCCTCATTGGGCTGCTCGCGCGCGCCATCAGGTTGATCCGCTAAGCGCGCGAATTAACCGGATATTTGCCGCTTCGCGCTATCGATCAGGCGAACTTGTCAGGAGCGAGGCATGGCGAGCGCATCATTTGGACGCAAAGGCGTTGAGCCCGGGGCCGCGGAACCCGTGCGCCGGCGCGCCACGTTCCTGACCCCGCCCGTGGCCGCGCCCGCTCCCGAATCCAGCGATCCCCTCGCCAAGGCGCGAGACGCCTTCCTCGCCTCAGAACGCGCCCGCGCCCGCGACGCGGACGATGGCGGCGTTGCCGACGGCCCCTCGTCCGTCGTCCGCGCGGGCCGGACCGTGGTCGTTTCCGGCAAGTCGCTCGGCACCGCTTATGTCTTGTGGTTCTTCCTCGGCGGCTTTTCGGCGCACCGTTTTTATCTGGGCACGCCGTTCACCGCGATCGCCCAGGTCTGCCTCTGGTATATCAGTCTGATGATGCTGATGGTGGGCAATAGCATCGCCTTCTACCCGCTGATCGCCGGCGGCCTTTGGATCCTCGCCGACGCGTTCCTGATGCCGCGCCTGCGCGATGCCGCGAACGAGAAATTGCGCCGCCGCGCCGAAGCGCTGCAGCCCGAACCGATTGAGGCTCTCAGCTCGTAACCGCCGGTGCGATCAGCGGGAAGCGCGGGATATCGACGGCGAAGCGTGACCCGTCCGCGCCGATCATGAAGTAACGCCCCTCCATCGCCCCGGTCGGCGTCGTCAGCGGGCAGCCCGAAACATAATCGAATGAGCCGCCGGGCTCGAGCAAGGGCTGCTCCCCGACCACACCCTCGCCGCGCACCTCGTTGCGGGTGCCTCGGCCGTCGCTGATGATCCATTCGCGGCTGACCAGCTTGACCGGCCGCGCCCCGCCATTTTCGATGCGGATATGATAGGCCCAGAACCAGCGGCCTTTGGCCGGCTCCGACTGCTCGGCCAGGAAGCTGACCGAAACCCGGACGGTGATGTCGCCGGTGGTGGCGTGATGGGGGAAAAGCTCTTTCACGAGGCGCTTCCTGTGCCGGGGGCAGGCCGAGGTCAACCGGCCATCCGCTTCAGCCGCTCGACCAGCCGCTCCCGCCCGGCCAGCACCTCGCGCCGCCGGTCGATCAGCACGTCGCGCGCCAGCAAGGCCTCGGTGACGCGCAGCCCCTCGCGGATCACGGCCCAGTCCGGCGTCCGCTCGCCGCGCATCAATTCGGGCGGCAGCGCCAGCACACGCTCTTCGTCGAGGCCAAAGCCAAGCTCGCCGAGCAGCAGGATTTCATAGCGCACCAACGCCGCAGCCCAGCCGCGCGCGCTCGGTGCCGCCTCGATCGCCGCGAGCAGGCCGTCGAACCCGGCATAGAGCGCCGGATAAGGCTGCGCCTCGGGCAAGGCGGCGGCGGTGAGGGCGCAGGCCCATTCGATGCCGGCGGCGGCGAGCGGTTCGCCGAACAGGAAGGCGCGGCTGTGCGCCAGCTCGACAGTGAGCTGGGCGAGTTGCTCCTCGGTGCGGGCGCGAAACTCGGCCTGGACCTTGTTTCCCGGCGCCAGCACGGGGCGCAGCCGCCGCGAGCGACCGCCGCGCACATAGCCGGCCTGCACCCCGTCGTGCGGGGTCAGCAGGCGGACGATCGCACCATGCTCGCCATGCGTGCGCACCGCGACGACGATCGCCTCGCTCTCCAGCCGCATCAGCCGAGCCGGACGCCGGTCAGCCGCTCCGCTTCGTCCCAGAGCTGCCGCGCCGCGCCCGCGTCTTTCGCCTCGTCCGTCATCCGCGCCGGCCCGGGCGGACCCTTGCGCTCGCCGCGCCCCTGCGGCCCGTAATAGCCGCCGCCTGCCGCCTCCGGCGCGGTCGCGGCATAGAGGGTCGGAAGCGCGCCGGCTGCCCCCGATTGGGCGAGCAACGGCCAGATCAGCTTGACGAGCTTGACGCCGAGGCCGCCGCCCATGCCATTGTCGATCAGCTCGCTCGCCGCCCAGCCCGGATGCGCCCCGGTGCTGGCAATACCCCAGTTTCCGGCGCGGCTACGTCGGTCGAGGTCCAGCGCGAACATCAGCATGGCGAGCTTCGAGAAGGAATAGGACTGCCACGGATCGTAGGCGCGCTCGCCCTGTAGATTCTCGAAGTCGAGCCCGCCGCGCCTCTTGTGAGCGAGGCTGCTGAGCTGGACGACGCGCGCGCTGGGCGTGGCCCGCAGCAGCGGCAACAGATGCGCGGTGAGCGCGAAATGCCCGAGGAAATTGACCCCGATCTGCCGCTCGAAACCGTCCTCGGTCGTCTCGCACTGCGGCAACGCCATCACCCCTGCATTGTTGACGAGGATGTCGAGCCGCTCGCCGCTGGCGATGCGCTCGGCGAAGGCGGCGACCGAGGCCAGGCTGGCGAGATCGAGCGCCTCGAAGCGCGCATTGCTGTCGGAGTGCCGCGCCTTGATCCGCGCCACCGCCGCCTCGCCTTTCTCCCGGCTGCGCGCCGCGACGATCGTCTCCGCGCCTGCCCCGGCCAAGGCGAGCGCCGCCTCATAGCCGATGCCGCTGTTCGATCCGGTGACGATCGCGCGCTTGCCGGTCAGCGAAGGCATGTCGGCGACGGTCCAGCTCATCCGCTTTCCTCCAGATCGGCGCGCAGGCGGTCGAGCACGGTCACCGCTCGCTCGGCATAAGGCCCGATCCAGCGGTCGTGAAGCCGCTTGATCGGCAGCGCGTCGAGATGGTTCCAGCGCACCCGCCCCTCGCGCCGCGCGACCACCAGCCCCGCCTCCTCCAGCACCTTCAGATGCTGCATCACGGTGCAGCGATCGAGCGCCGGAAAGCGCGCGCACAGGAAGCCCGTCGTGCGCGGGCGCTGGACAAGAGAGTCAAGCATGGCGCGCCGGGTTGTCGAGCCTAAAGCTTTGAAAATCCTGTCGTCTTGAACGTCGTTTGACATGTTATATTTCTATAACCTATTAGAGCGCCAGACAAGAGGAGAGTGAGTCGTGGAGCTAAAATTTTCCGTCTCGGGCCGTATTGCCAAGCCGGTCGAAGAGGTCTTCGAAGCCGTCGCCGATCCGGCGAAGCTGTCGCATTATTTCACCACCGGCGGCGCCAAGGGGCGGCTCGAAACCGGCGCGACGGTGATGTGGGAGTTTGCCGATTTCCCCGGCGCCTTCCCGGTCGAAGTGGTCGAGGTCGTCCCCAACACGCGCATCGTCCTCGAGTGGGAGGCGAATGACGGCCCACCCAAAGGCGCCGATGCGGTGGCGCGCGTGGGCTATTCGACGCAGGTGGTGATGGAATTCGCGCCGCTGGACGATGGCCGCACGCTCGTCACGATCAAGGAGGGCGGTTGGCGCGAAACCGAGACCGGCCTCAAGGCCTCCTACGGCAATTGCATGGGCTGGTCGCAAATGCTGTGCGCGATGAAGGCCTGGGTCGAGCACGGCATCAACATTCGCCAGGGCATGTATAAATAGACGCAGCTCAAAGCCCCAGCCACCAGCGCAAGCCGTAGGCGATCACGCCGAGGGCGGCCACGCTCGCCGCCCAGAGCCCGACGAACCAGGCCAGTCGCTTCCAAAGCGGGCCGGGCGCCTCAATGCTAGTGATAACCCTCCTCCCCGATCTTGCCGCGGAAGACCCAATAGGACCAGGCGGTGTAGGCGAGGATCATCGGCATCAGCACCAGAGAGCCGACCAGCATGAAGAGCTGGCTCTCATAAGGCGCGGCCGCCTGCCAGATCGTCACCCGGCCGGGAATGACGTCGGGCCAGATCGAGACGCCCAGTCCGGCCAGGGTCAGGGCGAACATGGCGAGCGCCGCGGCGAAGGGAAGCCAGTCCCAGCCGCGCCGGATTCCTTCCCAGGCGGTCAGCGCGGCTCCGCCGAAAAGCAGCGGCATGAGGACGGTGAGCAGCAGGCCCGGCCAGGCGAACCAGCGCTGGTAATATTGCCCCTCAAGGAACGGCGTCGCCAGGCTCACCGCGCCGACGAAGAGCAGGAAGGCGGGCAGCAGCCAAGCCGCGAAGCGACGCGCGTCGTCATGGATGCGCCCCTCGGTCTTCCAGATTAGCCAGGTCGCGCCGAGCAAGGCGTAGGCGACGACGAGGCTCGCCCCGGTGAGCAGAGAAAATCCGCTCAGCCATTCCCACCAGCTTCCCGCATAGGCCCGGCCCTCGATGCTGATCCCCTGCAACAGCGCGCCGAGCGTGATCCCTTGCGCGAAGGTCGCGACCAGCGAGCCAAGGCAGAAACCCGCATCCCACCAGCGACGATGGGCCGGATCACGCCAGCGAAACTCGAAGGCAACGCCGCGAAAGACCAGCCCGAGCAGCATCGCGGTGAGCGGTGCATAAAGCGCCGGCAGGACGATCGCATAAGCGAGCGGGAAGGCCGCGAGCAACCCACCGCCGCCGAGCACCAGCCATGTCTCGTTGCCGTCCCAGACCGGCGCGATCGCGTTCATCGCCTGGTCGCGCTCCTTGCCGACCTTGAAGCCGAGGAAAAGGATTCCGATGCCGAGATCGAAGCCGTCCATCACAACATACATCGCCACCGCGAAGGCGATGATCAGGGCCCAGACGATGGTGAGGTCCATCAGCGCCCCTCCCCGACGGACGGCGCGGGCGTGATCCCGGCGCTGCGGATCGGCGCGTCGGCGAGGTCGGGTTCGTGCGCCGCCGGGGCGTGCGCCATCAGCTTGAGGATATACCAGGTGCCCGCCGCGAAGACGGTGAAATAGACGATGACGAAGGCGACCAGCGAAGCGCCGACCGCCGGCGAGGCGATCGGCGAGACAGCGTCGGCGGTGCGCAGCAGATTGTAGATCACAAAAGGCTGCCGCCCGACCTCGGTGGTGATCCAGCCGGCGATCACCGCGACGAAGCCGGCCGGCCCCATCGCCACCGCGCAGCGATGCAGCAACCGCCAGTCGTGAAGCTTGCCGCGCAACCGCGCGACCAAAGCCAACAGGCCCAGCCCGAGCATCATTACGCCCAGCCCGACCATAATCCGGAACGACCAGAAGATGATCCCGACCGGCGGCCGCTGGTCGCGCGGGATGGTGTCGAGGCCGGCGAGCGGGGCATTCAGATCATGTTTGAGAATCAGCGACGAAAGCCTTGGAATCTCGATTGAATAGTGGATCATCTCTGCTTCTGAATCGGGAATGCCGAAAAGGATGAGCGGCGCGCCGTGCGGGTGGCTTTGATAATGTCCCTCCATCGCCATCACCTTTTGCGGCTGGTGCGCCAGCGTGTTGAGGCCGTGCAGATCGCCGACCACCACCTGCACGGGCGCGACCAGCACCAGCATCCACATCGCCATCGAGAACATCGTCCGGACCTCGGGGGTGTCGCGGCGCTTCAGCAAATGCCACGCTCCAACGCCGCCGACGACCAACGCCGTCGTCAGATAGGCGGCGATGACGGTGTGGACGAGGCGGTAGGGGAAGCTTGGATTGAAAATGATCGTCCACCAGGACGCCGCCGGAACGAACTGCCCCGCCTCGTTCAGCGCCCAGCCGACCGGCGTCTGCATCCAGCTGTTCACGCTCAGGATCCAGAAGGCGGAGATGAAGGTGCCGAGCGCCACCATGCAGGTCGCGGCGAAATGCAGGCCCTTGCCCACCCGGTTCATCCCGAACAGCATGACGCCGAGAAAGCCCGCTTCGAGGAAGAAGGCGGTGAGCACCTCATAGGCCATGAGCGGGCCGATGATCGGCCCTGCCCGATCGGAAAAGACCGACCAGTTGGTGCCGAATTGATAGGACATGACGATGCCCGAAACGACGCCCATCGCGAACGCCATGGCGAAGATTTTCAGCCAGTATTTGAAGAGGTTGAGATATTTATCCTGGCCGGTCTTCAGCCACAGCCCTTCCAGCACCGCGAGATAGGAAGCGAGCCCGATCGAAAAGGCCGGGAAGATGAAATGGAACGAGATCGTGAAGGCGAACTGGATCCGCGCAAGCAGCAAAGCGGTTTCGGCGTCGGCCACGGCCCGTCCCTTCGAGCGCGGCCTCTAGCTCAGACTGCTCGCATGTTCACCCCCGATTGGAGCGCGGTCAGTCGCTCAGTGGGGAAGGACAAGCTCCACGAGCCGGATCGGCGCCAGCGGCGGTCCGGCGGTGAGCTGGCCGTCATCGCCAAGCCGGCGAAGCTGACTGTTGGCGATGAAGGTGAAGCGGTCACCGGACAGTGTGCCGGTGGTCGGCAGATCGAAGCCCGGATCGCCCGCTTCCAGCACACGGTGCGCGGTGACCGCGCCGCCGTCCGCGGAAAGATCGAGCGCGAGGATGCGGCCCGGCCCGCCGCCATTCTGCACCGCGATGAGGCGGTCGCGATGCCAGTAGAGGCCGTCGATCGCGAGCAGCGCGAGGCTTGGCGGCGCCGCGACCGGCGTTACGGCGCCGCTGGGCAATTCGATCCGCCGCAGGCTGAGGCCCTGCGCCACGTAGAGCGCCCCGCCGTCCCCCGACAGCGTGATGCCGTTGGCGTAATTCATCGGCGCATCGCCCGCGATCCGCATCAGCGTCTCGCTGCCAGGATCGAGCCGGTACACGGCCCGGCCAGGCTGTCCGTCGCGTAGACGGTTCCGTCGCTGGCGACCGCGAGATCGTTGAACGATCGCGCCGCGCCGGCCACCGAGCGCCGCACCGCGCCGCTCGCAAGATCGAGCGCGACGAGCCGGGCGCCGGGCGGCTGGGATGCCCAGAAGGCGTCAGTGGTCGCGATCCAGAGCAAATTGCGCCGCGCGTCCACCTTCATGCCGAGCGGGCGCAGCACAAGCGGCGCGCCGAATGGCCGGACCCGCCCATCGCGCCCGATCGCCCAGATGCGCCGGTTGTTCATGTCGCCGAGAAACAATCGGCCGGTCGCAGGATCGGCGGCGACACCTTCAGGGATCAGGCCAGGCGCAGCGACCGTCGCTACCGTCCGTCCCCGCCGCACCGGCGCCGCCGCCGCCGCGAGCCGGCCCGCAATCCGGTCGAATTCCGGATCACCCGAGAAGCGGACAAGGCGTGAATCGGACGAAACCGAAAAGCCGATCCGCGCCGCCGCCACCCGCTCCAGCGCGGCAATCGCCGCCGCCCGATCCCCCTTGCCCGGCATGGGCCTCGGCGATCAGCCACAACAGGCTCGCATTGCCGGTGTCGCGGTACAGCGCCTCATAGCGGGCGATCGTCGCGGCAGGATCGGGGGTTTGCGACGACGCCCCGCAAGCGAGCATTCCGCACAGGATTGGCAGCACGCGCACAAGCTTCATTCCGTTTTCCTACCCCGGTCGTCGCAGGCGGCGAAACAATCCCCGCTTCGTCAGCGGCTCGAACATCTCATCCGGGCCCTCCGGATCGAGCACCTCGCCGTCGGCGAGGGCTTGCTCGATCTTGCCAAGTTCGGGCTTCACATACGGCCTCAGCGTCCGCCCCGGCCCGCGCATCCGTTCGATCGCCGCGATCAACCCGCCCGTTTCCGCAATCGCCCGTGCAACCGCCGCCGGCTCCGCGCCGAGATGCTCCGCCATCAGCCCCTCGCGCAACTGGACGATCGCCGCCGTCTCATCCTTTCCGGCGGCGTCGATCGTCACGTCGCATTCGGTGTCGAGGCGGAGCGAGCGGTTGTTCCAATTGGAGGAGCCGACCCGCAGCACCTCGTCGTCCACAATCATGATCTTGGCATGGACATAGATCGGCGCACCGCCGCGGGTGAACGGGTGATAGATACGAAACCGGTCGGCGTGATCGACCTCCTCGATGGCTTCCCACAGACGCGCACGGGCGGTGTCCATTGCCTGCTGCTCAAGCCAGCCATCGGCCTGTTCCGGATTTATCAGCACGATCTCCGGGCCATCCGGCTCGGCCATCCGCTTGGCGATCGCCTCGGCGATGGGCCGCGAGGCGAAATACTGGCTCTCGGCATAAATGAAGCGCCGCGCCCGGCCGATCAGATCGAGGTAAAGCGCCTCGATCTCCCGGCATTCCTCCACCGGCTCAAAATCGGGTGCGGTGCGCGAGATCGCCACCTCCGTGTCCCGGAACTGCACCTCCAAAGACTCCGGCCAGCACTCGCTGCGGCCCTCGATCGCGGGCAGCCGCTGCTCCGTGGCGCAGCGCCAGCGCTCCCGCGCCAGTTCGCCGAGCGCCGCCGCGACCGGCCCTTCCAGCGCCATCGTCGCATCGTGCCAGGGGCCATAAGGCTTGCCGTCCGAGCCGATCCGGCGCGGATCGGCATCCTCATGGTCGCGCGTGTCCCAGCGCCGGGCAGTGATGTCGATACCGCCGCAAAAGGCGAAGCAATCGTCGATCGCGACGATCTTTTGATGATGCGACGCCCCGGGCGGGTGGATGGCGTCCAGCTTCACGTGGATGCGCGGATGCCGCCACCAGCGAAGCAGGGTCAGCGGGGTGATGCCGCGAAACAAGGCCTTGATCGCCCCGAAATCCCAGCGCAGCAGAAAGATATCGAGATCGGGCCGTCGATCCGCCAGCCAGAGGATGAAATCGCCGATCGTCTCAGGGGCGCCATCACCGTCCGGGCCGGGCTCTCCGATCCGGATGCGCGCGTCGAAATCCCAGCCGATCAGCATGATCCGCCGCTCGGCCTTCAACATCGCCTCGCGGACGACGCGGAAATAGGCGTCGGCGTCGACCACCAAAGCGGCGCGCGTGGCCGCCTCGACGCGCCAGCAATTGCTGCCCGGCGTCAGGCCCGGCTTGGCCTCCGCGCTCAAAAGAACACCGACCAACCGGTGCGCTCGACCAGGGCCTCGATCGCGGCGGCCCCCGCAGCGCTCGTCCCTGCCGCATTCAGCGCCGGCGACCAGGCGGCGATCGCACCGTGCCCCGGCGCGATGGCGAGGATGCCGCCGCCGACGCCGCTCTTGCCCGGAAGGCCGACGCGATAGGCGAATTCGCCGCTATTGTCGTAATGGCCGCACAGCATCATCACGCTGTTGATCCGCCGCGCCCGGTGCGGCGGACAGACGGCCTGCCCCGTCTGTGGATCGCGCCCGTCAAAGGCGAGGAAAAGCCCGGCGCGGGCGAGCTGGCGGCAGCTCATCGCCACCGCGCATTGCCGGAAATAGGCCCCGAGCACGGTCTCCACCGGGTTTTCGAGATTGCCGAAGCTCTTCATGAACCAGCCGAGGCTGCGATTGCGCGACCCGGTTTCGCCCTCCGATCGCGCTACCTCCTCGTCGATATGGACGCCTTCGTCCCGCGCTCTCGCGCGCAGCATGGCCAGCAAGGCGGCGATCGCCGAGTCCGCGCCGCTCTCATCGACCACGGCATCAGTGACGACGATCGCACCGGGGTTAATCAATGGGTTACGCGGGATTCCTCGTTCACTTTCGAGTTGAACGATCGAATTGAACGCGCTCCCCGAAGGCTCACGCCCGACCCGCTTCCACAGGCCGGTGCCGACCTTGTCCAGCGCCAGCGCCAGCATGAAGACCTTGGAGATCGACTGGATCGAAAAGGCTTCGTCGTAATCCCCCGCGCCGTGGACGACGCCGTCCGCGCCGGCGAAGGCGATGCCGAGTTTGTCAGGGCTGACCGCCGCCAACGCCGGAATATAATCCGCGACCTTGCCCTCGCGCCGATGGGGCGCGGCGGCAGCGAGCGCTTCGCTCAGCAGGTCGGTCATGCCACCGCTCGTCATGCCGGACCTGATCCGGCATCCGCCTCCCCTTGTCCAGCGTGTGAAGAGAAGGCGGGCCCGGGATCAAGTCCGGGGTGACGACGCTGAACGAGATGGAAAAGCTGGATGCCCCGCGAGGATTCGAACCTCGATAGACGGAGTCAGAGTCCGTAGTCTTACCGTTAGACGACGGGGCAATCGGCGCGGCAGATAGGTCGGGGGCGGTGGGGCGTCAAGCATGGCGGACGCTTGAAAGCCCCCGGCGCGCCGCCATCTAGCACGCAATGAAATCTCTTGCCCGGTCGGGCTGAGCCTGTCGAAGCCCTGCCCTTCTTTGCACTTGAAGAAAGGCAGCCCTTCGACAAGCTCAGGGCGAGCGGAATTTCATCGAAGGACACGAATGAACGACGCCCTCACCCCCAAAGCCGTGGTCGCCGCATTGGACGCCCATATTGTCGGCCAGGACGAGGCCAAGCGCGCCGTCGCTGTCGCCCTGCGCAATCGCTGGCGGCGGCAGCGCCTGCCCGAGGCGTTGCGCGACGAGGTGACGCCCAAGAACATCCTGATGATCGGGCCGACCGGTTGCGGCAAGACCGAGATCAGTCGGCGTCTGGCGAAGCTCGCCGACGCGCCTTTCGTGAAGGTCGAGGCGACCAAGTTCACCGAGGTCGGCTATGTCGGCCGGGACGTCGAGCAGATCGCCCGCGATCTCGTCGAGGAAGCGGTCCGGCTGGAGCGCGAGCGCCGCCGCGAGGCGGTCCGCGCGGCGGCGAGCGAGGCGGCGATGGAGCGGCTGCTCGACGCGCTCACCGGCAAGGGCGCCAGCGTCGCCACCCGGGAGAGCTTCCGCAAGATGCTCGAGGAGAACCACCTCAACGACAAGGAGGTCGAGCTCGAGCTTTCGGATCAGCCGGCGACCCCGTTCGAGATCCCCGGGATGGGCGGCCAGGTCGGCATGATCAACCTGTCCGACATGATGTCGAAGGCGATGGGCCAGGCGCCGCGCAAGAAGCGCAAGCTGCGCGTCGCCGAGGCGTGGGACAAGCTCGTCGAGGAGGAGCAGGACAAGCGCCTCGACACCGACGACGTCAACCGCGTCGCGCTGAAGGACGCCGAGGCGAACGGCATCGTCTTCCTCGACGAGATCGACAAGATCGCGGTCAGCGACGTGCGCGGCGGCAGCGTCTCACGCGAGGGCGTGCAGCGCGACCTCCTGCCTTTGATCGAGGGCACCACGGTCGCCACCAAATATGGCCCGATGAAGACCGACCATATCCTCTTCATCGCGAGCGGCGCCTTCCACGTCGCCAAGCCGAGCGACCTGCTTCCCGAATTGCAGGGCCGCCTGCCGATCCGGGTCGAATTGAAGGCGCTGACCGAGGCCGATTTCGTCCGCATCCTTTCGGACACCAAGGCCAGCCTCACCGAGCAATATCGCGCCTTGCTCGCCACCGAGGGCGTCGACCTGACCTTTACCGCGGAGGGCATTGCCGCCCTCGCCCGCATCGCCGCCGAGGTGAATGAGGCGCTCGAAAATATCGGCGCCCGCCGCCTGCAGACGGTGATGGAGAAATTGCTCGAGGAGATCAGCTTCGAGGCCGAGGAACGCGGCGGCGAAAGCCTGACCATCGACGCAGCCTATGTCGACAAGCAGCTCGCCGACATCGCCCGCGACACGGACCTCAGCAAATATGTCCTCTGAGGCATCAATATACTCAATTCAGCAGCGCCAGAGGGCGTCAGGCCCGTTTCAACAGATCCCTTGGCGCGTCGTCGGCCTCGTGTCTGCCCAAGATCATCGTGACGACATGATCGAAGGCGCCCTCGACTGTAATTTGATGGTTGCCCATGAAAATATCGGTGAACGGCCCCGCTGACGAACGGACATCAGTCACCAAGGCGGGGTTGACGGCGACCCTGCCGGGTTGCCCTCCCCGCTTGAAGGTTATGAATTGCGTCATGTCGCCCACATAGGGGCCGCTGGTAAAGGCCCCGTTAGCAGCCGGTGAGCAAAAATTGGGCCGCCGAAGCGGCCCCAAGCGTGAGGCCAAGGCTCATGCCTGGTCGCACGCGACACCGGCCTCAGCAACGATGCGCCTGATTTCCGTTCTTGCTCTGTTCGGAAATCCGGCCTAGCCTGCGCCCGATAATATGGGGAGGCACCAATGCAGGAAGGCGGCTGCCATTGCGGCGCGATTCGTTATCAGGCCGAGGGCGAGCCGCTCCACCATGCCTTGTGCCATTGCACGGACTGCCGCCGCCATGTCGGTGCGCCGATGGTCGGCTGGGCGATGTTCAAATCGGATCAGGTGCGCGTTACTAGGGGTGAGGCCAAGGCCTATGCCTCGTCCGAACATGGCCGCCGTCATTTCTGCGCCGATTGCGGAACCAGCCTTTATTATACGAACGATCAAATGCTTCCCGGCATTACCGACATTCAATCCGGCACGCTCGACGATCCGGCCGCCATCCCGGCGCAGGTCCATATCCAGACCGCCGACCGGATCGACTGGATGAAGAATGCGCACGCTTTGCCCGAGTTTGAGCGCTACCCCCCGCAAGGCTGAGAAGCGGCCCATCGCGGCCCCGCAACGATTCATCGAAGGCCTTGCACCCCGCAGGGGTGCGCGCCGCGTTAACTCTCCGATCCCCCCATTGGAGACTCAGAATGTCATTTAGAATCAAACTCCTGTCAGCCGCTGCTTTGGTTTCTGCGGCAAGTGTCGCAGGCGCGCAGGTCGTCCCGACGCCGACTCCGGATCCCGCCGCCCAGGCGGCCCCAACACCCGCGCCGACCCCTGCCCCAGCCGCGACGCCACCCGCGACGACGATGGACGGCGTAAGCGAGGCGGTGCAGCAGGCGCAGGACAGCCCCGCGACGCCCCCGCCCGCAGGTCAGCCGGTCGCCGACGAGCAGCCCCAGCAGGCGCCCGAGCCGGCCGCGCGGCCTGCCCCTGCGGCGGAGCCACCCGCACAGACCGCGAATGACGCGAACCCTCCGGCGGCTGCGGCAGCCGAAGCGCAGCCTTCGGCCCAGGCCTCTGCCCCTGCAGCGGCCGGCGCCGTGACCGCAGCGACGGCAGCCGACGTCATCACGGGCGCACAGGTGCGCGACACCGCGGGCGGCGTCGTCGGCACGGTCGAGACGGTCGATGCCGACAGTGCGATCGTCAGCACCGGCACCGTCCGAGCCGACGTCCCGATCGCCAGCTTCGGCCGCAACGGCCAGGGCCTGGTGCTCTCCATGACCCGCGCCCAGCTCGAGGCCGCCGCCCAGGCGCGAACGCCGACCCCGTAGGGACGCCAATATACCTGACAAAACCGCGCCGGGTGCCCCTTCCCGCCGCGGTTTTTTCTTGTAAGCGCCACGCAATGCGCAATCGGCTGTTCTTTCTCGGCCTGCTGAGCGCCTGGCCTGCCCAGGCGCAGGAGATCGTCGTGACGGGCCGGGGCCTGGACAGCGTCCGTGGCGACACGGCGACGAGCGTCACGCTCGATCGCGCCCGCCTCACTTCCTCGGCCTCGAACCGCCTCGAAGATGTCTTGCGCGACGCGGCCGGCTTCCAGCTTTTCCGCCGTTCGGACGCCCGCTCGGCCAATCCGACCAGCCAGGGCGCGACCCTGCGCGGGCTGGGCGGCAATGCGTCGAGCCGGGTGCTCATCACGCTCGACGGCGTGCCGCAGGCCGATCCCTTCGGCGGCTGGATTGCCTGGCCGGCGCTCGATCCGCGCCGCCTCGGCCGGGCGCGCGTCACGCGCGGCGGCGGCGCGGTCGCGGGCGGGCCGGGCGCCCTCGCCGGCTCGATCGATCTCGACAGCGCCGCGCCCGACGAGATTGACGGGCTTGGCGCGCGCTTTGCAGCCGGCAGCCGCGACAGTTTCGACGCCGCGCTTTCCGCCGCCGCCGCATTGGGCCGAGGCTCGCTGACCGCTTTTTCCTCTTATGCGCGCGGCGACGGCTTCATTCCCATCGTCGCCCGCCAGCGCGGCGCCGCCGACCGGGCCGCGCCTTATGAACAAGCCGGCCTCGCCATCCGCGCCCTCGCCCCCTTGTCCGCGACCACCGAGCTGCAGGCCAATCTCGCCGCGTTCACGGACCGGCGCGAACGCGGCACCGCATTCAGCGCGATCGCCAGCCGGGGGGCGGACGCCTCGCTTCGCATCGTCGGGCGCGGCACGCTTCCCTTCGCCGCCTTGGTCTATGTGCAGACGCGCGATCTCGCGACCGACTTCGCCTCGGTGCCCGCCGACCGCGCCACCGCGACGCAGGTGCTCGATCAATATGCCACTCCCGCGACAGGGCTCGGCGCTCGTATCGAAGCGCAGCCGCTGACGGGGGCGCTTGCGCTCAGCCTCGGCGCGGACTGGCGCGAGACCGAAGGCCGCACCGAAGAATTGTTCCAGTTCGTCGCTGGCGCGGGCACGCGCGGACGGGTCGCCGGGGGACGAACGCGGACGCTCGGCGCCTTTGCCGAACTTTCCTGGGAAAATGGTCCGCTCCAGCTCAATGCGGCGGCCCGGCTCGATCGCTGGCAAATCGTGGCCGGTCGGCTGGAGGAACGGACCCTCGCCAGCGGCGCGCTGCTCACCGGCACGCGCTTTCCCGATCGCGGCGGCTGGGAGCCGACCGGGCGGGTCGGCGCATCGTGGCGCGCCTCGCCTTCCAAGACCTTGCGCGCCGCCGCCTATCGCGGCTGGCGCCTGCCGACTCTCAACGAGCTTTACCGGCCCTTCCGCGTCGGTCCGGACGCCACCGCCGCCAATGCCGCTTTGTCGCCGGAGCGGCTGACGGGCGTCGAAGCGGGCCTGGAGTGGCGGCCCGCGCCGGCCGTTCGGATCGGCGCGACCGCCTTCGCCAACCGGCTCGAAGACGCGATCGCCAATGTCACCTTCGGTCAGGGCCCGGCCGTCTTCCCCGGCGTCGGCTTCGTCGCCGGCAACTATCGCCAGCGCCAGAATCTGCGCGCGATCGTCAGCCGCGGCGTCGAGGTCGATGCAAGCTTCAGTCTCGCCGCATGGCGGCTGACCGCGAGTTATTCCTATGCCGACGCCGAGGTTCACGCCGCGGGGCCTGCGCTTCCGCTCGACGGACTGCGCCCGGCGCAGACACCGCGCCATGCCGGGAGTGCCACCCTCAGCTGGCGCGGCGCTACCGGGGCGACCGCGACCCTGGCGGCGCGCTATGCCGGCGCGCAGTTCGAGGACGATCTCAATCGGCAACGCATCCGCGACGCGCTCACCTTCGACGCCGCCGCGACCTTGCCACTGGCCGCTCGCCTCGGGGTGGAGGCGCGAGTCGAGAATCTGACCGATGCGCTGATCGTGGCGGGGATTTCCGGCCCGGGCATCGTCGAGCGCGCAAGCCCACGCACCTTCTGGCTCGGCTTACGCTGGGGCGCTTAGCTTCGCTTCCATCCAGCGCGCGCCAAATTCGATCAGATCCGCCGCCTCGATCAGCTCGGACCGCGCCGTGCCCACCTCCCCTTCGCGGTGCCGGCCAAGCGCGAAATATTCCTTCAGCAGCGCCGCGAAATAATCCTCGCCGTCCCAGTCGGCCACGCCCTGGCTGTCGTCGAGGCAGGTGATCCAGACATGGCGCGCCTCAAGGCCGGCCTCCATCAGATAATCCCACCGCGTCCGCCGCTTGTTCGGTATCTCCGCGAGATATTCGGCATAATGAAGCGCGGTCACGGTATCGAGGCCGGCGCCCAGCCGCAGGATGCGGCCGCCCCAGTCGGAAAATTTATGCAATGGCGAGCCCGGGCCGTAATAATCGTCCCACGGCTGATCGGCGAGCAGCTCCTCCGCTCGCGCGCCCGCCGCGCCGAAACGGCCGCTCGGATTAGCGCTGACCAGGGTATCCGGGCGCTGCCTGAAAGCTTCGGCGAGCCAGCCGACCTCCTTGTTGACGGCCGCGCCCGCCAGTTGGAATGGCGCTGTCCCGACCAGCAACCCTTCCCGCTCGGCGACCGGGCGCTCGTTCACCCAGTCCGCCGCATAATCGGTGCCCATCGTCATCAGCAAAGTGCCGGAAGACCCGACGGCTTCAACGAGGGCGTCCAGAATCAGTTCGGCCCCGCCTTCGCCAAAGGTGGCGCGGGCGAGGTCGAGCTTGCGCAGTGAGCCGTGCACCATGAGCAGATCGCCCGGCGCGACACCGAGTGATCGCAATTGATCGACGAGTCCCCGGCGGTTGAGCGCCGGGCGGTCGCTCATCGCGCCGCCCGGCCTTGACTCATCCTAGCTGAGATGGCGCGACAGATGCTTGTTCATCTCGAACATCGACACCCGGTCCTTGCCGAAGATCGGACGCAGTTTGTCGTCGGCGATGATCTCGCGCTTGTTCTGCGGGTTCTGCAGATTGTTCTTCTTGATGTGGTCCCAGATCTTGCTGACCACCTGGCTGCGCGGCAACGCCGCCGACCCGGTAATCTCGGCGAGTTCCTTGGACGGGGTCACCGGCCGCTGTAAACCGCTCTGCCTACCTTCTGCCATGCTATCCTCCCTGTGAATTTCTGACTTGGGATAGAGCGCAAATCATCGGCTTGGCAATGGCTCCGCCGCCGGATTGCCTCCATTTAGGCCCTCAGATGACGCTTTTTTGTGGATGAATTGGCATCCGCGCTCAAAACGGGCCGAACGGAACCACCTTATTGGCCGAATCATGGCCGATGTCGGCGCCGCCAAGATAAGCGATCCCGGCCCGCGCGCACCAGAATCGGGCCACCTCCTCGGCACTTTCGCCGAATTCCGGCTCATTGGGCAGAATGTCGCTGACCCGGCCGAGACGCAGGCCCACGATTCGCCGCACATTCGCACTCGCCGTCAGATGGAACAAGGCGCGGTCGGTCGCATAAAGCGGCTCCGACACCTCCTCGATCATGAGGACATGACCGGCAAAATCGGGCTCGAGCGGCGTGCCGAGCAGCTGGCCGAGCACGGTCAGGTTGAAGGCGGCGTAGCTTTGCCCTTTTTCCAGATGCGGCTCCAGCGTGGCGGGCGCGCGCTCGACCAGCCAGGACAAGGCCCGCGGGACCGCCGCCTCGCCCCCTTCGCGCACCACGTCCTGCGGCATTGGGCCATGGGCGAGGTGCGGAAAGCCGGCGCGATAGAGCCCCGCGAGCAGGAAGCCCGCGTCGCTATAGCCGAGCCAGACCTTGTCGCGCGCCTTGGCGTTCATCGCCGCGATCGCGTCCTCCGCGATCCGGCAGACCCCATAGCCCCCGCGCGCGAACCAGATCGCGTCGAAGGCCGGATCGTTGGCATAAGCAACCAGTGCTTCCATCCGCGCCGCGTCGGTGCCCGCGAAATGGTTGTGGGCGTGCGCACAATGCGGATGGAAAATAAGCTCGGCGCGGGGAAAGTCCCGCGTCGCGATTTCGCGGACACGCTGGGCCGCTTCGTCTCCGAACCGCGAGCTCGTCGCCACCACCCCGATCCGCATGCGCGCTCCCGCGTTTGAAAAGCCTCGGCGTTGCCAATAGGGCGGCGCGATGAGCGAGGCCAAATCCTATTTCTTCTGCGGCATCGGCGGCAGCGGCATGCTGCCTTTGGCAATGATCGTTCAGGGACGCGGCGCGATCGTCGCCGGCTCCGACCGAACCCTCGACCAGGGCCGGCTCGGCGCCAAGTTCGAAGCGTTGCGCGCGCGAGGCTTCGCGCTCTTCCCGCAGGACGGCAGCGGCATCTCCAGCGCCGAGCAGATCGTCGTCGCCTCGGCGGCGATCGAGGAGACGGTGCCGGACATGATCAAGGCCGGAGCCCTCGGCTGCCCCCGCCGCACCCGCCCGGAGCTGCTCGCCGAATTGTTCAACGCCGCGCCGGTCGGCATCGCGGTCGGCGGCACCAGCGGCAAATCGACCGTCACCGGCATGATCGGCTGGATCCTCCATGCGACGGGGCGCGACCCCACGATCATGAACGGCGCGGTGATGAAGAATTTCGTCACACCCGAAATGCCGCTGGCGAGCGCCCGTGTCGGCGCCCACCATCTCTTCGTCAGCGAGGTCGACGAAAGCGATGGCTCGATCACGCTCTACCGCGCCAAAGTCGCGGTGCTCAACAACATCACCCTCGACCACAAGAGCCTGGACGAGTTGCGCCATCTCTTCCGCGATTTCGCGCTGAAGTCGGAAACGGTCGTCCTCAACCTCGATGATGACGAGACCCGCTTGTTCGCCGCCGCGCTGCCGCCGGAGAAATTGCGCACCTACTCGCTCAAAGATCCGGGCGCCGATCTGTTCGGGACCGCGCTGGAAGAGGGGCCCTTCGCGATCTCCTTTTCGGTCGCCGGCACCCCGGTCCGCCTCCAGGTTCCCGGCCGCCACAATGCCGAGAATGCGCTGGCGGCGCTGGCGGCGGCGGAGGCCATCGGCGTTCCCATTCCCGAGGCGGCCTCGGCGCTGGCGGATTATGCCGGCATCCGGCGGCGCTTCGAGCGGATCGGCGACGCGAACGGCATCACGGTGATCGATGATTTCGCGCATAATCCCGACAAGATCGCCGCGACGATCCTCACCCTGCGCGCCATCCCCGGCCGCTTGCTCCTCTTCTTCCAGCCGCACGGCTTCGGGCCGCTGCGGACGATGAAGAACGAATTGATCGCGACCTTCGCGAGCAACATGGCCGAAGACGATATCCTGATCATGCCCGATCCGGTCTATTATGGCGGCACCACCAACCGCGAGGTCGGCAGCGGCGACATCATTGCGGGCGTCCTGGTCGCCGGCCGCCGCGCCGAGCATATCGCCGATCGCGCGGCCTGCCGCGACCGTCTCATCGCCTTGGCCCGCCCCGGCGACCGCGTCGTCGTCATGGGCGCGCGCGACGACACGCTGACCTTGATCGCCGAGGAGATTTTGGCGAAACTCGGCTGATGCTGGCTCTGCTCCTCATCCTGATCGCGGCACAAGCGCAGGGCGCGCCGCTTCCCGAACGGCTCGCCAATGGCGGCTTCGAGCGCAGTCTCGAAGGCTGGTCGATCGCCGGACATCACGGCCTGCGCGCGGACGTAGCACCCAATGTCCGCTGGTCGAGCGACCGGGGCCCACAGGGCCGGCACATCCTCAATGTCGGCTGGCGGGCGCGCAGCGGCGCCCCGCCGGGAGCGGAGATGCGCGTCACGACCCGCATTTCGGCGCGTCTCCATCGCGGCCGGCGGCTGCGCATCTCGGCCCTCACCCGAGCCCCCGATTTCGCCCATCACACCTCGCGGCTCATCGCCAACGCCGGCGCCGAAGCCTCGGTCGCCTCGATCGGGGCGAGCGCGACATGGCGTCGCCACGACCTCGTCCTGCTTGTGCCGCGCGACGCGACGTTCATCGAGATCGGCTTCGTCACCCGGGGGACCGCGGGCGAGCTGGATGCCGACGACGTCCGGCTGGAAGTGCTGCGCTGAAACGAAAACGGCGGACCCGAAGGCCCGCCGCTTGTCGTTTCACTCGCCTTTGCCGATCAGGCGGCGGCGGCGACGTCCACCTTCTCGACCCATTCGGGGTAGAAGCTCGGCTCGCGGTTCGACCAGCCGGGCGCGGTCGCCGCCGCTTCGCTGATCGACTGGAGCAATTTGCGCCGGCGATCCGGGTGGAGATGGGGCAGCGCCGAGGCCGCGCAGAATGCGCCCGGTAACCATGGGCGAATCTGCGCACCGATCAGCCGCTCGTAAAGGAAACGGTAGGAGGCGAAACAGAGCAGCCGATCCTGGCCGAGATCGAAGGCGGTCATCGTGATCAACGGCGCCATCATCGGCTCCATCGCATCGAGGCCGCTATCGTCGGGAACATTGGCGCGGATGAGATCGAGCCGGCCATAGATGCGGACCTGGGCGCGAATGCCGGCGGCTTCGGCCGGGTCGCGCGACCAGCGGCGGACCGCGTCACGGCGATCGAGGCCGACGTCGAGCGAACGGCGAATGTAGCGCTGGGTGCCTTTGCCGAAGCCGGCAAATTCTTTCATCTCGGCAAGTGACACCGCACCACTGGCGGGCCGAGTCCTCGTACTCATCTTCCCACACTCCTTTGCCCCTCAAGCGCGGGATAACGCACAACGGCTTTCGAAGCCGTTAACCAGATCCCCGCTCCCCGTTCAGAAATGAATCA
>Ga0136633_1000055_pt1 | contig 74723 bp, 73 predicted proteins | sample AntDrymeUQ832206_2_FD_105494 | JGI IMG/M metagenome (GOLD analysis project Ga0136633, IMG submission 105494) | Polar desert sand microbial communities from Dry Valleys, Antarctica - metaG UQ83 (22.06) | ecosystem: Environmental > Terrestrial > Soil > Desert | place: Antarctica: Dry Valley...
GGCAGCGGACATCGCGGAGCTGCGGCGTACGGTGCTGCCGTTGGCCCGTCGACTCGCCGTACGACTTGCGGCCCGCCGCCGGCTCGGCCGGCGCGGCCGGCTCGACTTCCGTCGTACTGTCCGAGCCTCGCTGTCGACTGGCGGTGTACCTGTCGTCACGCATCACCGGCCGCACAAGCCGCATCGGCCGGAGCTCGTCATCCTCTGTGACGTCAGCGGGTCGGTCAGCGCCTTCGCCCGCTTCACGCTGATGCTCGCCTACACACTGCGCGAGCAGTTCGCGAAGGTGCGGGCCTTCGCTTTCGTCGACACCTGCGACGAGGTCACCGAGTTCTTCGAAACTGATGACTTCACCGATGCCATGCGGCGACTCACGGAGGAGGCGAAGCTGGTCTGGTTCGACGGGCACAGCGACTACGGCCACTCCATCGAGGTCTTTGCCGAGCGCTACCCCGACGCCGTCGGACCACGGACATCGCTGCTGATCCTCGGTGATGCCCGCAACAACTACCGGGCTACGGGCGGCGCGACGCTGCGACGGCTCGCCAACCAGTCCCGTCACACCTACTGGCTCAACCCGGAGCCGCGGACCTACTGGGGCTCGGGTGACTCTGCGGTACGAGACTACGAGCCGCTCGTCGACGAGATGGTCGAGTGCCGCAACGCCGCGCAACTCGAGGAGTGGATGCGCACTCTGCTCCGCTGACGCCGATAGGGTCAGATGGTGGAGGGACGGCGACGCAGGCTCGGAGTGATGGGGGGCACGTTCGACCCCATCCACCACGGCCATCTGGTGTGCGCGTCCGAGGTGGCCAGCCTCTTCGACCTCGACGAGGTCGTCTTCGTGCCGACCGGTGCGCCCTGGCAGAAGCACGAGAGCGGGGTGAGCCCGGCGGAGGATCGCTATCTGATGACGGTCATCGCCACGTCCACGAACCCGAAGTTCACCGTGAGCCGGCTCGAGATCGACCGCGCCGGCCCGACGTACACGATTGACACCCTGCGTCAGCTGCGCGAGGACCGCGGCTCGGACGTCGACCTCTACTTCATCACCGGCGCCGATGCGCTGGCGCAGATCCTGTCCTGGCGCGACCCGGAGGACATGCTCGCGCTCGCGCATTTTGTCGGCGCCACGAGGCCGGGTTACGTCCTCACAGACAATGACCTGCCGCAGGACTCGGTCAGCCTGGTCGAGATCCCTGCGCTGGCCATCTCGTCCTCGGACTGCCGGGACCGGGTCCGTCGCGGGGCACCGATCTGGTACCTCGTCCCAGACAGCGTCGTCCGTTACATCGACAAGCAGCGCTTGTACGCCGAGGTGCCGCAGTGAACCTGCCCGGGGCGTCGGGTCGCGGCCGACGGCGCAAGCGGAGGTTCGGTCGAGCACCCGTCCGAGCGCCCCAGGTCAACCAGGCGCTCACCTCGACGGGGTCGTCCCGGCTGCAGAAGCGTCAGGCCAGGGTGCGCAAGCGCCGCCTCGGCGGAGCCGGAGCAGTGGTCGCCGCGGGCCTCGTGGTCGTCGTCATCGCGGGATTGCTCGTCAACCGGGCCGTCACCCGCGACCCCGTGGACACGCCGCCGGCGCGGACGCAGCGCACGCTGCTCGTGCAGATCCGGGGGACCAACAACCTGGCCCGCTCGAGTGTCTTGATCGCCCACGACCCCGCCGATGGGCGCTCGTCGATGACGTTCATCCCGCCGGGCGTGCTCGCCCAGGCTCCTGGTCTCGGGACGGTGCCGTTCGAGGAGGCGCTGCAGCTGCAGGGGGCGCCGGCGTCGAGGGGCGCGCTCGCCGACCTGCTCGGCGTCACGGTCGACGATGACTGGACGCTGACCGAAGCCGGATTCGTGGGCCTGATCGATCGACTCGGCGGGGTCCGAGCCGACATCGACGTCGACGTGGTCGTACCTGCGGGTGGGGGGCGCAATGTCGTCCTCGTCTCGCCCGGGCCGAACCAGGAGCTGGACGGCGCGCGGGCTCTCGCCTTCGCCACCTACCTGGCGCCCGGTGAGGACCAGCTCGGCGCCTTCCCCCGGCTCCAAGAAGTCCTCGAAGGCGTGCTGGACACCGTGGAGACACCCGGAGAGGTGATCCCGGTGCTGCAAGCTACGGCCCGGGCGGCTCCGTCGTCGCTGCCGCCACCGCGCCTGGCCGACTTCCTCGTGCGGCTCGCGGAGAGCCAGCGCGCCGACCAGGTGTCGGTGGCCACGCTGCCCGTCGTGCCGATCGACAGCGGCTCGCCGCGCCTGCGCTACCGGCTCGACGAAGTGCCGGCGCTCGAGCTGGTACGGCGAGTCCTGGCTCAGTCCGTCCCCCCCGGTCGCTTCGAGGGTGACAAGCGCGTCATCATCCAGAACGGCGTCGGCTCGCCCGCTCTGACCAGGACGGCCCAGCAGAAGCTCAGCGCGGCCGGCTTCGACATCGTGCGCACCGGAAACGCCAACCGCTTCGACTACGCCACGTCGGTCATCCTCGTCAAGGACGCCACCGCGGCGTCCAACCAGCTAGGCGCGGAGGTCGCCCGAGCGCTCGGCCTCAAGGCCTCCGCCGTACGGGTCAACCCGCAGCGCAATACCGTCACGGATGTGATCGTCATCCTGGGCCGCGACTTCAAGCGATAGCCTGGGTGCCGACTCATCATCCGCCTTGAGGACTGCCCCTTGCCCGCTCAACCCCGCGCGATCGAGCTCGCTCTCGCTGCCGCTCAGGCGGCGGCTGACAAGCAGGCCCACGACATCGTGCTGCTCGATGTGAGTGACCAGCTCGTTATCACCGACTGCTTCGTCATCGCCTCGGCGCCCAACGAACGTCTCGTCAGCGCCATCGTCGACGCGGTGGAGGACCGCCTCCGCGAGAGTGGCGCCAAGCCGGTTCGCCGCGAAGGAGGGCGTGAGGGTCGCTGGGTGCTGCTCGACTTCGTCGACATCGTGGTCCATGTTCAGCATGCTGAGGAGCGTCAGTTCTACGCCCTTGAGCGCCTCTGGAAGGACTGTCCGGTCATTCCGTTCGTCGACGCCGGGGCGCCGGCCGCACGGGACACCGCCGACGGCGCAGGTCGGTGAGCTCGCAGGTCGAGGTCCTCTTCTGGCGACACGGCCGCAGTGAGTGGAACGCCGCGGGCCGCTTCCAGGGCCAGCTCGAGTCTGACCTCGACGAGACCGGACGCCGGCAGGCGGCGGACGCCGCCGAGAAGCTCGCCGAGCTGCGGCCGTCACGACTGGTGAGCTCCGATCTGCGGCGGGCCGTCGAAACGGCCGCCGAGCTAGCTGCCCGTACCGGCCTCGAGGTCGTGTACGACGAACGCCTGCGCGAGGTGGATCTCGGCGGATGGAGCGGGCTGACTCGCGACGATGTGCGGTCCAACTTCCCCACCGAGTTCGCCGCGTGGATGGCCGGTCAGGATGTCGTGCGGGGGGGCGGGGAGACGTTCGCGGCTGTCGGCGACCGGGTGGCGGCAGCAGTCTCCGAGCACCGTGGCGCTCTCGCTGACGGCGCTGGACCGTTGGTGCTGGTGACGCACGGCGGGACCGTGCTCAGCGCGCTGGTGAAGCTGCTCGAGCTCCCGACGGAGGTGCGCCGGCGGTTCGGTCCGCTCGGCAACGCCCGCTGGACGCGGCTGACTCCCGCCGCGGACGCCGCCGGATGGCGCCTGGCCGAGCACAACGTCGGTGTTGACGAGCGGGCGATCGCCGGCTTCGGCGACGACATTGCTCGTCAGTGACAGTGCCCGGCGGTGACTACCGGCGAGTGACGAATTCGGCTCATTTGTACGAATGCCTGCAGACGCGCGCCTGGTCGGGTGACATGGTGACCACACACCGGACCTCGACCCGAGGTCTGACGGAAGGAACGCCGTGCGCACTCGCCTACTGCCTTGTCTCGCAGTCTTCGCTCTCATCGGCACGTTGACCGGCCTGCCGGCCGCGGCAGCGCCGCCGGACCACGCGGCCGACGAGCACCGGGCGGTGCCCGGCGAGATCCTGGTCGGTTACGACCGCGGCGCGAGTGACGGTGAGCGGGCCCGCGCCCGCGGTCGGGCGGGTGCCGAGTTGGTCGAGACGATCGTGGCCGAGGACGCCGACGCGACAACCGTCGAGCTGGTCCGAGTGCCGCCGAGCGTCGACCGGTCGCAGGCCCAGCGCGACCTCGAGGCCGATCCCTCGGTGAGCTTCAGCGAGCCCAACTACGTCGTCACCCACGCGACGGCGACCGATTCCTACTACACCAACGGCTCGCTGTGGGGCATGTACGGCGACGCGTCCACACCGGCCAACCAGTACGGCAGCCAGGCCGCCGAGGCGTGGGCCGCGGGCCGCACGGGCAGTGCCGACGTCTACGTCGGGGTCATCGACGAGGGCATCCAGTTCACCCACCCGGACCTGGCCGGGCAGGTGTGGACCAACCCCTACGACGCGGCTGACGGGGTGGACAACGACGGCAACGGCTACGCCGACGACATCCACGGCTGGGACTTTGACGGCAACAACAACTCCATCTACGACGGCGGCAACAGGGGCAACCTCGACGACCACGGCACCCATGTCTCCGGCACGATCGGCGCGAAGGCCAACAACGGTGTTGGCGTGGTGGGCGTGAACTGGAACGTCACGCTGATCTCCGGCAAGTTCCTGGGTCGCCGCGGCGGCTCGATCGCCAACGCGATCAAGGCGGTCGACTACTTCACCAACCTCAAGACCCGACACAGTCTCAACATCGTGGCTACCAACAACTCCTGGGGCGGAGGGGGCTTCTCCCAGGGTCTGCTGGACGCCATCGGACGGGCCAACGCTGTCAACATCCTGTTCATCGCGGCCGCGGGGAACAGCGGGACGAATAACGATACGACCGCGTCGTACCCGTCCAACTACAACGTTCCCAACGTGATTGCCGTGGCCGCGATCGACAAGAATGGCGCCCTGGCTTCCTTCAGCCAGTACGGCGCGACGACGGTCGACCTCGGTGCGCCGGGCGTGGATGTGTGGTCGACAACGGCGTTCAACGGCTACTCGTCGTACAACGGCACTTCGATGGCGACCCCGCACGTGACCGGCGCGGCGGCGCTCTACGCCGCTGCCCATCCTGGGGTGCCGGCGTCGACTATCAAGAACGCCCTCCTGGCCGGTGCGGCCCCCACTCAGTCGCTGGTGGGCAAGACCGCTACCGGCGGCCGGCTCGACGTGCCGGGGGCCCTGGCGAGGTAGCAAGTTTTCCCGCGGCCTTGCGCTCGTCTAGAGTGGACCGCGGTACGGGGCTTTAGCTCAGTTGGTAGAGCATCACGCTGGCAGCGTGAGGGTCAGGAGTTCGAGTCTCCTAAGCTCCACTTCGGTGTCACGGCACGCGGCAAGGTCAGTCGACGATCACCCAGGTGTACTGGTCACTGTGCTCCAACCGGTGCCCAGCGCTCGCCGTGTAGGTCGTGTGCAAGGCTCTGCTGGTGCCAGCCACTCCTGGGCCGCAGAGCATCCGTCGGGTGCTCGTCGTCGCGGACTCGCTTGCTTTTCACGGTCCGCAGAGTCCCGCGCCGCTCTCCGACCCCCGACTGTGGCCCAACGTCATGGCGGAAGAGCTGGGTGCCGCGGTCGACTGGTCGGTCGGGCTCGGCTGGACCGCGCGAGATGCGTGGTGGGCGCTGACGAAGGACCCGGTCGTCTACTCGCTGCTGATTCCGCGCGCTGACGCTGTCGTGCTCGCGCTCGGCGGCATGGATCACCTGCCGGCCATGGTGCCGACCTACCTCCGCGAGGGCTTGTCCTACCTGCGTCCCGGGTCACTGCGGCGCAGCGTGAAGCGGGTCTACCACCGGCTACACCCGTACGGCGTGCGGCTGACCGGCGGTCGGATGCGGGTGCTGCCGCAGGCCGCGACAGATGCCTACCTCACGCGCTGCGTCGAGGCGCTGCGCATCGTGCGTCCCGGCATCCCGGTGGTCGGCATCGTCCCGTCGCCGTACCGCTCGGCCTACCACGGCGGTCTCGACGCGACGCACGCACCAGCTGTCGACGCGCACCGCGCGTGGGGCGCGCGGATGGGCGTGCCGTTGCTGGACCTCGACGCCCTCATCGCGCCGTACGCCCACGCCGGTGAGCTCAACGCCGACGGCATGCACTGGTGCTGGGAGGCGCACGCCGACGTCGGCCGGAGCGCGGCGCGAATCCTGGGGCCAGGGTAGGCCGACTCAGCCGCGCAGCAGCCGGAATGCATGCGTCCAGGATTTGCTGCGCATGCCGTATGCCACCCAAGCCAACGCCATCGGCTCGAGCCAGCGGCTGGCGGTGATATCGCCGATGTCGAGCGCGTCCCATCCTGTGTGCTCGAGGAGGTCGAGGACCGTCGCCTTGGCGTCCTCGTCGTTGCCGGCGACCATCATCGTGGGTGGGCCGTCGACGATCACCGGGTCGACCATCCACGCGTTTCCCACGATGTTGTAGGCCTTGACCACCTGCGCGTCGGGCGCGGCGTGCTGCAGGCGCTCGCCGAGTGAGTCAGTCGTCCCGACGAACAGCTGCGGGCTACCACTGCTGAAGTCGAGCGGATTTGTCGTGTCGATGACGACTTTGCCCGCGAGGCGGTCCGCGACGTCGCGGACCAGCTGCTCGGCAGCCACCCCGGCGACGGCGATGACGACGATGTCCGCCCAGTCCGCAACCTCCTCGGTCGACGCGGTGTCGAACAGAGCCAGCACTGGCCGGTTGACGTCACGCGTGCCGATGCGGCACTCGTGTCCATGCCGGGACCAGCCGCTCGCCAGGGATTGGCCTACGTCGCCACTGCCCAGGATGCCCATCCTCATGGGGGCACTGTACGGCGGTGGCAAGATCGGCCGATGGCTGACGTGGTACACCGAAGGTCGGCCCGGGTGCTGGTTGTCGATGACGCCCGGCGAGTCCTCCTGATGCACGGGTTCGACCCGGCCAACCCATCAGTGCGCTACTGGCTCACCCCCGGCGGTGGGTTGGAGCCCGGCGAGACCGCGGCGGAGGCGGCGGCGCGGGAGCTGCACGAGGAGACCGGGCTGCAGGTGGTGCCGAGAGAGCTGGGGCAGCCGGTGTGGCATGACGTGTCCGTCTTCCCCTTCGAGGGCCGCTTGTACGAGCAGAGCCAGGACTTCTTCCTGATCCGGACGGCGGCCTTCGCCGCCGCGCCAGTTGCCATGGAAGACCACGAGCTCCGGAGCGTCCTGGACCTCGCCTGGTGGACTCTCGAGTCGCTGGTGGCGACGATCGAGACCGTCTACCCGGCCGACTTGGCGGCCCTGGTCGTCAGCGTGATCGGTCACGAGTGAGCACGGGCAAGACGGCACGGAGGGAGGAAATCCGATGACGGAATGTGTACGATCGGCGCCATGCGAGACGCCGTACGCCTGCTTCTTCCCGAGCCGCGCTGAGCGAGCACCAACCAGCGCGGCGACCCCTCCATGAGCGAGGGGTCTTTTCGTTTCCGGACACCGAGGCACCGAAGGGCCAGCGATGAGTGACACCGTCGACAGCGACCGCAGCAGCGGCGCCGCGGTTGCCGAGCCCGATGACGAGGTCCGGTACGACGTTCACGCGGCCGAGCGGCGTTGGTACGCGGAGTGGGAGCGCATCGGCCTCTACCGCGCCGGCGGCGACGCCGACCCGCGGCCGCGCAAGTACATCCTCGACATGTTCAGCTACCCCAGCGGTGACCTGCACATGGGTCATGCCGAAGCGTTCTCGATCGGCGACGTCGGAGCGCGCTACTGGATGATGCGCGGCTACAACGTCATGCACCCCGTCGGGTTCGACTCGTTCGGGTTGCCGGCGGAGAACGCGGCGATCAAGCGCGGTCTCGACCCGGTGGCGTGGACCTACTCCAACATTGAGACTCAGTCCGAGGGCTACCGCAGGTTTGCGGTGAGCTTCGACTGGAGCCGCCGACTGGCGACGAGCGATCCGGAGTACTACCGCTGGACGCAGTGGCTCTTCTTGCGCTTCTTTGAGCGCGGCCTGGCCTACCGCAAGGCGAGCCCCGTCAACTGGTGCCCCGACGACCAGACGGTGCTGGCCAACGAGCAGGTCGTGGGCGGCCGCTGTGAGCGCTGCAACGCAGTGGTGACCAAACGAAACCTGACGCAGTGGTACTTCAAGATCACCGAGTACGCCGACCGTCTGCTCGACGACATGGCCGAGCTCGAAGGCCGCTGGTCCGAGCAGGTGCTGACGATGCAGCGCAACTGGATCGGTCGCTCAGTGGGGGCGGAAGTCGATTTCGAGATCGAAGGGCGTGACTCGCCTGTCACTGTCTTCACCACGCGCCCCGACACGCTGTTCGGTGCGACCTTCTTCGTCGTCGCGGTGGACAGCGATCTCGCGGCGGAGCTGGCGGCGGGCACCGAGCACCAGGCTGCCTACGTCGCCTACCGCGAGCAGGTTTCGTCGATCAGTGAGATCGAACGGCAGGCGACCGACCGACCCAAGACGGGAGTCTTCCTGGGTCGGTACGCGATCAACCCGGTCAACGGGGAGCGCATGCCTGTCTGGGCCGCCGACTACGTGCTGGCCGATTACGGCACGGGCGCGATCATGGCGGTGCCGGCACACGACCAGCGCGACCTCGACTTCGCGCGAGCCTTCAACCTGCCCGTGCGCATCGTCGTCGACAACGGCGAGCCATCAACGATCGACGCAGGTGTGGCGATGCCCGGCGACGGGACACTGATCAACAGCGGTGAGTACGACGGCCTGCTCAAGGACGAGGCAATAGCTCGCATCACTGCGGACGTCGAGAAGCAGTCCAAAGGCAAGAAGGCGATCAACTTCCGGCTGCGCGACTGGCTGCTGTCGCGCCAGCGCTACTGGGGCGCGCCGATCCCCATCGTGCACTGCGAGACGTGCGGTGAAGTCGCCGTACCCGACGACGAGCTGCCGGTGCGCCTGCCCGACTCGACGAGTGTCGATCTCGCCCCCAAAGGCTCGTCACCGCTGGCGACCGCACCGGACTGGCTCAACGTCCGCTGCCCGAAGTGCGGGGGGGAGGCCCAGCGCGATTCCGACACGATGGATACCTTCGTCGACTCGAGCTGGTACTTCCTGCGCTACTGCTCGCCGTCGTACACCGAGGGTCCCTTCGATCCCGTTGAGGTTCGCCGGTGGATGCCGGTCGCGGAGTACACCGGAGGCAAGGAGCACGCGATCCTGCACCTGCTCTACTCGCGCTTCTTCATGAAGGTGCTCTTCGACCTCGGACTGGTCGACTGCGAGGAGCCGTTCGGGACGCTCTACAACCAGGGCATGGTCGTCATGTCCGGCTCGAAGATGAGCAAGAGCCGCGGCAACCTGGTCAACCTGCAGGACGAGCTGGATGCGCACGGCGTCGACGCGGTGCGCGTCACGATGCTCTTCGCCGGCCCGCCCGAGGAGGACATCGACTGGGCTGACGTGTCACCGACCGGGGCGCTGAAGTGGCTGTCGCGGGTGTGGCGGCTGTCCGGCGAGATCGGCGGCGCGGCTGCGGTCGACGAGGTCGAGGACCCGCCGCTGCGGCGTACGACGCACGCCACCATCGCCGAGGTGACCCGGCTGGTGGAGTCCCACCGCTTCAACGTAGCCATCGCGCGACTGATGGAGCTCACCAACACGCTGCGCAAGTCCGTCGACGCCGGACACCTCGGCGCCCCCTCGGTCAACGAGGCGATGGCAGCGCTGACCACGATGCTCGCCGTCTTCGCGCCGTACACCGCCGAGGAGTGCTGGTCGCGGCTCGGCCACGAGCCGTCGGTGCATCAGCAGAGCTGGCCGGTCCACGATCCTGCGCTGTCGACGGCCAACCAAGTGACGTGCGTCGTACAGGTCAATGGCAAGCTCCGGGACCGCATCGAGGTTGCCCCTGACGTCGATGAGGCCACCTTGCGCGAGCTCGCGCTCGCGACCGACGGCGCGCAGCGGGCGATGGTGGGAGCGTCGGTGCGCACCGTCGTCGTACGCCCGCCGAAGCTGGTCAACATCGTCCTCACCTAGCCCCGCCGGCGCTCGCGCCTTCGGGGGGCGCCCGACCCGTGCACCTGTCCCGCCCATGATCATGAGCGACGACGCTGCGCTCTAGTACTTGCCGCCACTCATGATCAAGGCCGGGGGGCGCCCGACCCGTGCACCTGTCCCGCCCATGATCATGAGCGACGACGCTGCGCTCTAGTACTTGCCGCCACTCATGATCAAGCTCTAAGCGCTCGCCCGATTGATCTCCTGGCTGACTGCGCGGCGGAGTCTCGCGACGACCACCTCGGGCTGCTCGCGCAGCATCGCGGCAGTGATTCGCAGGACGCGCCAACCATCGAGGACGAGGTCGTTCTGCCGATCGAGATCCCGCTCCCAGTCCTCACTGAGTACGTGGTAGGACTTGCCGTCGATCTCGACTGCGATCCACAGGTCGGGCCAGCAGGCGTCCAGCCATGCGCGCCGATCACCGAGCTGCAGTGGGAAGTTGCGTTGCGGCGGCACGACGCCGGCTCGACGGCACAGCTCGAGGAAGATCGCCTCGAGCTCGGAGCGCGAGCCGCCGTCGATATCGGCCACGATGCTCAGCAGTCGCGGACGCCCCCGAAAAGATCCGATCGCCAGAAGTACCGCCAGGAGGTGCCCGGGCAGCACGTGGCCGCACTGCACGACCGCGGACAGCGTTGCGCGCGCCCGCGCCGGATGACGCCGTGCGACGGTTATCGCAGCCCATTCGGGGCGCAGCACTGGCATGCTCTGCCGAGTCCACCAGGACCGCGACGTCATCGCGTTGGTCTGCCGGATCCGCACTCCAGGGAGACGACGTCTGGTCGCGCCATGCCGAACGACTACCTCAATGGGCCCGCTGAAGTCGGACCATCGGCGCTCGTTCAGCTGTAAGGCCGCGGCGCCGTCGAGCACGGCACCGTGCCCAGCCGCGCGCAGCGCCGCCTCGCAACGCGAGAGAAAGGAGAGCGGTCCGGTATAGGCGCAGTAGACGCCTCTGTGTACGCGCTGCCAACGGCCAGAATCGACCTGGCGGGCACCGTGGTCCGGACCGAAACCCAGGGCCAGGAGCGTCGGCCGGTCGACGATCTGGTGATGCGCACGGAAGTGACGCGCGAGCGCCAAGGCTGGAGCGGAATCAACGCGGGCTCGGCGAGGCATCAACCCAGGGTGGCGGCTCAACCCACCGGGGTGGACACCTGTGCCGAACTCTGTGGACGAAGTCGAGGAGCGACGAGGCTGCGCTCTAGCGCGTGCCGGCACTCATGATCATGAAAGGAGCGGGACGGAAGAGGGGCGGGAGGGGGTCAGGCTCGCGCGCGGGTACGACGGACGCGGGCGATGCCGGCGAGTCCCGCCGCAGCCACGGCCAGAGCAAGCCACGGTGCAGCGCCGCCAGTAGCCGGCAGCGGCGCAGGGGCCGGCGCCGGGCGGGGAGCAGGCGCCGGGGCCGGCGCTGGCGCTGGTGCCGGAGCGGGAAGCGGCGCGTTCGTCGTACCCCGTGGGTTCACGTGGTCGAACATGTTGCGCGCCAGCTCGTAGCCGGTGTAGGTCAGGGCGTAGTCACCGACACCGAATCGGTGGTCGTTGGCCAGCGTCGGCATCGGGAGCAGGGAGCCGAGCACGCGGATCTGTCCCTGGCCGAGCGGGATCTCGCCGAAGGTGATGTCCGCACCGCCGAGGCGACCAACCACGCGACCGCCGACTCCTTCGAAAGCGTCTGGCGCGATGCTCCACTGCGGGATCGTCACCCCGCCCTCGGCCTCGCCGGGGAGGGAGAATCCCAGCGGAACCGGCTCGGTCACCTGGTGGCGGTTGTTGGACCCCTCGGCGGCACCCGGCTGGTTGACGTTGGCGGCCAGCGGATCCTCATAGGTGACTTCAAGGACTCCTTCGAACTCACGCTGGAACTCCACGTGGCCGGCGTAGACCGCGCCCTCGTTCACCGAGCCACCCGGCACCACACCCATGAGCTCGAGAGCGTTGATCGCGCCGTCGGTGAGAACCAGGTTGCCGCCCTGCTGGACGAACGCCTTGGCCTTCGCCGCAATCCCCTTGTCGGTCTGGATCGCGGTCTTGTCGGCGGCCACCAGCGTGTCGAACTTCGTGAGGTCGATCGCGCCCGAGCGCACCTGCTCTGGCGAGACGGCGGTGAGCTGGTCCGGGCTCGCGACGAACGGCTTGAGCTCGGTGAAGAAGTCGATGTTGGATGCGTCCACGGCCAGCTGACCGGGGTCGGGCCAGGCTGGCGCGCGGGTGAAGTCCACGTTGAGGCTGATCGGCGTGGGCACAGCACCGGTGATGCGCACCCGGTAGTCGCCCGCCACGGGGAAGTTGAGGTCGGTGCGCATGCCGGACTGCAGATAAAGAGGGGACTGGTTGAAGTCGCGCGCCTGCTCGACCCACTCGCCGTTGTCCATCCGATCGATGGCGACGGTGAGCGTGGCGCCACCACCGACGCCCTGGACGCTGCCGTACGTCGTCTGCGCGGCGATGCCGCCGTTGTAGACGCCGTCAGCAACTCCCTTCACCGCGAACTCGTACGTCGTCGCGCCGTTGCCGTCGTGGATGAGGGTCGTGGTCAGGTCCTCCTGCGCCTGCAGGCCCGCTGGTGCGACCGGCGAGGGACGGGCGGCCTGCTGGACCCGCTTGGGGTTGGTCAGGTACGCCGCGCGGCCCTTGAACCGGAAGGTCTGATCCTCGGGCTGCAGCGAGAAGTTGAGCATCGCGTAGATCAGCGACTTGTTGCCGTCGACGTGGAGCTGCTCGGCGGTCTGGATGTAGCAGGTGCCGGTGCCGCAGTTGGCCAGGTGAGACAGCGACATCTCGTTGTCGATGCCGTCGGCGTCGAGGCCCATCGGAGAGTCGATCCAGTCACCGAACGCCCCGGTCACCGTGTAGTCGATGGTGTCCCAGATGGTGCCCCACTGGACGCCGTAGATGCGTCCGGTCTTGTCACACTCGTCGGTGGTCGGGTCTGCGACGAACGCGCAGGACGGGGGCTGGTCGTTAGGCTTGATCAGCGGGTTCCAGGCCAGCCTGGTCTCAGCGTCGGCCCAGGCGCCCTTGGTGAACTGCAGCGTCCGGCGGTCCTTGCCGTAGGGCCGCTGGCTGCCGCCGAGCAGGGTGAACGAGAAGGCCCGGTCGATGAGCTGGCCGTGCAGGTCGATGCCGCCGGTCCACTTCGCCTTGCCGTTGACCTTGGGACCGATCGCCTGCAGCACCTTGCCGAAGCTGCGGGTCTCCGGCTCCGACCACGGCGTGTAAGCCTTGCGGGTCCACCCGATGGCCGGCCAGTCGCGGTTCATGTCGACGCCGTTGCCGTTGTAGCGCTGGAACGACGGGGCGGCGCGGGTGATGTCGCCACGACGCCAGCCGTCGGGGTTGGCCAGGACGAAGTAGATGCTCGACTTCCGCAGCACCTCGCCGGTCGGCAAGCTCGTGTCGTCGGTCTCCATCACCGGCTGCTCCGGAGACGTCGCGCCCCAGGTGGCCAGGTCTTCGGCCGCTCGGAGGCCGCCCTCGATGCCCGCGCGCTCGATGCCGTGGATCGACAGCGGGAAGACGAAGTGCTCCTTGGTCTTCTCCGGGACCGCTGACTTCTCGTCGGTGATGCGCACGAGCGTGAGGGGCGACTTCGACCGCTCGAGGGTGCTCAGCGGAACACCGGCCGTCATGCCCTCACCCTCGGCCGTGTTGAGCACGTCGGGGAAGTCGGTCGACAGGTCGTAGATCTCCACGAAGTCGGGGTAGCGGCTCTCCAGGTAGTTGAGCCCGCTGATCGCCTCGGCGTACTGGATGAACTGCGTCGCTCGGCAGGCGGCATTGCCCTTGGCGTACGGCGACTCGCCGGGCAGGGCGGAGGGGGACGGCGCGAAGGCCTGCGGGTCGGGGAACACCCGGCCGCAGACCGTGTAGAGCGCATCACTGTCCGCGACCGGAGTGGCCATCGCCACCCGGTCCTTGCCCACCTGGGGCAGCGGCATCGTCGCCAAGGCGACCGGAAGCACCAGGATGCTCGCGGAAGCGAGCGAGCGACGGGACAGCAGCCGACGGGTCACGGGGCACCTTGGGGTCGTGAAGGGATTTGTTCCCATCTTTCCCTATTGAGGACCGGATTCCTGCAAGAACCGCTGAATCGCTACCCTGCCGACATGCCCGCCCGACGCCGCGTTGCCGTCGTCACTGACTCGACGGCGTACCTGCCAGCCGGGACCGCCGAGAAGTACGGCGTCGAGATCGTGCCGCTTCAGGTCACCCTCGGTGACCGGAACGCGGTCGAAGTCGACATCTCGCCGGCCGACTTTGCCCGGTGGATCTCGGCGCCGGGACGGGTCGCGGCGACCAGCCAGCCGACGCCCGCGGCCTTCCACGAGGCGTGGACTCGGTCCGCCGCCGACTGCGTGGTGTCAGTCCACCTGTCCTCGGGTCTGTCCGGTACGACGTCCGCGGCTCGCGTCGGGGCCTCGTCGTACGCCGGCGACGTCCGCGTGGTCGACAGCATGTCCACGGCGATGGGGCTCGGCTTCCCGGTCCTTGCTGCGGCCGAGGCGGCGGCCGCCGGTGCTGACGTCGACGAGGTCGTAGCTGCGGCCGAGCGGGCTATCGCGTCGACCCGGACCTTCTTCTACGTCGACACCCTCGACCATCTTCGCCGGGGCGGCCGGATCGGCGCGGCAGCCGCACTGGTGGGCACCGCCCTGTCGGTGAAGCCGCTCCTGCACATCCGGGACGGGCGGATCGACCTGCTCGAGAAGGTCCGCACCTCTGCGCGGGCGATCGCCCGCCTGGAGGAGCTGGTCAGGGCGCAGGCGGGCGACGGACCGGTCGACATCGCGGTGCACCACCTTGCCGCACCTGACCGGGCGCGGGCGCTCGCCGACCGGCTGCGCTCCGGGGTGCCCGGTGTGCAGGCTCTGCTCGAGAGCGAGGTCGGGGCGGTGGTAGGGGCGCATGTCGGCCCGGGCCTGCTCGGCGTCGTCGTCCACCGCCGGTGACCGCTGTCGTCGTTGCAGTCGTCGTCGGGTATCTCGTCGGGTCCGCATCACCTGCGTCCCTCGTTGCGCGGGCCCGCGGGGTCGACCTGCGTGGTGGCGGCTCCGGCAATCCTGGCGCGACCAATGCCGGCCGGCTGCTGGGGCGCAAGATCGGCGTGCTCGTCGCGCTGCTCGATGTGGCCAAGGGTGCGCTGCCGTCGGCGCTGTTCGGCCTCGTCGCGCATGACGCTGGGCTGGCCGCGGGTGCTGCGGCCGTCCTCGGTCACATCACGTCGCCGTGGCTGCGCGGCCGCGGCGGCAAGGGTGTGGCCACGGCAGGCGGGGCGATCCTTGGGTCACACCCACTGTGGGCGCCGATCGTCATCGGCGTGTGGATCGTGGTCGCGCTGACGACGCGGTGGGTGGCTCTTGCCTCCATCTGCGCCGCACTCGCGCTGCCAGTCGTCGTACTCGTCGCCGACCGCGCGGTGGTCGAGCTTGCCTGGGCGCTTCCTATCGCGCTGTTGGTCGTCGCTCGGCATCGGCGCAATCTCATCCGATGGTGGGCCGTCCGGCACGCGCCCGCGTCGGACGGGCCGAGTCGGTTGGAACGCGGGCGTCCGCTCTAACGGACGCCCGCGTCCGACGGGGCCGTCCACAGATCCAACCTGACCGACCTATTCGCACTGGGACGCTTCTAGCGTCGAGGGGTGCCCGGAATCCTCGACCGCCTTCGCCGTGCGCCGCCACCAGAGGTCGCGGCTGCGGCTCGAAGTCGGCTGGCCCGCCTCCTCGCAGTCAGTGGCACCTCGTCGACGGTCGCGACGGCGGACGAGTCTGCTGTCCCGCCGGCGACCAACTCTGACCCCGAACGCCCCGCGGGCATCGTCGTCGACCCCGCGCGGAGGGGAGCGATCGCGCTGACCTGCGTGGCCGTGGCTGCCACGGTGGTGACGGGGTCTCTGGTGTGGCGGTCGAGACCGCGGCCACTGCCCATCCAGCCACCGACCGTCGTCGCGTCGACCGGGGCGGTCTCCTCTGCTGACGTTGTCGTCGACGTACAGGGCTGGGTACGTCGCCCGGGACTGGTCACGCTTCCCGGAGGAGCGCGGGTCGCCGACGCGCTGGCTGCCGCTGGCGGCCCGCGACCGGGTGCGGGAACCGTCGGGCTCAACCTCGCCCGACGGCTCACCGACGGCGAGCAGGTCGTCGTACTGCCACCCGGTGCCACCCCGCCGCCGTCCGCAGCGGGTGGGGTCGCATCGGCGGCTGGCGCGGGAGCACGCCTGGACCTCAATGTGGCGACGTTGGCGCAGCTTGACGCGCTGCCTGGAGTGGGACCGGTCACGGCACAGCGCATCATGGACTGGCGCACCGAGCACGGTCGGTTCGCCACGATCGACCAGCTGCGCGAGGTCGACGGCATCGGCGACAAGCGCTTTGAGTCGTTGCGCGACCTGGTGGTCGTGTGACCGACCTGCGCTTGCTGCCGTCCCTCGCTGCGGTGTGGGCTGGCTCGATTGCCGGCGCCCGGCTTCCTCGCGATGCATGGATCGCCGTGGCCGCCGTACTGCTGGGTGTGTCGGTCGTGAGTGCGATGCGACCGCGACTGCAGGCTCGGTGGATCATCGCCGCGGCGTGCCTGTGCGGGGCCGCGGCGGTCCTCGGAGCGGGCGCGAGGACGGAGGTGCGAAAGGACGATCTTCTCGGTCGCCTCGCCGCGCGCGGGGCGGAGGTCTCCCTCGATGTGGTCGTGACAGGTGATCCGGTGCGACTCGACGGGTCGGTGCTCGGTGCTCACCGCGTGTCGGGCGGCCTGCTCGTGCCTGTCCGCGCTGAGGTGATCGCCATCGGTCCGGCGGTCACCAGGATTCGACACCCCGTCACCGTGTTGGCCACGGACAAGGGCTGGCTCGGCCGACTGCCGGGAGACCGACTGCGGCTGGCTGCCCGCCTCGGGCCGCCCCGCCGACACCAACCCGTCGCCGCGATCGCGCGCGCCCACGGCCCCCCCGTGCTCCTAGGTCGCGCCGGGGCTGTGCAGCGTCTCGCGGGCCGACTCCGCGCCGGACTTCGCGATGCAGCCGACGACGTCCCCGCGGACGCGCGCGGACTCCTGCCAGGTCTGGTGATCGGCGACACCTCGCGGCTGCCGGACGATCTGCGCGAGGACTTCCTGGTGACGGGGATGACACATCTAGTCGCCGTCAGCGGCTCCAACGCCGCGATCATCCTCGGTCTTGCGCTGCTGCTGGCCCGACGCGCCGGAGCCTCCGTCGGGATGTCCGCGGGCCTCGGCGGACTTGCCCTCGTCTTCTTCGTGGTGCTCGCTCGGCCGTCGCCGTCAGTGCTGCGGGCAGCGGCGATGGGTGGCATCGGGCTGATGGCGATGGTGACCGGTCGGGGCCGCGCCGGCCTGCCAGCACTCGCCGGCGCGGCCTTAGTGCTGGTGCTCCTCGACCCGGGACTTGCTCTGTCCGCCGGGTTCGCGCTGTCCAGCGCAGCGACCGCGGGGCTCATCCTGCTGGCGCCGCGGTGGCGGGCTCGGCTGGCTCAGAAGTGGCCGGGTTGGCTGGCCGACGCGGTCGCTGTGCCACTGGCCGCCCAGGTGGCCTGCCTGCCGGTGATCGTCGGGCTGTTCGGTGAGGTGAGCCTTGTCGCGGTGCCGGCCAACCTGCTCGCGATCCCGGCTGTCGGAGTCGCCACGGTCGCGGGCGTGGCCACAGCCCTCATCGCCCCCCTGTCGCTTCCGCTGGCTCGGGTGGTCGCGTGGGCCGCTGCGGTGCCTGCGTTATGGCTGGCGTGGGTCGCTCGGACCTTCGCCGAGGTGCCGGGCGCCAGGGTGTCGTGGCCATCCGGGGTCGTCGGAGCGGTGGCCATGACCATGACCCTCTGCGCGACACCGTGGGTGTGCCGGCGTCGTACACCGCGCCGGGTCGTTGCAACGTCGGCGGCAGCCGCGCTGCTGGCTGTGGTCACGGCCCGAGCCGTGCTTCCCGGCTGGCCGCCGAGCGGCTGGCAGCTGGCCGTGTGCGATGTCGGTCAGGGGGACGGGATGGTCGTGCGAGGACGATCGGCGGTGCTCGTCGTGGACACCGGTCCTGAGCCGGAGGCGATGCGCGACTGCCTGGATGACCTCGGCGTCGGTGACGTGAGCTCGCTCGTGCTCACTCATCTGCATGCCGACCACGTCGAGGGAGTGCCCGGGGCGCTTCAGGGGCGCACTGTGGCCGAGATCGTGACCGGGCCGCTGGACGAGCCGGCGGAGGAGTGGAGCCGTGTTCGGCGCTGGGCATCTGGGCGGCAGGTGTCGATCCGGCGCGCGGGCGCAGGGGAGCGATGGATGGTCGGCGACATCGCCGTGACCGTGCTCGGTCCGGCGGCGCCGTTCAGAGGGACGTCGTCGGACCCCAACAACTCGTCCCTGGTGCTCGCCGTCCAGGTGGGCGGCACCCGCATGCTGCTCACCGGGGACATCGAGCAGCCCGCCCAACGCGCCGTGCTGGCTGCCGCCTCGCCGGAACAGCTGCGCGCGGATGTGCTGAAGACCGCGCATCACGGCAGCTCACGACAGGTGGAGGAGTTCGCCGCCACGGTGGGGGCGTCCGTCGCGGTCACGTCGGTTGGCGCCGACAACCCGTATGGGCACCCTGCCCCGGCGACGATGACGGCTCTCCGGGGTCTAGGGCTGCGCAGCTTTCGCACCGACCAGCATGGTGACGTCGTCGTTGGACGAGGCCGAGACGCATCACTGTTCGGGGCTGCGCGCCGACGCGGACCGCCTCAGCGCGCGTCGGCGGCAGAATCCATGTTCACGCTGGCCCGTCGAGTGAGGAGCCCATCGCTGTTCTGCCCGGTCGCCCGTGCTCCGCCGGCAGCTGCGTGCGATCCTGGGCGGGTGTCCATCGCGCCGCTGACCCTCATTACGGGTGACGAAGAGCTCCTCGTCACCCGCGCGGTGTCGAAGATCGTCGCCGCGGCCCGTGCTGTGGATCGAGATGTCGACGTCAGGGACCTCGACGCGGCATCGCTCGACCCAGCCTCGCTTCTCGACCTTGCCACGCCGTCGCTGTTCGGTGAGCAGCGAGTTGTGGTGGTGCGTCTCGATGCCAAGCTTGACGACGAGGTGCGTGACGCGATCCTCGCCTTCCTCCCCCTCGCCGGTGCTGAGCTGGCGCTGGTCGTGGTGCATCCAGGCGGCAACACGGGCAAGCGCATCGTCGACGCCTGCAAGGCCGCGGGCGCCGTGGCGGTCTCGTGTTCGGGCACGAGCGGCCTCAAAGGGATGAAGCTCGCTGACTACGTGCAGGGATTCGTCCGGTCAGAGATGGAGGAGCTCGGCTACCGGCTGCCTGCGGCGGCTGCCGCGGCGCTCATCGATGCAGTCGGCAGCGACCTGCGAGAGCTCGCCGCGGCCTGCGCTCAGCTCTGCGCCGATGTCGGGGGTGCCGTCGACGAGGCTGCCGTGCGCCGCTACTTCAGCGGCCGCGCGGAGGTCACCGGGTTCGACCTCGCCGACCGGGCTACCGAGGGCAACGTCGCGGCTGCCCTGGTTGAGCTGCGCCTTGCCTTGCAAGGCGGATTGGACCCGGTCCTCGTCGTGTCGGCCTTGAGCCGTCAACTGCGTACCGTCGCTCGGGTCGCCTCTGCGGGACGTGGTACGCCGGACGACCTCGGGCGTCGCTTGGGTATCCATCCGTTCGCCGTGAAGAAGGCGCAGAAGCAGGCCCGCGGCTGGAGCCCGGAGTCGCTGACCGCAGCGCACGAGGTCGTGGCCGTCGCCGATGAAGAGGTCAAAGGCGGCGGCACTGACCCAGTCTTCGCCGTGGAGCGCGCCGTACGTCAGGTCGCCGAGCTCGGAGCCGGTCGGTGAGCGAGCAGGCGCAGGGTCGTCGCCGTTGGCTCGGTGACTTCCCGCTGAACCGGCCAGGGCACAGCGGACTGTCCGGACCGATCTATCCCAAGATCTTGCGGCTCAAGCACCTCCACCCGTCCGCGTGGCAGCGGGCCGCGCTGGTCGAGGGCTCGATCACCGTCGGCGCCGTCGCAGCCCTCGCTGACCAGGTCACCGCTTGGACGCCGGTGATACTGCCGGTGGCGGTGGCAGCGGTCGTGAAGTTCCACGACGTGCTGACCGGCATCCTCCGGCCGGGTCCGCTGCCACGTGCCGTGCAGCTGGCTCCCACGACGGCTGCGCCAGTCGCGGTGGCGCCGGTCGTGGTGGCGCCGACTCTTAGCCCAGCGGCGAAGCCGGCGGCAGTGCCGCAGCCCGAGCCGGCCCAGCCGAAGGCCAGGCTCGTCACGGACGTGCAGGCTGCAGGTGTGACCCGGGCTCGCATCCGGGCGGACTTCGACCGGCTGAGCGAAGCCGCGCTGGACCGCGCGCTGGACGAACTGACCCGACGGGGCGGCCTGGACACCTTCGTACTAGTCGTGGGCGACGGCGACTCGGTGTCGGTCGTGCCGTTGCAGTACGGGCTGGGTGGGCTCACCGTCGACGAGTCGGTCGAGGCCACCGTGGCGAATCTCGCCCAACCGGGGGCTCCGACGATGCGAGCGGTGGCGGTGGCGAGGGATGTGTCCTTGCCGGGCAAGGATCGCCGGGATGCCATCCGCCTCGACCTCGAGCACGCGGACGGCGAGACCGAGCAGGTCATCGCGACCTACCGGCGGACCGGCATCGGCGGACACGCGGTGGTTGGCGAGCTGACCCGGCGATCGGGTCGGCGCAGCGGGGTGCCAGGTCGGGTATTCGGGAGTCGCCTCGGCACCTAGTGCGCAGGCGCGGATCGAGCAGGCTTTAGAGCTTGCCGGCGGCCTTGGCCATCGCAGACTTGCGGTTAGCGGCCTGGTTGGCGTGGATGACGCCCTTGCTGGCGGCCTTGTCCAGGGCGCGCGAGGCGTCCTTCAACGCAGTGAGCGCGGTGTCGGCATCGCCCGATGCGGTGGCCTCGCGGAAGCGGCGTACGGACGTCTTGAGGGAGGACTTGACGGCCTTGTTGCGCAGCCGGGCCTTCTCGTTGGTCTTGATCCGCTTGATCTGAGACTTGATGTTCGCCACGCGCAGAAGCCCTCTTTGCCGGTCCGGGAGGAGTGGAACGTGCTCAGGCCATGAGGCCAGGCAACCTGCAGAGCCTACCAGCGGCCGTCGTACGGCGTCCACGCGGGCCTCACCGCCTCCGGCGTAGCGGTGCGAATCACCAGAAGTAGTGGGAAATGGCCCATCGGAACTATGTACGAACGATGGGCGCCAGAGGAACCTTTCCCTATCGGTCCTGCCACCAGCCGTCCTCGGCGCCCCTGAACCTGGAGCCCGCATGTCGTTACTCGGTATCGCTCGGGGGGTCCGGCCGTTCCTGCCGGACGGGCGGTCGTTGTCCGAGGTCGACTGGCGAGCGCGTCACGCCGTGATGAGCTGGATCCTGGCTGGTCACGTCCCGGCGGTCTTCATGTATGCGCTGCTCCGAGATGCCGGCCTGGAGCACGCCGTTCTCGAGGCCGCACTGCCTGCGGGAATCCTCAGCATCGCCGTCTTCCACGGTGGTCGGCGAGTCCGGTCGGTATCGGTCGCCTTCGGCCTGATCACCTGTTCCGCGATCTTCGTCCATCTCTCGGGTGGCCTGATCGAGTGGCACTTCCACTACTTCGTGACCCTCGCGCTCGTGGCCTTGTACCAGGAGTGGCTGGTCTACCTCATGGCTCTGGCGTTCGTCGTCGTTCAGCACGCCCTCGGCAGCTGGCTCAGCTTCCACAGCGTCTACAACCACGGCAACGGTGAGCTGTGGTGGGCGGCCGTGCACGGCGCGTTCGTGCTTGCGGCGAGCGCCTGCCATGTTGCCTCCTGGCGGTTCAGCGAGATCGCCACCGCGCGCGCTGACGGATATCGCCGCGAGCTGCACGAGGGCGAACAGTCGCTGATGGCGCAGCTCGAGCAGACAGCTCAGATCCGCAGCGACCTGATCGCCACTGCGTCACACGAGTTCCGCACACCGCTTACCGCGATTGGTGGCGCGGCAGTAACCCTGCAGCGCCACGGCGACCAGCTCTCCGCAGAGCAACGCGCTGAGCTGCTCGCCGCGATCATCGCCCGCAGCGATCGGCTCGGGCAGATGCTGGAGAGCATGCTGATCGCTGCTGAAGTGGCGCCCCCGGAGTTCGCCGCGACGTCGCTGCGGGAGGTCATCGCCGATGTGCTGACACCGTCTCGACACGGCGATCGCCTGACCGTCGACGTTCCCAGCGACCTGTGGATCGCCTGCGGGCGTCGCCCGCTGGGTCAGCTGGTTGAGCGTCTTGTCGACAGCGCGCGACTCAAAGGTGACTCGAAGGCCGCGGTGCAGCTGACTGCACGGGCTGACAGCGACGACGTGTTCCTGGTGGCCAGCGTGCCCGCCGCAGGGCTCGACGGGCAGGGAATCTCTGGGCTCTTCGAGCCGTTCCGAGGGGGCACCGACGCCGTCCCGCGCAGCGCCGACGTGGGGCTTGGCCTGTACGCCGTACGACGAATCGCCGAGGTGCACGGGGGCTCCACTGAGGTGAGCCTTGAGGATGGAGCCTTCGTCATCGAGGTGCGCCTGCCCCGTGCCGTTGCCGAGGTCCCTGCGCAGCGCGAGACCATTGCGGCGCAGGATGTCAACGCCGTGGGATGATCCGCCTAAGTCCACCAAGCGAGATCGAGGCCATCCGGCGTGCCCGCCACCGACCCGAGCATCATCCGCAACTTCTGCATCATCGCCCACATCGACCACGGCAAGTCGACCCTGGCAGATCGCATGCTGGAGATGACCGGAGTCATCGATGCGCGCAACATGCGCGCGCAGTACCTCGACCGGATGGACATCGAGCGCGAACGCGGCATCACCATCAAGGCGCAGAACGTCCGGCTGCCGTGGACCGTCGATGGCACGGGCTATGTCCTCGACCTCATCGACACGCCCGGCCACGTCGACTTCACCTACGAGGTGTCCCGCTCTCTGGCGGCGTGTGAGGGGGCGATCCTGATCGTCGACGCTGCGCAGGGCATTGAGGCGCAGACCCTCGCCAACCTCTACCTGGCGATCGAGAACGACCTGACGATCATCCCGGTGCTCAACAAGATCGACCTGCCTGCCGCCCAGCCCGACAAGTACGCCGCCGAGCTGTCGAAGATCATCGGCTGCACTCCCGAGGACGTGCTCCGGATCAGCGCCAAGACGGGCGAGGGCGTCCCGCACCTCCTCGACGAGATCGTCCGACTCATCCCGGCGCCGCAGGGCAACCCGGACGCTCCCTTGCGAGCGATGATCTTCGACAGCGTGTACGACGCCTACCGTGGAGTCATCACCTACGTCCGCGTCGTGGACGGCCAGCTCTCGACGCGCGAGCGCTGCCTGATGATGTCGACCGGCGCCTCTCACGAGACGCTCGAGGTCGGTGTGATCTCGCCGGAGCCGACGAAGACTGATGTCCTCTCGGTGGGCGAGGTCGGCTATGTCATCCCCGGCGTCAAGAACGTCCGCCAGGCACGGGTAGGCGACACGATCACCGCCTCGAGCCGACAGGCCCATGTGCCGCTGCACGGCTATCGCGACCCCAAGCCGATGGTGTTCTCCGGCCTCTATCCGATGGACGGCAGCGACTACCCCGTACTGCGCGAAGCCCTCGACAAGCTGCAGCTCAACGATGCGGCGCTCGTCTACGAGCCGGAGACCTCCGTGGCCCTCGGTTTCGGCTTCCGCTGTGGGTTCCTCGGGCTGCTGCACATGGAAATCGTCCGCGAACGGCTTGAGCGGGAGTTCGACCTGTCGTTGATCTCCACGGCGCCCAACGTCGTCTACCGCGTCGTCATGGAGAACGGCGACGAGACCGTGGTCACCAACCCGAGTGAGATGCCCGGTGGCAAGGTCGAGGAGGTCTACGAGCCGATCGTGAAGTCGATGGTGCTCGCCCCCACTGACTTCGTCGGCACGATCATGGAGCTGTGCCAGAGTCGGCGCGGCACCCTGCTCGGCATGGAGTACCTCTCCGAAGACCGGGTTGAGCTGCGCTACACGCTGCCACTCGGGGAGATCATCTTTGACTTCTTCGACGCGTTGAAGTCCCGCACGCGCGGCTACGCATCCCTGGACTACGAGCCGGCCGGCGAGCAGGCAGCGGACCTGGTGAAGGTCGACATCCTGCTCCAGGGGGAAGCAGTCGACGCCTTCAGTGCCATCGTGCACAAGGACAAGGCCTACGCCTATGGCACTGCGATGACGAGCAAGCTGCGAGAGCTGATCCCACGCCAGCAGTTCGAGGTGCCCATCCAGGCGGCCATCGGCTCGCGGGTCATCGCGCGCGAGAACATCCGGGCTATCCGCAAGGACGTCCTCGCGAAGTGTTACGGCGGTGATATCACCCGCAAGCGCAAGCTGTTGGAGAAGCAGAAGGAAGGCAAGAAGCGTATGAAGACCATCGGCCGGGTCGAGGTGCCGCAGGAAGCCTTCATCGCCGCCCTGTCGACCAACCCTCAGTAGTCATGCCATCCGGGCCACCGCCGGGCGACCCTGCCCCGGCCGACGGCTCGCTGCCCGACCACGCGCTGGTCGGTCTCGGTCAGCGGCCGTTCGGGATCTACATCCATGTGCCGTACTGCGCCCATCGTTGCGGGTACTGCGACTTCAACACCTACGTCGACACATCAGGTGCGGTGGCGTCGTACGTCGACGCCGCGGTCGCCGAGCTGCGGCTGGCGCGCCGCGTGCTCGGCGAGCAGGCGCCGGCGGTCAGCACGGTCTTCGTCGGCGGGGGTACGCCGACGCTGCTACCTGTCGGCGACCTCGTGCGCCTCCTCGCCGCCGTGCGCGAGACCTTCGGGCTTGAAGACGACGCCGAGGTCACCACCGAGGCCAACCCGGAGTCGGTCGACGCGGCCTACCTGTCGCAGCTGCGCGACGGCGGCTACACCCGGCTCAGCTTCGGGATGCAGAGCACCCGTCCCCACGTGCTGGCTGTGCTGGAGCGTCGGCACACTCCAGGTCGGCCCGAGCAGTGCGTCGCGTGGGCGCGGGCCGCCGGTTTCGAGCAGGTCAGCCTCGACCTGATCTACGGCACGCCGGGGGAGTCCGACGAGGACTGGGCAGCTTCAGTGCGGGCTGCCGTTGACGCGCGGCCCGATCACATCAGCGCGTACGGGCTGACCGTCGAGCCAGGCACTCGACTGCACGCGCAGGTGAGCCGCGGAGAGCTCGAGTCCCCGGACGACGACACGCTGGCAGATCGCTACGTGATGGCCGACGAGCTGCTCACGGGGGCCGGCTACGGATGGTACGAGATCAGCAATTGGGCGCGCGATGAGGGCGCATGGTGTCGGCACAACATCGGCTACTGGCGTGACGGCGACTGGTGGGGTGTAGGGCCTGGCGCGCATTCGCACTGTGGCGGTGTCCGCTGGTGGAATGTCCGGCTGCCTGTTGACCATGCCGCGGCCCTCGCAGTCGGGCGCAGCCCGGCGCAGGCCCGAGAGCAGCTCGACCCGCAGGCGCGGCGAGTCGAGCGGATCCTGCTCGGCGTACGGCTGGTGGGGGGTCACCCGGTCGCCGACCTGACGCCGGCCGGATGGGTTGCCGCGCAGCGTTTCGCCGCAGAGGGTCTCCTGCACGCCGGCGAGCTGTCGAAAGGAGCTGTGGTCCTGCGCCGACGTGGACGCTTGCTCGCCGATCTCGTGGTGCACGGTCTGGTGAGTTGAGCCCGCTGTCGTACGGCGCGGCAATGCGGTTGGCGCGCGAGAAGCGCGGGAAGATCGGCGGCATGGCGATCTCAATCCGACCGCAGCACCTCAAGCGTTACAAGGACATCAGCCTGCTGCTGATCAAGTACGGCCGCAGCGATCTGGTGCGCGACGCCGGTCTTGACGACATGTCCGGCCATCGGACCGACGACATCCCCGACGACGGCAAGCCGGACCAGCTGGCTGCCGATCTTGAGCGCCTAGGCCCGACGTACATCAAGCTCGGTCAGCTGCTGTCGACTCGAGGCGACCTTCTGCCGGCGCCGTACATCGATGCCCTGTCGCGTCTCCAGGACAAGGTGGAGCCGTTCGCGTTCGCCGAGGTGGAGCAGATCGTGACCGAGGAGCTCGGAGTGCGGATCTCTCGTGCCTTCCGGGTCTTCGACAACGTGCCGCTCGCCTCTGCGTCGCTGGGGCAGGTGCACCGCGCTGAGCTGCGCGACGGTCGGGTCGTCGCGGTCAAGGTGCAGCGTCCCGGGATTCGTGACGGCGTCCTCAGTGACCTCGACGCGCTACGCGAGCTCGCCGAGTTCGCTGACAGCCACTTTCGCACGGCTCGATGGTATGGCTTCGCGGCGATGCTCGAGGAGTTCCGCAAGTCGATGCTTCGCGAGCTGGACTACCAGCAGGAAGCGCGCAACCTGCAGACTCTCGGCGCGAATCTGGCGCAGTTCCCGCGGATCCACGTGCCGCAGCCAGTGCTCGACTACACGACGACCCGGGTGCTCACCATGGACTTCGTCGGCGGTGCGAAGCTCACCAGCCTCGGTCCGCTGGCGCAGCTCGAGGTCGACGGAGCCGAGCTGGCCGAGCAGCTCATCGCGTGCTACCTCCAGCAGATACTCGTTGACGGCTTCTTCCACGCCGACCCACATCCGGGCAACGTCTTCGTCACGGACACCGGCGACATCGCGCTGCTGGATCTCGGCATGGTGGGCCGCGTGCCCCACGAGGCACAGGAGAAGCTGGTCAAGCTGCTGCTCGGGATCGGCGACGGCCGGGGTGAGGACTGCGCGCGGGCGCTCATCCAGCTCTGCGACGTCCATGACGACTACGAGCTCGACGACATGACTTTTCGCCGTCGTGTTGGCGAGATCGTGGCTGAGAACCAAGGCGTCGCGCTTGCCGACGTTCGGGCCGGAGCGGTCGTCCTCGAGCTCTCCCGTGCGGCCGTGCAGAGCGGCCTACGGCCCCCGCCGGAGCTGAGCATGCTCGGCCGGGCGCTGCTCGCGCTCGACGACGTGGCCCGCAACCTCAACCCGCAGTTCGATCCGAACGAGACGATCCGCCGTCAGGCGTCCGACATCATGCGCGGGCAGATGACCGGCAGTGCCACTCAAGGCAGCATCTTCTCGACGATGCTCGAGGCGAAGGAGTTCGTCGAGCAGTTCCCCGGGCGGATCAACCGCGTGATGGACGCGCTCGCCGAGGGTGAGCTGAAGCTCAACGTCCGCGGAGTCGACGAGCGCGAGATCATGCGCGGGATGCAGCAGGTGGCCAACCGCATCGCCGCCGGCGTCGTCATCGCTGCCCTGATCATGGGCGCTGCGCTGCTGATGCGGGTCCCGACGCAAACCACCATTCTCGGATACCCGGCGCTCGCGATTGTGTGCTTCCTGGCCGCTGCGGGGTTCGGCTTCACCCTGCTCATCAGCATCTGGCTGGGTGACAGGAGGACCGCAATCCGCCGTCGGCGGTAGCTCGGCCGTACCATCGGATCCCGTGTCCACCCGCTCGCTGGTCCTCGCCTCCGCCTCGCCGGCGCGCCTTCGTCTGCTGCGCGCCGCTGGCTTCAACCCGGCCGTTGTCGTCAGCGGAGTCGATGAGTCCGCGAGCACCAGCGACCCGGGCGAGCTGGTTGAGGTGCTGGCCCGCCGCAAGGCCGAGGCAGTGGCGGACACCCTGACGCCGAGCAGCGCGTCATTGGTCGTGGGCTGTGACTCGGTCCTCGACCTCGACGGAGTCGCACTGGGCAAGCCGAGCGACGCGGCGGAGGCCACAGCTCGCTGGCTCGCGATGCGTGGCCGGGTCGGCACACTGCGCACGGGTCACTGCGTGATTGACCTCATGACAGGAGGTGCGGTTGCAGGTGTCAGCTCCACGGTCGTGCGGTTCGGCGCGCCGTCCGATGCCGAGGTCGCCGCGTACGTCGCCACCGGGGAGCCCCTTGGGGTCGCGGGCGCGTTCACGCTTGACGGGCTAGGAGCACCATTCATCGACGGCGTCGACGGCGACCCAGGCACCGTCATCGGCCTGTCGCTGCCGCTGCTTCGTGCGCTGCTCGCCCAGCTCGACGTGCAGATCACGGATCTCTGGTGTTGAAGATCGGCCCGCTCGAGGTAGACCCCGGGGTCGTGCTCGCGCCCATGGCGGGAGTCACCAACGGCGCATTCCGTGCGCTGTGTCGGAGTTACGGCGCCGGTCTGTATGTCTCGGAGATGACGTCGGCGCGCGCGCTGGTCGAGGGCAATGCGCGCACCCGGGAGATGGTGTCCGCGGAGCCCGATGAGGACGTCCGGAGCATCCAGCTGTACGGCGTGGACCCGCAGGTGGTTGGCCGGGCGATCCGCATCCTGGTCGATGAGCACGGCGTGCACCACGTCGACCTCAACATGGGGTGCCCGTCGCCGAAGGTGACCCGGCGGGGAGGCGGCGCTGCGCTTCTCGTGCACCGGGTGCTGTTCCGTGACTTGGTCCGTGAGGCGGTACGGGCGGCCGGCGCCGTACCGGTCACCGTGAAGATGCGAATCGGTGTGGACGCAGACACCGTGACCTATTTGGACTGCGGCCGCATCGCCGCCGATGAGGGGGTTGCCGCGGTTGCGCTGCACGCCCGCACCGCGGAGCAGCTCTACAGCGGGCGAGCTGACTGGTCCGCGATCGCGCGCCTCAAAGAGGTGGTCACTGATGTGCCAGTGCTGGGCAATGGGGACATCTGGACGGGAGCCGACGCGGTCCGCATGGTCCACGAAACAGGCTGTGATGGCGTAGTGATAGGGCGGGGCTGCCTGGGCCGCCCGTGGCTCTTTCGCGATCTTGTCGACGTGTTCAACGGCCGGCCAGCGCAGGGCCCGCCGGTGCTCGGCGAGGTCATGCGGGTGATGCGGATCCACGCGCGGCTGATCGTCGAGCACAAGGCTGACGAGGTCTACGGCATGCGCGATTTCCGCAAGCACGTTGGCTGGTACTTCACCGGCTACCCAGTCGGACCTGAGCGTCGCCGGCTGCTCGGACTCGTCTCCAGCCTCGAGGAGCTCGACGAGCTGCTCGCACCTCTCGACCCGTCCACCGCCCTACCGCCTGAGGCTGACGCGCTGCCGCGCGGGCACAGCCACGGACCCCGTCCGGTGCACCTGCCCGAGGGCTGGCGAGAGACGGCCGAGGACCCGACACCACCGGCCGGTGCCGATGTTCTGACCTCCGGGGGATAGTCCGCGCTGTTACCGTAGGAATCGCCGTGCAACGTCTCGGCCATCGCGAGCGTCAGACTTGGTGACTCGCGACCCGCTTCCTGGAGGACCGACCGTTGCCCCGCCGCTACTGTTTGGCCGCTGTGATCGCCGCGTGCGCGCTGGTCGCTGGCTGCACCGCCGACGCTCCTCGTCCGGTGGCCATTGCCTCACCTGTCGCGAGTGCTGTCGCAGACCTCCCGTCAGAGTCACCGGACCTGTTGCCGATCGAGGAGTCCACCGGTTCCCCGTCGCAAGCTCCCTCGGCGAGTCCCACGAGGGCCAAGCCCAAGCCGCCGACGTACGACGTCGTCGCGGTCCAGAAGCAGCTCACTGCACTGGGCTATTACATCGGCCCGATCGACGGTCGTCCCGGGCTGGCCCAGCGCAGCTCGGTGATGGCCTTCCAGAAGGTCCAGGGCATTCCCGCTGACGGCTCAGTCGGCACGGCGACCCTCGCGGCGCTCAAGGCGCCGAAGAAGCCGGTGCTCAAGGGCAAGGCTCCGGCCGATCGCGTCGAGGTGGACCTCACCAAGCAGGTGCTCTACATCGTTCGCGGCGGCGCAGTGGCGCGAATCCTGCCGGTGAGCTCGGGCAATGGCAAGACCTACACGCAGAAGAATGGGGGGCTCGCTCGCGCGCTGTCGCCGGTGGGCTACTACAAGATCGAGCGCCGCATCCTCGGCGAGCGCAAGGCAGACCTCGGCACGCTGTACGACCCGCAGTACTTCTACCGCGGCTGGGCGATTCACGGCTCTAACAGCGTGCCGGCCCGACCGGCCAGCCATGGCTGCATCCGCGTGACCCGTGCCGATGCGAAGTGGCTGCTCAACGCCATCGGCGTCGGCACGTCGGTGTACATCTACGGCGGGGTGCACACCTTCACCGCGGGCAGCAATGCGCCCGGCACCGACTCGCCAACCGGCGACACCGCGCAGGACACTGCGTCGGAGAGTCCGTCGCCGTCGCCCTCGGCGTCGACGACCAGTCCTTCGCCGTCGCCGAGTGCGTCGACAGTGCCACCGCTGCCGACTCCCGGCCCGACCGGGTCGCCGTCCCCCTCCCCGGCCCCGACGTCGAACCCCACGTCGGCCCCGACGCCGTAGTTGGCCTCGCGCCCGGTAGGATTGGCACTCCACTGATCTGAGTGCCAGCCCTGGCGGAGGTGATTGCCCGTGCTCGAGGAGCGCAAGCTCGAAGTGCTGCGCGCGATCGTCGAGGACTTCGTCGCCACCAACGAGCCGGTCGGGTCCAAGCACGTCGCCGAGCGCCACCGACTGGGTGTGTCGGCCGCGACGGTGCGCAATGACATGAGCGCCCTCGAGGACGAGGGCTACATCGTCCAGCCGCACACGTCGGCCGGACGGGTGCCCACCGACAAGGGCTACCGGCTCTTCGTTGACCAGCTATCCACCGTCAAGCCGCTGAGCGCAGCAGAGCGGCGCGCGATCGAGAGCTTCCTGACGGGTGCGGCAGACCTTGACGACGTCGTACGCCGATCGGTGCGCCTGCTCGCGCAGCTCACGCGTCAGGTCGCTGTCGTCCAGTACCCCAGCCTGGTGCGTTCGACGGTGCGTCACGTCGAGCTGGTGCACCTCAGCCCCAACCGCGTGATGCTGGTGATGATCACTGACACTGGTCGTGTCGAGCAGCGTGTAGTCGAGCTGCCGGTCCCGCTGAAGGATGCCACGGTCACCGACCTTCGGACGCTGCTGATCGCGCGTCTCGCCGGTCGACCGCTTTCCGACGCTGCGGCGGCGCTGTCTGACCTGCCCGACGCGGCTCCGCCCCAGCTGCGGCCGGTGCTGACGACCCTCATGACAGTTGTCCTTGAGACTCTGGTGGAGAAGGCGGAGGAGCGCGTTGCCCTAGCCGGTACGGCCAACCTCACCGACCGCCCGCTCGACTTCCCGATGATGCGCCCCGTGCTCGAGGCCCTCGAGGAGCAAGTAGTGCTGCTCAAGCTCCTGGGCGAGGCCAACGACCCCACCACCGTGCACGTGCGCATCGGTGAGGAGAACCAGGTCGAGGGTTTACGTTCGACCTCGGTGGTCTCCATCGGCTACGGCCCAGGTACGGCGCTCGGTGGACTGGGCGTCCTCGGACCTACGCGCATGGACTACGCGGGGTCGATCTCTGCCGTGCGTGCTGTCGCGCGGTACGTCGGCGAGATGCTCGGCGGACCGGTCTGATGTCGATCGACCTCTACGCGATCCTCGGGCTCGACAAGGATGCCTCGGGCGAGGAGATCAAACGCGCCTATCGCAAGCTGGCGCGGGAGCTGCACCCCGATGTCAACCCGGCGGAGGAGGAGCGCTTCAAGGAGGTCACGGCGGCGTACGACGTGCTGTCAGATCCGGAGAAGCGCCAGCGCTACGACATGGGCGGCTCGGAGGCCTTCGGCGGCTTCGGCGGCGGCGGTTTCGGCGGCCTCCAAGACATCATGGATGCCTTCTTCGGCGGCGGGGCGGGGGGCTTCAGCTTCGGCGGCGGCGGTCGCGGCCCGCGGTCGCGCGTTCGTCGGGGTGACGACCTCCTCATCGGCATGTCCTTGCCGCTCGCCGAGACAGCGTTCGGCGTCACTCGCGAGGTGTCGGTCGACACCGCCGTCGCCTGCTCGACGTGTCACGGCGGCGGCGCGGCTGAGGGCACCACCCCAGACGAGTGCGCGGCGTGCCATGGCCGCGGCGAGATCAGCCAAGTTGCTCGCAGCTTCCTCGGGCAGGTGATGACTACGCGGCCGTGTCCTACCTGCGGGGGAGCTGGCTCGGTAATCACTCACCCGTGCGAGGCGTGCGCCGGTGAGGGCCGCCGTCGGGAGCGGCGATCTCTTACCGTCAAGATCCCGGCTGGGGTTGCCCACGGCATGCGTATCCGGCTCACCGGCGAGGGTGAAGCCGGGCCGGGCGGCGGCCCGTCCGGTGACCTCTACATCGAGGTCAACGAGCTCGACCACCCGGTGTTCGAGCGTGACGGCGACGATTTGCACTGCAAGGTGACCCTGCCGATGACGGCGGCGGCGCTGGGCACGGCAGTGGACCTCGACCTCCTCGAGGGCGAGTCGGAGCGGATCGAGGTGAAGGCCGGCACTCAGCCGGGTCATGTGATCACCGTGCGGGCCCGCGGAGTGCCCCGGCTCCGAGGTACCGGTCGTGGGCACCTCCACATCCATGTCGAGGTGACGACGCCGACCGACCTGGACGACGAGCAGGAGCGGTTGCTTCGCGAGCTGGCGGCACTGCGCGGGGAAGAACGGTCCGCGAGCGGCGGGGGCGGTGCCAGCTTGTTCGGTCGCCTCCGCGAAGCCTTAACTGGGCGATAGCATCTCTGCTATCATACTGGCGTGAACGAGGCCGCCCGACTGCTCCGCCACGCCCGCCGCCGGTCGGGTCTGACGCAACGTGCGCTCGCTGCCAAGGCGGGCGTCGCGCAGTCGGTGGTGGGCCGCATCGAGTCCAGCGCGGTCGACCCGACGGTGACGACGCTGTCCAAGTTGCTGCGCGCCTGCGAGACAACCTTGGAGGCGCTGCCCGGTGCCGGCGACGGCATCGACATCTCGTTGATGCGTGACCTGCTGAAGCGATCGCCTGCCGGCCGGCTCGACTCCGCCCGCGGTGACGCCCGCGGGCTGGCTCGGCTAGACGCGGCGCGAGCCGCGCGATGACGGACCGGACTGCGGATCCCGACTTCGATCCGGACCCGGCATTGCGGCTGCTGGTGGCGCGCGGCGTCGTGTTCGTGCTCATCGGCGGGCTGGCCGCGCGGCAGCACGGATCACCGACCGTCACCCGTGATCTCGACATCTGCTACGAGCGGAGCGCGGAGAACGCGGCGCGCCTCGCCGATGCGTTACGCGAGATGCGGGCAACACTGCGGGGCGTCGAAGAGGATGTGCCCTTCATCCTGGACGCCCGGACGATACGTAACGGTGACTCGTTCACGTTCGTCACGGAGTACGGGTCCGTCGACATCCTGGCTACTCCATCCGGGACCGCTGGCTATCCCGACCTCGTCGCTGGCGCGGTCACGATGGACTTCGGCGGCTACGAGGTCGATGTCGTCGCGCTGGACGACCTCATCCGGATGAAGCGGGCTGCCGGACGGCCTAAGGATCGGGTTGAAGTTGAGATCCTCATCGCCCTGCGCGACGAGCTGACCCGACGGGGGGAGCTGTGACTGCGCCGCTGTTCTACGTCGAGGACGTCGCCGGCTCCGTGCTGCGTATCGACGGCCCGGAAGGACACCACGCCGCCGTCGTGCGGCGGCTGCAGGTAGGCGAGCGCGCGGACGTCGGTGACGGTCGGGGATCGGTCGCCGAGTGCGTGGTCGCCGCTGTCGAGCGCGCGGTGGTCGTGCTCGACGTCGTCGGCCGCAGATCAGCGCCCGTGCCAGGCCCCCGCCTTGTCGTCGTCCAAGCGCTGGCCAAGGGCGACCGTGCGGAAGATGCCGTCGAGGCGATGACCGAGGTCGGCGTCGACGAGATCGTGCCGTGGGCAGCGGCGCGCTCGATCGCGCGCTGGGACGGCGCGCGTTGTGCCAAGGCGATCGCACGGTGGCGCGCGACGGCGCGGGAGGCCGGCAAGCAGTCCCGTCGACCTTGGCTACCCGACGTGTCGGAGCTCGCGTCGACCCGTGACGTCTTCGCGCGGCTTGCGGCCGCGTCTCTCGGCGTGGTCCTGCATGAGTCCGCGACGACGCCGGTGGCCGGTCTCTCCGTGCCCCCAGTGGGCGACGTCGTGGTCGTCGTTGGTCCCGAGGGGGGCCTCACCGACGACGAGCTGACCGCCTTTGCGGCGGCCGGGGCGTCGTCGTACCGCCTCGGCTCCTCGGTGCTGCGCACCTCGACCGCCGGAGTGGCTGCCGCAGCAGTTCTCCTCGCCGCCTCCGGCCGCTGGTCCTGACCCCCGGCGAACTTCCGCCCACCGCCCGCACCTCCGCCCGCCCGCGCATGCAACTCAGGAGTTCGCGGGTATCGCCGAGCTTGGTGCAGGCGGGGTGGACGCGGCTGGGCAATCGGGTTGCGTGCCTGGGTGGGCGGTCAGTCGACCCAGGCCGGCTGCGTCAGCCCATCGGCGACCTTGACCGGATCCCCGTCGATGCTGAACCTCTCCACCGATTCGGGCGCGTGCTCGCACGTCTCGCCGCACTGAATCATGCCGAGCACGAAGTGATCGATCGAGCGGTCGACGTCGAAGGCGACGATGCGCTCCGGCAAAGTGAGGAACGGTCGTGGTCCTGCCTCGTCGAAAGCAACGATCCGACTCCCTCGCGAGCCCGCATCGGGGATCTCCGACCAGCACGCCTGTCCAGCCAGCAGCCGTCCGTCAGAGGCGTAGGTCACCGAGGACCAGTCGCAGTCGACGCCCTCCTCGTCGGGCGGCCTAGGCATGGGCTGGCCCTGTACGACGGACTGGGCACTCTCTGGGTCGACGAGGTAGATCTCGGTGGAGTCGATCAGCCCTACCAGCACGGCGATCCGGTCGCCCTTCGGAGACCAGGCGAGGTCGTTGATGCTCCCGCCCTCCTCAGTCCCGAAGCGGATCCGCTTCGAGCCGACGACCAACTCGGTCGCGCCGTCTGCCCGGTTGCACACCGACGAGGCGTAGGCGAGTCGCCCGCTGTCGCTCATCGCCGGTCTGCTGGCGACGCGTCCGCCGCCCGCCGCGACGAGCGTCTCCCTCGGAGAGCCGTCGAACCTCACTGACCGAACGCTCGATGCGCAGGTGCCCTCGCCCTGGACGTAGAGGATCGAGCTGTAGTTCTCGTACACCGACGGGTCCGACGCGCCACCGCCAGGAAGTGCCTCGGTGTAGTAGCGAACCCGCTTGCCGGTCTTCGTCTCGTAGAGCCCGATCCGGCCGCCCTCGACGGCTACGAACTGCGCCGGATAGGTCACGGGTCCGGTGGTCGGCTGCGCCGTTGCCGCTTGCGCTGCATCGTCACCCATCTTGGGTGAGGTCAGGGCGACGGGGATGACGGTGACCGCGGACAGCTTGCCGTCGGCTGGGCTTGCAGTGGACGCGTACACCGCGCCCGCGTTCTCGGGCGGCTCGGGGAAGGTGAGCGTGGTTTCCCACGGCTGTTCTGCACCAGCGGGTACGAAGGCCTTGGCCAGCTCAAGGTAGCCCGCAGCACCAGCCGGCTGGTGCGCCCTGATCTCGACCCGCACCGACTCGTCGACGCCCGTGACGGCACCTCTCACGGTGACCGGGCTCAAGACGGGCGACTCGCCCGTCGGCGAGGTGATGGACAGCGACTCGACGCCGTCGCCGCTCTCGACGCGGCTCACCAGGAAGGGTCCCGGCTCCCCGTCGTCGCCGGCATAGCCGGCTGTTACCGCCACGGTCGCGATGAACACCCGGGTCTTCTCGTCGCCGGGGATTATCAGCCGGCTCACCACCCAGAAGCTCGTCCCGGCCGCGACTCCGCTCGAGTCGACGCGTGCCTCGGACAGCCCGAGGTAGCGGAGAACGAACTCCTTGGCTGTGGTCTCCGGGCTCCGCAGCGCGGGACGGCTCGCCGGGTTCGCCTGCCAGTAGTTGATCTGGCGCTGAGTGGTCAGCGGCCACACGACCGGCAGCGGGTCGTCCTGGGTCGCGGACGCCGGCGGGCCCGACGAGGGGGTGGGCTCGTCGGGACGAGGTAGCTGAGTCGCCACGATCACACCACGCGCGTCAGGATCTCCGTCGCGCGTCGCCACGACCGCCACCACCGCGACGAGGGACATGGCGGTGGCAGCAGCGAGGGACGAGCGGAGCCACAGCCGGCGGCGGCGGCGTACGACGATGCCTTCTCGGATGCGGTCCCAGCCAGCTGGCGACGGCTCGATGACGTCGGCCTCAGCCCGCAGGATCGCGCGCAGCTTCTCGTCGGCGTTCATGCGAACGGCTCCAGGTGGCGGGAGAGCGCGGCCAGGCCGCGATGGACGTGCGACTTCACGGCGCCGTTGCTGACGCCCATGGCCCGGGCGATCTCGCTCTCGGAAAGGTCGCCGTAGTAGCGGAGTACGACAGCTTCACGTTGCCGGTCAGGTAGCAGGCGCAAGGCCGCCACCACGGCGGCTCGCTCTGCCGAGCCGATCGCCTCGTACTCAGCGCTGGCCGCATCTGGCATCGGCTTCGGTGCGTGCTTGGCCACGACCTGGCGGTGGCGCATCCGGGAGCGCGACCGATTGACCACGGACTGCCGGAGATAGGCCAGCGCCTTGTCCGGATCGCGCAGACGACGCCAGCCGATGTGCATCTGCACGAACGTGTCCTGCACTACTTCCTCGCTCGTGCCCACGTCGTCGAGGAGGAGAGCTGCCAGCCGAACCAGCGAGCGATAGTGCGCTCGATAGAGGTCGGACAGCGCCACGTCAGCGTCGGTCCAGGCGACAGCGGCCACCCCCACCTCGCCGGTCATGGCCTCGATCATGCCCGGTTAGACGTGCGTCCCTGGCAGGTCGTTGACGCCGTGCAGCGAAAATCTTGTTCATGTCCTCTGCCCGGGGACGGCGATTACAGTGACCCAAGGAGGGAGAACTCGTGCGTACGCCTGGCGGAGTGACAGCAGCGCTGGCATACGCCGCTGTTGTCGCGCTGTCGGGTGTGTTCGTCGGATCCCTCACCGTCGGGTCCGCAGTCGGCGCTCCAGCAGCTCAGGCGCAGGAGTCGCCCACGCCCGCGCCGTCATCCACTCTGTCTGGCGAGGCCAGCCCGAGCGCCGAGCCCTCAGCCGCGCAGCCGAGCCCATCTCCGAGCTGCGGCACCCTGGTCTGCCCCACTCTGACGTCGGGTCCACGCCCGAGTCGCACTGCCGCTCCGAGCGAGTCGCCGACGCCTCAGGCATCGGCCAACCCGACTCGGTCGACGGATCGCACCAGGAGACCGGAACCCGTTGCGTCAACAACGAAGAACCGAGAGTCGAGCGCGCCCGAGCAAGCCGTGCCCACCGTGAGCGTGAGCCCGGTGCAGGTGTCGCGGCCGAGCTTTGACGGCAGCGTGCCGGCCGAGGAGTCGTCAGCAGTTGCTGCTGCCAAGGGCTCAACGAGCGGTGGCAGGAGCGTCGGCGCTCTCTTCGCCATTGCGGCTGCGGTCGTCGTCGTCCTTGGCGGCGCCGGTGCCCTCGGTCTCTATCTCACCCGCGAGTCGGACGGGATCTCGTGAGCGACTGCTTGTTCTGCCGGATCGTCGCCGGCGAGATCCCGTCGACGACGGTCAGCGTCACCGATCACACAGTGGCCTTCCTCGACATCGAGCCCCGGGCTCCGGTGCACGTCCTCGTCGTCCCGCGTGAGCACCTGCCCAATGTTGCCGCGTTGAGCGCGGTCCCGGACCTGCTCGCGGAGGTCGTCGCACATGCTGCCGCGATCGCGACGGCCCAGGGCGTCGCCGACGAGGGTTGGCGGCTGATCTTCAACACGGGTGCCCACGCGGGGCAGACCGTCTTCCACGTACACGCGCACGTCCTCGGCGGCGCACAGCTCGGCCGGCTGGGCGTCTAGGGACACACCACTGCGGGTACGATCATGACCTCGTTCCCCGTCCCCGGAAGCAGGCGCCACCCCGGCCGTGTCAGAGCACACCCAGACCAAGATCGTGGTGCCGGGTGCCCATTCGATGGTCAACCTGCTCGGCCAGCAGGATGAGCTCCTCGCGGTCGTCGAGAAGGCCCTGCGCGCCGATGTGCACGTGCGCGGCAATGAGATCACGATCACTGGCGCACCCGCTGATACGGCGCTCGCCGTCCGGCTCTTCGAGGAGCTGATCGACCTCCTCGCCAAGGGAGAGCAGATCAGCGGCGAGACCGTTGACCGAGCGCTCAGCATGCTCGCTCAGCCGTCGCCGGAGCGCCCGGCAGAGGTGCTCAGTCTCAACATCCTGTCGTCACGCGGACGGACCATTCGGCCCAAGACGGTCAACCAGAAGCGCTACGTCGAGGCGATCGACAAGCACACGATCGTCTTCGGCATCGGTCCCGCCGGCACCGGCAAGACCTATCTCGCGATGGCCAAAGCAGTGCAGGCGCTGCAGACCAAGCAGGTCAACCGCATCATCCTGACGCGCCCCGCCGTCGAAGCCGGCGAGCGGCTCGGCTTCCTGCCCGGCACGCTCTACGAGAAGATCGACCCGTACCTGCGCCCCCTGTACGACGCGCTGCACGACATGCTCGATCCAGAGTCGATCCCGCGCCTCATGGCGGCTGGCACGATAGAGGTTGCGCCCCTGGCCTACATGCGGGGCCGCACGCTCAACAATGCATTCATCATCCTGGACGAGGCGCAGAACACCTCAGCCGAGCAGATGAAGATGTTCCTCACCCGCCTCGGCTTCGGCGCCAAGATCGTGGTCACCGGCGACATCACCCAAGTTGACCTGCCGAGCGGCACGCAGAGCGGGCTGCGCGTGGTGCGCGACATCCTCACCGGCATCGACGACGTGGCGTTCCCGCAGCTGACGTCGGCGGACGTCGTACGCCACAAGCTGGTCGCCGAGATCGTTGATGCCTATGAGCGCTACGACGCCGAGAACGCCGCTCCACGATCCGGCGCGCGAGCTGACTCGGCCAAGAGATCGCGGCGCGGGTAGCCGTGTCCATCTTCGTCGCCAACGAGAGCGACCGCGCCGTCGACGAGGACGCGCTGGTTGCGCTCGCCCGGCACGCCCTCGACGAGATGGGAGTCGACCCCCTCGCCGAGCTGTCGATCCTTCTCGTCGATGTCGGCGCCATGGAGCGACTGCACCTTCGGTGGATGGACGAGGCCGGACCCACCGACGTGCTGGCCTTTCCGATGGACGAGCTCGATGACGCTCGCGGTCGAGACGACCATGACCCCTCGCCGGCGTTGCTGGGCGACGTCGTGATCTGCCCGGAGGTCGCCGGCGCACAGGCGAAGGCGGTGGGGCACTCTCTCGCCGACGAGATGTCGCTGCTCTGCACGCACGGCATCTTGCATCTGCTCGGCTACGACCATGCCGAGCCGGACGAGGAGAAGGAGATGTTCGCCCAGCAAGCCAAGCTCCTTGCCTCGTGGTCGGCCCGTCGGGCGGGCGGACCGACCCCATGACCGCGGCCGGCATCGACGAGGTGCTGCTCGCCGGTGCGCTGGGCACCAACGTCGAGTCCAGCGACGTCTGGCTCCTCCTGGTGGCGGTGCTGCTCGTCGTTCTGGCCGGCCTCTTCGCCTGTGTCGAGACGGCTACCTCACGGATTTCGCCAACCCGTGCCGAGAAGTTCCAGCGCGAGGGGCGTCGCGGTGCTGAGCGTCTCGTGCGGATCACGTCCGACCCGCCTCGGTACCTCAACCTGCTCCTGCTCCTGCGGGTGATCGGCGAGCTCGGTGCGACGAGCATCGTCGTGCTTCTCGCTGCTCGGGAGATTACGGATCGCAACCTGCTCATCCTCGCGGTCACCGGCGGCATGGCAGTGATCAGCTACGTGTTCGTCGGCGTCGCACCCCGCACCGTCGGCGTACAGCGAGCCGATGTCGTCGCCCTGCGCGCCAGTGGGCTCGTGGTGGGCCTGACGCGCATCTTCGGTCCGCTTCCCAAGCTGCTCATCGTCATCGGCAATGCGCTGACCCCGGGCCGGGGATTTCCCGAAGGTCCATTTGCGACTGAGTCTGAGCTGCGTGACCTCGTGGATCTTGCCGAGGAGCGACAGGTCATCGCTGAGGGCGAGCGAGACATGATCCACTCGGTGTTCGAGCTGGGCGACACCATCGTGCGCGAGGTGATGATCCCGCGACTCGACCTGGTGACGATCGAGCGGACCAAGACGTCGCGACAGGCGCTCAACCTCGCCCTGCGCAGCGGCTACAGCCGCATCCCGGTCGTCGGTGAGGATGCGGATGACGTAGTCGGACTCGTCTACCTGAAGGACCTGGTTCGGCGCGCGCAGGACGGTCGCGACGACGTGCGCGTGGAGGAGGTCATGCGCCAGCCGACCTTCGTGCCCGACTCCAAGCCGGTCGACCAGCTGCTGCGCGAGATGCAGACCGGGCAGATTCATCTCGCCGTCGTGGTCGACGAGTACGGCGGCACGGCGGGTGTCGTGACGATCGAGGACATCCTCGAGGAGATCGTGGGCGAGATCGCCGACGAGTACGACAAGGACGGGCCGTCCGTCGAGGAGCTGGAGGACGGAAGCACGCGCGTGACGTCGCGGCTGTCGATCGACGAGGTCAATGAGATGTTCGACGTCGAGCTGCCCACGGAGGATGCCGACACGATCGCTGGCCTCCTCGCCGCCGTGCTCGGCCGGGTCCCGATCCCTGGGGCCTCGGTCACTGTGCAAGGTTTGCGCATCACGGCCGAGAGCGCGAAGGGCCGGCGCAACCGCATCGGCACGGTCCTCATCGAGCGGGCTGCGTCTTCGTCCTGACCTGAGTGGAGTCAGGGTGCGTAGTAGCCGCGGACGTCGGCGATCAGATGCACGACACCAGCGGCATTACGGATCGACACCCGGCCATCGGGACTCAGCTTGGCGAGGACGAGGTTCGCTCGAGTCTGGCGCCGGGCGACGTTGAGCACCGATGTCTCGGGCGGTCGTTGGTCGGCGGGATAGACGGTGAGATGCGTTGCTTCCGTAGGCTGGGCCGCAGTGAGGTTGAGCAGCACCGTACGCGCTGAGTCGGGGACCCCGGCCGAGCCGTGTACGGCGACCGTGACAACTCCTTCGGGACCGACTGCGCGCGTTGGCGCGCCGAGTCCTGAGCGGGTGTCGAGCAGGCGCGTCGGCGCGAGGGGGGTGTAGACCTCGCCCGGGTCCGCCGCACTGGCGGTGTGGTAGCCGAGGACGTCGACGACGAGATGCGTTGTGCCGGCGTTGTTGAAGAACGTGATGCGACCGTCCCTCGAAAGGCGGGCGATGACGAGTACCGCTGATGATTCGCCGCGCGCCGCGTTGACCACACTGGCCAGCGGTCGTTCCTCATCGGAGGGATGGACTGCGAGGTACGTCGCAGCGGACGGGGTCACCGCAGTGACCACGAGAACCGCGGAGCCGACCTCGGCCGCCGGTACTCCGCCTTTGCCAACGACGGCGAGTGTCAGCGATGCGCCCGGCCCGAGCGCCTGACCTCCTGGGCGCCGAGTGTCGACAAGCCTCGCCGGACTTAGTGAATTGAGTCGACCGCCCGGCGGCCCGCTACCGTCGACGTAGTAGCCCGCGACATCGCCGGCCACGTGCGTCGCCGCACCGCCGACCGCGAGGGCTACACCACCCGCGCCGACCTTGACCACGTCAAGATTCGCCACAGTCTGGCGGGCGACGTAGTTCAGCGTCGAGGCCACCGGGGGAGTAGACCCCGCCGGGTGGGCGGTGAGAAATCCGCTCCCAGCAGACTCCGTCGCCACCAGTGCGAGCGCCACGGCCGTCGCTCCTTGAGCGGGGACTCCGGCTCGTCCGGCCACCGCGACGACGACCGGCGAGCTGCTGGCGACCGGACGATCCGACCGGCGGGTGTCGACGAGCCGCTGGGGTGACAGGGCCGTGTAGGTGCCGGCTACGGCACCGTCGTCCGGGGTGACTGCCGCCGAGGTGGAGGGAGCGGAAGGACCGAGGTCGTTTCGCGCTACGACGCTGAAGGTGCGTGACACGCCGGGAGCGAGCCCGTCGATGACGAGGCTGCGTATGTCAGGCGCGAGCGCGGTCATCTGCCCACGGTCGTCCACCACGGTGTAGCCGAGGAGGGGACGTCCGCCGTCGCTGATCGGGGCGATCCAGCTCACCCGCGCCGAGCGCCGGCCGGGGACGGCCTCGACGTACATCGGCGCGGTCGGAACCGACGGCGGCGGCGTGGCGATCGTCGCTGTAGCTGGTTCAGCAGCGTTACCGCCGCGGTCGCGGGCGAAGACGCTGAAGGAGTACGTCGTCGCTGGCTCCAGATCGGTAATCAGGGCATCCGGTGTGCGTCCGCGATAGACCAGCTCACCCTCGTCCGGTCGCTGGGGAGCATCGACGCCGACGAGCCTGCGGACGTCGGCGACGGTGAAGTCGAGATCGTCGGGATTGGTCCAGGTCAGCCGCACTGTCCGCGGTGTCAGCTCCGCTGCGACGACGGCGGTGACGGGGGAGGGCGGTGGGTCGGGGTAGTGGGCGAGACGAACAACGGGCTGCGCGAATCGCGTCAGGGGAGTGGTCTGACCAGACGCAGGAACCCGCCAGATCGCGGTGTCGCTTCGCCCATCCCAGCCTTGTCCGGAGTACCCAAGGCAGAAGATCGTGGTCCCGTCGACGCCGTACGCCGGATCCTCGAGCTGGATTCCTGGATCGGCGCGCACTGTGATGACTCCGCCTGAGGCAGGCACCGCCGACAGCCGCGACCGATCAGCGCTGAGTCGTTGGGTGAAGGTGATTGTCGTGCCGTCCGGCGACCATGTCGGCGATCGAACACCCCCGTCGGCCAGCACTCGTAGCCCGGCTCCTGATGCCTCCACGACGTAGAGTTGCCCGCCAGCGGCAAACGCGATCCGAGCACCATCCGGCGACCAGGCCGGCTCGCGCGCTCCCGGTGTCGGCACCTTCTCCGCTTGCCCCCCTCCCGCCGCAGGCATGGTCATCAGCCGCCACGCCGAGGGGTCCATCGCCCCCCTCGGGTCGCGCACGAAGGCGATCGTCTGCCCGTCGGGGGACCAGGCCGGGTCAGCGTCCGCGGCGCGCGGCGAAGTGATCCGGCGCAGGTCGCGCCCGTCGGCACCGATGACGTACAGGCAGTACCGGCCGTCGCTGTCATCCGTCAGCGGACCGGGGAACACGATCTGCGAGCCGTCCGGCGAGTACGCCGGTCTGCCGCTGGCTCTGGCGTCGGTGAGACGACGAAGCCCCTGGCCCAGGCCGTCGGACAGGTAGATCCGATGGGAGAATCCGCGATCCGTGGTCAGCAGGAACGCGAAAGATCCCGCCGTCACGGCCCGGCTCCCGGCGTGATCTCCAGCTGACGCAGCACGTCGTGCACCCGCGGAAGCAGCTGCGCGCGAAGTCGACTGCTGCCCAGCACTACATACAGGCAGAAGGCCCGGCCGCTCTCGTGGAAGAACACCTGGGTGCCGGCTTGGCCGGCGATGGTGCGCTGCAGCTGGTGCGGGCTGAACAGGCTCGCGGCAAGTGTGCGTGGCATGCCCTCGTTGGCGAACAGTGCGGTCGACGCGGCTGACGGGTGGTGCTCGAGCAGCGCGACGAGCACATGCTGGGGGCCCATCAGCTCGACGGCTCCACTGCCGAAGTCACCCCTGTCTTCGGGCAGGGCGAAGTTGGCCGCGTGGAGTACGGCGTGCGTCGTCGCCTCGTCGGCGACGTCTTCGCGTCTGCGGTAGATGCGGGCGTCCCATCCAGCGGGGACCTCTACCGACAGCCCGCGGTGGGACAGTCTCATCCGGCAACCGCGACACTGGCGCAGAGGACAGCGATTCCGGACAGGAGTGCCGTCGTCAGGCGCGTGGCCGGCCCCGCCCATCGGGCGAGACGGCCAGAGAGCTCGATCAGGCGGGCCGTCGAGGTGACTGACCAGAGCAGCAGAGTCGGTGTCGCTCGGAGCAGGCCGAAGGTCGCGCCGACGACAGCTCCGCTGCTCCACCGGCCGCTGAGCCCTGCGGCGAGGAGCACGACGTACACCGAGGCGGTGGTCACGATGGTGACGACGCCGAGCCCCAGCTGGGTGCCGAAGCCCACACCGCACACCCAACCGCGATAGGTGACGAGCCAGTCCTCGTTCACCTGTCGCCGCACAGTGGGTAGCAGCGATGGCCGCATGTCGAGCGCAGCGGCGAGAGCGCACGCTACGGCCAGCACGACGAGCGCTGCGCGTGGCGGTGGTGCGGGCAGCAGCCCGAGCGCACCGCCCATCATGGCGCCGGCCACCGTGGATCCCGCTGCGTACGCAGTCACGGTGACGCTCCAGCGCCGGTGTCGTCCCCGCTCACCGAGTGGGGTGATGCTGGTCAGCATCGACTCGCCTCAAGGCGACCACGTCGATCGGATGGCGGCGACGGCGGCGACGATCACGCCGACGACCAGGACGAACCACGAGGTGCTCATTCGTACAGGCTCTCGTGGCCGGGCTGGATGCCCGCGGCGAGCAGCTCTGCGTCGGCGCGCGACTCACGCTCGCCGCCTGCAGTCGCATCGGCCAACGCCTGGGTGATGAGCCCGGACACCTGCTTCCACGACGTTGCGGCTCCCTCCCCACGCACTCGCCCCCGCGGGCCGTCGACGAGGACGAAGTACGGCGAGTGCGGTACGGCGTAGTCCAACCATGCCTGCGATGTCATGACGGTCGTCACTCCGGCGGGCGCCAGGTCACGCAGTGCGGCGACGCTCTCCTCGTCGGGACCCTTCGCGACCACGACGAGGCGGGTACGCGCCGGCAGCACTGGCGGCTCCTGGAAGAGCCGCTCGCACGTGGCACACCCGCTCGAGAGGAAGGCGAGCAGAGTGTCCTGGCTGGCACCTACCACGCCTACGGCGACAGCCTCGTCCTGCAGCGTCACGCCCGTCAGATCGTGAGCGTCCTGCGCGGCAACGGGTGTGGAGAGCGACATCGGAGATGCCTGCCGCGCGTCGGAGCCATCGAGGCCGACGCCCAGGTCGTGCAGTCGCCGCAAGATCTCAGCGTGACTGCGCAGCAACCCGGCGACCAGCATCCCGAGGAGGGCGATGGCGACCGCTTCAACGACGACGAGGGCCAACACGGTGCGCCTACCCGCAGCCGGGAGACAGGCACGGCGCTGTGTGGCTCGCCGTGCGGTTGTCCGTGGCGCTGGTCGATGTGCACGCGCCGTACAGCCGGTACGGCGGTGTGCAGGTCACGACCCGGCAAGCCACTGGGCCGCCGCAGGCGATCTCCTGGTGGCACTGTCCGTACCGGAAGAAGTTCCAGCAGACCCGGCGCTGATCACACGTGTCGGTGTCCCCGCAGCGTCGATCGCAGTTGATGCACCCGGACGTGCAGAAGCTGTTGTAGCCGCCGCAGCCGGTCGAGCAGTCCGTGCACTCACCTTGGCAGTCGATGTAGTAGCGAGGCTGCGGTCGGCCATCGGCGCCGCAGCAGTACGCCGAGCTGTCGGCCTTCCACCAGCCGCCGACGAACGTGCCGGGCGGGCATTTGTTGACGCCGTCGTTGACGGTGCAGCAGAAGACGGCATAGCCCGCGCCACAGGTCGAGTCGATGCCGCATACAGCGGCGTACGCCGTACCGGGCTGGAGCAAGTAGCGCAACGGGGCAGCGACAATGGCGGAGCCGACGACGGCGACGCGAGCGATGAACCCACGACGCGAAGTACGGCGTTCGAGCACCGCCGCTGCGGAGTCGACGAAGCTCATCGCAGCACCGCGAGACGCGACATCACCAGGTAGCCGAACCACGCCGTCAGGGCCGCCAGCATCAGCAAGGGCAGCCCGAGCCACGGCTGGCCGGCGAAGAGGTTGTCGGACGGATCCAGCGCGAAGACGGCGGCCGAGACCGATGCCGCAGTGACCAGAACCAGGTGGCCGTAGGTCGGCGGAGTGTCGGTGCCGCCGAAGCACCCGCAGGTGGCCAACGGCTTGTCGCTGCGCAGGGCGAGGACGACCACCACAGTGAAGGCGGCGTACCAGAGGGCAACCACGACCGCTGTCGGTCTGCCCGGAGAGATGACGACGGCGATGCCGCTGAGCATCTCAGCAAGGCCCAGGAGACGGACACCCAGATCTCCCACCGGGAGGCGCATCGCCCGCAGCGCGCGTGCCGTGTCCGCCGGTGCGAGGACCTTCGGCGCTCCACCAGCGACAAGCAGCGTGGCAGCCGCGAGGAGTGGGCCGGCGAGGACGTCCATGGATACCCACTCTACGTGCGCCGATAGCATCAGGATGTGCATCCAGACGACGACAAGCTCGTCACCCTCGCCCGCTCCGCGCTGCCCCGCTCACGCGGCGCGCGGGAAGGTGCTGCTGTCCGCGACGACATCGGTCGGACTTACGCCGCGGCTGCCGTGGCGGTCGGCGACTTGTCGCTGACGGCGCTCGAGCTGGCGGCAGCGATGGCCGTGTCGAGCGGCGTACGTCGGCTCGAGGCGGCTGTCCTCATCGCAGACGGTGAGCGGCCCACCGAGCGTGAGATCGGCGTATTGGCGCTCTTGGGCGATCCGGAGATCACTGTCATGCCTGGCGAGAGCGGGTGACCACCCCCGCGTACCGATCCGGTTTCGCGTGTTTCGTCGGTCGACCCAATGCCGGCAAGTCGACGCTCACGAATGCTCTAGTCGGGCAGAAAGTCGCGATAGCTTCGAGCAAGCCGCAGACCACCCGCCATGCTGTTCGCGGGATCGTGCACCGGCCCGAAGCACAGCTCGTGCTCGTCGACACACCGGGTCTGCACAAGCCCCGCACCTTGCTCGGCGAACGGCTCAACGCGATCGTCCGTGAGACGTTCGCCGCGGTCGACATCATTGGCCTGTGCATCCCGGCCGACCAGCCGGTCGGAACCGGTGACCGATTCATCGCTCGCGAGCTGGCCGCCCTCAAGACGCCGGTCTTCGCGGTCGTCACGAAGGAGGACCTGGTCGACCCTCCCCGGATGCGTGAGCAGCTGCTTGCCGTGTCCAAGCTCGGCACATTTGCCGAGGTGGTGCCGTGCTCCGCCGTGACGTCGTGGCAGGTCGATTTGCTCGCCGACCTCCTGGTGGCCCGGCTACCTGAGGGCCCGCCGTTGTACCCAGAAGGTGACCTGACCGACGAGCCCGAGGTGGTCATGGTCGCCGAGCTGATCCGAGAGGCTGCGCTCGAAGGAGTGCGGGACGAGCTGCCCCACTCTCTGGCCGTCGTCGTCGAGGACATGGCCGCGCGAGAAGGCAAGACGGACCTTGTCGACATCTACGCCATCGTCTACGTCGAGCGCGACAGCCAGAAGTCCATCGTCATCGGCACCGGCGGAGCACGACTCCGAGACGTCGGCAGCAGAGCCCGCATCCAGATCGAGGCGCTGCTCGGCAGCCACGTGTATCTCGACCTCCGGGTGAAGGTGGCCAAGGACTGGCAGCGCGACCCCAAGCAGCTGCGCCGGCTGGGCTTCTGACGTTTGGCACCGGCCGACTTTCGGTAAGCCAACTGTATGGACAGCGAAGTCAAGGAACAGGCAGACGAGACCACCGCCCGAATCCTGACCAATGCTGGCTTCGGAGCCGCTGTTGTCGGGCTGCTAGTCGCGGTTCTCGTCGCTCCGTTCGTCGCCGGCGCGTGGATCCTCGCAATCGTGCTCGGCGTCGTCGGGCTGCTGTGCGGGCTCTCAGCCCGCGACCAGAGCACTCGGGCAGGTCAGTGGCACGGCCTGGCCGGAGTCTCTGCGGTGCTTGGCGGCGTGGCCATCGTCGCGGCGATCTTCACCCAGCTCTAGTCTCGAGAGCGTCAACCCGCACCTGCCACTCGCCCCGCGCGTCGGCGGGGCGGAACCCCATCGCCTCGTTGATGTCGAGCATGTGACGGTTCACTTCGGCGTTGAAGGTCTGCACCCACTCCGTGCTGGGTCGGTCGGTGAGAAGGAAGGCGAGATTCGCCGCCTTGATCCAGCGACCAAGCCCGTGGCCCCGGTGCTCGTCGAGGACAACCGTGTCCTCCTGATAGGCCCATTCGGGCCATCCCCCGGGACCGTTGAGGTCGGTGAGGCCAACCAGCCGGCCGGAGACCTCATCGCGGACGCAGGTCGCCCAGAGCTCGTCCCCGCGCCCGGACATGGTGTCCTCGTACGCCCGAATTCGAGCAGGGGTATAGACCTCGTCCTCGAGCTCCAGCCGTTCCCGTGGCGCGTCGTTCATGGCGGTCCGGAGGTCTGCGTGGTCGTCCAGCAGATCCGCAGGGGTGACATCGCGCCACTGCACGAGCGAGTAGCGGCCCTCGGCACCCGGCGATGGCTGCCCCCACTGCCGTAGCGCGACGGGGTCGACGGTGGCCACCTCCAGCAGACTCCGACGATCGACGGTCTTCTGCTCGGCGCCCAGTGCCGCGAGGAACGCCGCCCCGGCTGCCCCGCTCTTCGCCTCGACGGTCACGATCGACCTCGAGTCGCAGCGTGCGTGCGCCGCCGCGGTCAGCATGAGGGCGGATCCCACACCGGCCCGACGGTGTGCCGTGAGCACTTCGATCTCTACGAAGACCGCATCACGGTTCTGTGGGGCGTCCGGCCAGGAGGTTGTGCAGCACCCGATGACGTCACCGCTGTCGCCGCGGGCGACCCAGCGCTGCGTGATCCAGGCATGCTCGAACCCGCAGAGGAGTGCGAGGTGGGAGGAGAGGGGACGAACTGCCTCGCCGGGCCGCAGCTGCTGGTCCACTTCGCTGGAGACCACGCACCACGCGTGCAGATCCTCGGGCGACGCCGTGCGGGGGTCGAACTGATCGATGGCGGCCACGCCGTAGTTGTAGCCCTGGGCGCGGCGCGGGCGCTACCGGATAAGCCGGGGGATGATGGCCCAGTGACGCTCTATCGGGACGAGGCAGTCGTCCTGCGCACCCAGAAGCTCGGCGAAGCCGACCGCATCATCACGATGCTGACCCGGCGCACCGGGAAGGTCCGGGCCGTGGCGAAAGGCGTTCGCCGTACCCGTAGCCGTTGGGGCGCCAGCCTGGAGCCGTTCACCCGCGTCGACCTGCAGTGCTACACCGGTCGATCCCTCGACACCGTGACTCAGGCCGAGATCCTCGAGCCCCATGCACTGCTCGCCGCCGACTATCAGCGCTACACGGCCGGCACGGTGATGCTCGAGGCGACCGATCGGCTGACCGAGGAGCGTGAGCCGACGCTGCGCCTTTATCTGCTCTTGGTGTCAGCGCTCGGCGCCTTGGCCGATGTCACGCGCGACAGCGAGATGGTGCTCGATGCCTTCCTGCTGCGGGCGATGGCCCTGAGCGGCTACCAGCCGGCATTCAGCTCGTGCGCGCGATGCGGGGAGCCTGGGCCGCACCGGTCCTTCCATGTCGCGTCCGGCGGGGCGGTGTGCGCGGCGTGCCGACCGGCCGGCGCCGCCTCCCCTTCGCCGGCTTCGGTCGCGCTCATGGGTGATCTGCTCGGGGGTGATTGGGCCGCGGCGGAGCTCACCGAGCGCCGGGTACGACGAGAGGCGAGCGGGCTGGTGTCGGCGTACTGCGAGTTCCACCTGGATCGACGGCTCCGAGCTCTCCCACTCGTGCCGCGATGAGCGGTCCCATCAGCCCGGTGCCGCGATGAGCGGTCCCATCAGCCCGGTGCCGCGATGAGCGGTCCCATCAGCACAGTGCCGCGATGAGCCGGCGTCGTCCGCCGGTGCTGGCGCCGAAGCCGCACCCGTCCGGCGCTCAAGCACCGGACATCGACCGGCGCGCCGTGCCTCGCCACATCGCGCTCGTCATGGATGGCAACGGCCGGTGGGCGCAGGCGCGGGGTCTGCCGAGGACACAAGGTCATGAGGCTGGGGAGGCCGCACTCTTCGACTGCGTCGAGGGAGCGATCGAGTCAGGGGTCCAGTGGCTGTCGGCCTACGCCTTCTCCACCGAGAACTGGAAGCGATCGCCGGAGGAGGTGCGCTTCTTGATGGGCTTCAACGAGTCGGTGCTGGTTCGCCGCCGGGACGAGATGAATGCGCTCGGGGTGCGCGTCCGGTGGGCAGGGCGCCGGCAACGCCTTTGGCCCCGAGTGATCCGCCGCCTCGAGGAGGCGGAGGAGCTGACCAAGGACAACCGCGTCCTTACTCTTACGATGTGCGTCAACTATGGGGGCCGGGCCGAGCTCGCTGACGGCGTACGTCGGCTCGCTGAAGACGTCGCGGCCGGTCGCGTCGACCCGGGCAAGGTCTCGGAGAAGACCATCGAGCGCTATCTCGACGAGCCGGATATGCCCGATGTTGATCTGTTCATCCGCACGTCAGGCGAACAACGGATCAGCAACTTCCTGCTCTGGCAGAGCGCCTATGCCGAGCTGGCATTCGTCGATACGCTCTGGCCCGACTTCGACCGGCTGCACCTGTGGAAGGCGATCGAGGACTATGCCCGCCGGGACCGACGGTACGGCGCGATTACGGATGAGGTGCCGTCGTGACTGCTCTGCAGCATGTCAACGTCGTCGTACCGCCTGGGCGAGTGGACGAGGTCGCCGCCTTCTACGTCGAGGTTCTAGGGCTGGGCCGCATCGACAAGCCCGCTGCGCTCGCCGGGCGTGGCGGCGCATGGCTCGACATCGATGGCTTCGCCCAGGTGCACCTGTCGGAGCGGACGGGCGAGGTCCCCGAGGATCCGCACTTCGCCCTCGTCGTCGACGACTTCGACGCGGTGCTCTCTCGACTTGGCTGGCGCGGCGCAGAGTGGACCGAACAAGAGGATGTCTTCGGCGGTCGGCGCGGCTTCACTCGTGACCCGGCCGGCAACCGCGTCGAGCTCCTCGAGCGCTCCGGCACCCTGGCCTGAGTCCGCCCTCAGAGGAGGCGGGCGACGGCCATCACCACGACTGCCGCGATGACAAGGACGCGGATCCCGCGGCCGAAGGCGGGCAGCGCGGGCCAGCTGAGGAAGACCAGCCAGGTCAGCACCAGGGCCGCGATCAGCAGGCAGAGTGCACCCCCTAAGCCGGGGAGCGCCAGGCCACCGGCGACGACGGCGAGGACCAGCAGCGCGGGGAGCGCACGCGGCAGCCCGCGCAGGAAGAGCACCACAATCGCGCTGCGCCGCTCCACCTCCCGGCGCAACGGCGAGGCCTGTGGTGTCAGGAAGGGGCGCGGTGCCGAAGCGGGGGTGCCGCGTGGCGGCGTACGACGAACGGGCTTGCGGCTGGACACGAGTCTCCTTCGGCTGCGGTGCCGATAGCCTCGCAGGAGCCGTTGCCATATGTCACACCGGGAGTCCCTGTGCTTGTCGTCAGCCGTTTCACCGTCTCCGACAGCGAGCGGGCTCCCTTTCGCGGGGAGGTCGAACGAGCGCTGACCGCGCTGGCGGACCGGCCAGGGTTTGTGCGCGGGCGCGTCGCCCGAGCGGTCGATGACGAAGCGAGCTGGCTGCTGGTCACCGAGTGGGAGAACGTCGGGGCCTATCGGCGGGCGTTGGGCGGCTACGACGTGAAGCTGCACTCCACTCCGGTAGTTGCCCGATCGCACGACGAGCCGAGTGCGTTCGAGGACCTGCTCGTCCTTGACTCCAACGGCGTCCGGAGCACCTCCAGTGACCGCGCAGTCGACGCCGACTCGGTGCGGGTCGGCGAAGCGGCTGGTCCGGGCAGGGATCTGCGTTAACTCGCGCCCGACAGCTCGCGCAGGGCCTGGGCGATCTCCTCGACTCCCTTGTAGGTGAGGCCGATATTCGAGACATGTCGCCAGGCGACGACGCCGTCAGCATCGACGACGAATACCGACCGCTTGGCGCCTCGGACGGGTAGGAGCACGCCGTACTCGCGGTGAACGGACTTGTCCGGGTCCGCGAGCAGCGGGAAAGTCAGCCCGCGCTGTGCCGCGAACTTCTCGTGCGACGCCATGTCCTGCACGGAGAGCCCCCAGACCGTCGCGTTGAGGTCGGTGAACGACGAGAGCCCGGCTTGGTAGCTGCACAGCTGCGCCGTACACACGGCGGTGTTGTCGCCGGGATAGAACGCGAGCACCACCGAATGGCCGCGCTCAGCGGAGAGCGTGTAGTCGCGTTCGCCGTTCTCCGACGTGCCGCGGAGCGTGAAGTCGGGCGCTACCGAGCCGACGGCGGGGCTAGTGGCCACGAGGTGCTCCAAGGTGTGGGTTCTCTTGTGATGGACGACTGCGGATAACCTCACACCTTCACCCGCCGACCGCCAGCCGGAATGGACCCTCACGTCATGGCCGACCGCATGGACACGATCGTCAGCCTCGCCAAGCGTCGCGGCATCGCCTACCCGGGCTCCGACATCTACGGCGGCCTCCGGGCCAGCTGGGACTACGGTCCGCTCGGCGTCGAGCTGAAGAACAACATCAAGCGCCTCTGGTGGCGCACGATGGTGCACGGCCGCGAGGACATCGTCGGTCTTGACTCCTGCATCATCCTGGCGCCCCAGGTGTGGGAGACGAGCGGACACGTCACCGGCTTCTCGGACCCGCTGACCGAGTGCCTCAACTGCCACACCCGCCATCGAGCGGACCACCTGGAGGAGGCGTACGAGGCCAAGCATGCCCGTCCGCCCGCCAATGGGCTCAAGGACATCGCCTGTCCGGGCTGCGGGACCAAGGGTGCATTCACCGAGCCCCGTCAGTTCAACGGGATGATGAAGTCGTTCGTTGGTGCTGTCGAGGACTCCAGCGCGCAGGTGTGGCTGCGCCCGGAGACAGCGCAGGGCATCTTCGTCAACTACTTGAACGTCCAGCAGTCCGCCCGACGGAAGCCGCCCTTCGGCATCGCCCAGATCGGCAAGTCCTTCCGCAACGAGATCACCCCGGGCAACTTCATCTTCCGGACCCGCGAGTTCGAGCAGATGGAGATGGAGTTCTTCGTCCCGCCTGCCGAGGGGGAGCAGTGGTTCGAGTACTGGCGGGCCGAACGGATGAAGTGGTTCCTCGACCTCGGTATCAAGGCCGAGAACCTGCGTTTCTACGAGCACCCGAAGGAGAAGCTGTCGCACTACTCGCGCGGCACTTTCGACATCGAGTACCGCTTCGACTTCGCCCGGACCGAGTGGGGCGAGCTCGAGGGCATCGCCTACCGAGGTGACTTCGACCTGTCGAGCCACAGCAAGGCGTCCGGCGTCGACCTGTCGTACTTCGACCAGGAGTCGGGTGACCGCTACACACCGCACGTCGTGGAGCCGGCAGTGGGAGTTGATCGCATCGCCTTGGTGGCGCTGCTCGATGCCTACACCGAGGACGAGGCGCCGACCGGCAAGGGCGGCGTCGACAAGCGAGTCGTGCTCAAGCTGGACCCGCGACTCTCGCCGGTGAAGGTCGCTGTGCTCCCGCTCAGCCGCAACGACAAGCTCTCCCCGGTCGCGAAGGAGCTGGCTCAGACGTTCCGCCAGCGCTGGAACGTCGACTTCGACGACGCCGGTGCGATTGGCCGCCGCTACCGACGCCAGGACGAGATCGGTACGCCGTACTGCGTGACCGTCGACTTCGAGTCGTTGGATGACCAGGCCGTCACCGTCCGGGAGCGCGATGCGATGACGCAAGAGCGCGTGCCGCTCGCTGAGGTCGAGTCCTACCTCGGCGGTCGCCTCACCGGCTGCTGACCCCGGGCGTCCGCTTCACCCCACCAACCGTCACGACACGCCGTACATCCGGCCCCTCGTACGGCGTGTCGCGAGGTGAAGGGGGTCCGTTCGGGCGCTCAGGCCGAGCGCCGGAGCCGGCCACGGACGAGTGCGCGGCGGAATCGGTCCATCGTCAGCGGGATCTGACGCTGCCGCATGACCTGCTGCCAGGTGAACCGGACCACCTGGTTGTCGAGGTTTTCGAGCCATTCCTGCCGGAGCTTCTCCTCGCGCAGCGCCCTGGGGTCGGTGTCGTACTTCAGCAGGCCATCGGCCTCGCCGATCGTGCGGGACTCCTCCCAGGCGAAGTCGACCCGGCATCGGTCCACACCGTCGGTGATCCAGTGCTGAAGCACTGGCGGTGGCAAGCCGTACTGGTGGATCCGAACCCGGCCGACGGACTCCAGTGCCGACTCGGACTTCCCGTCCGCAAACGCCAGCACATGCCGTGCCTTGCGCACGCCAGGCCATCCCGCGCAGCTGGCGAGGACCTCGTCGAGGTCTGCCGGCCGACCGCCGATGCGCAGGGCTGAGTCCGCGATCACGACAGCGTCGAGGAACGGGAGTTTTCGGGCCACGTCGATGAGCGTCCGGGCGGGCGAGGTGACGGCCGTGCCGCCCACCAGGCAGATCTGCGACGCCGGCAGCTGGGCGGTACGGACCACCTTGTCGGCAGACGCGGATGGAGTGCGGGATCGCGCGGCCGGGCGCAGCAGCTCGGGCTTCCGCGGTGCAGCAAGGTGGTCCCAGCCATGCAGGACCACCGCCGAGGTGTGGCTCGCGACGGTGTCGTCGGGACTCTCGAGCAGCGCTCCGACGACGGCGGTTCGGTGCCGCGTGGCGCGGGCCGACACCTCGGACGAGACGAGCTTCGGATCGATGAAGACGCCTCGACGTATTGTGACCAGATCCCCCCGACCGACCGCCCGACGGAGCTGGCTCCTCGTGACGCCGCACTGGGCCGCCTGCTCCGCGGTGAAGGGGCCGGCGAGGTGCGCCGCGACGGCCGCAAGATGCTCGTCCATTCGACCAGGGTGCCGTGGTGTGCGGTGGTCGGTGACCGCCGTCCACAGGCTCCACCTGCCTTCACCCCGCGACTCGCCGTACGACGGCACCGTGGAGCGGCGTGTCGTGACCCGCGGCGGGGTGAAGGCGCGATTTCAGCAGGAACGCGACGGAGGGTGGGCGGGGTTGGATAGCCTGGGCCCCGTGAATGACGCGACACCGGGAGACGTTGTGCCGAAGTACGTCTACGACTTCGCCGAAGGCAACAGGGACCTCAAGGACCTGCTTGGCGGCAAGGGTGCCAACCTGGCCGAGATGACCAACATTGGCCTGCCGGTGCCGCCGGGATTCACCATCACGACCGAGGCGTGCAAGGTCTACCTCGACTCGGGCGAGACACCGGCCGAGCTCGCCGCTGAGGTGACGAGTCACCTCGCGGCACTCGAGCAGGCCATGGGCAAGATGCTCGGCGATCCGGACGACCCGCTGCTGGTGAGCGTGCGATCGGGCGCGAAGTTCTCGATGCCCGGGATGATGGACACCGTCCTCAACATCGGCCTGCACGACGGCAGCGTCGCCGGGCTGGAGAAGCAGAGCGGAAGCGACCGGTTCGCCTGGGACTCCTACCGTCGGCTCGTTCAGATGTTCGGCAAGACGGTGCTCGGCGTGGACGGCGAGCTCTTCGAGCACGTGATGGATGAAGCGAAGAAGGCCAAGGGCACGACCAACGACCTCGACCTGGGCGCTAGTGACCTGCAGGAGATCGTCGCCAAGTTCAAGGACATCGTCGCGACGCAGACCGGCAGCCCCTTCCCCGACGACCCACGCCAGCAGATGGACCTCGCCGTCCGAGCCGTCTTCGACTCGTGGAACGGCGACCGCGCGCGGCTCTACCGACGCCAGGAGCGCATCCCTGCTGACCTCGGCACCGCGGTCAACGTCCAGTCGATGGTGTTCGGCAACCTCGGCATGGACTCCGGCACGGGCGTCGCCTTCACCCGCGACCCGGCGACCGGCGCGACCGGGGTGTACGGCGACTACCTCGAGAACGCTCAGGGTGAGGACGTCGTCGCCGGCATCCGCAACACCAAGGCGCTGCAGGAGCTCGAGGCGATCGACAAGCCGGCGTACGACGGACTCATCGCCAACATGGCGGCGCTCGAGGAGCACTACCGCGACCTGTGCGACATCGAGTTCACTGTCGAGCGGCACAAGCTCTGGATGCTGCAGACCCGCGTCGGCAAGCGGACTGCTGCTGCCTCGTTCATCATCGCCACCCAGCTGGTCGACGAGGGTGTCATCACCCTCGACGAGGCGCTGAGCCGGGTCAGTGGCGCACAGCTCGCGCAGCTGATGTTCCCGACTTTCGACGACACCGGCGACAAGGTGCGCATCGCGAAGGGCATGAATGCTTCACCGGGTGCCGCAGTTGGCGTCGCGGTCTTCGACTCCGACCGTGCGGAGGAGCGGGCCAAGACCGAGGCCGTCATCCTGGTACGTCGGGAGACCACACCCGACGACCTCAACGGCATGATTGCGGCTCAGGGAATCCTGACTAGTCGCGGTGGTAAAACCTCGCACGCGGCCGTCGTTGCGCGCGGGATGGGCAAGACGTGTGTCTGCGGCGCGGAGGAGCTCGAGGTCGACCTGTCCGGTCGCAAGTTCACCGCCCCTGGCGGCGTCGTCGTCAGCGAAGGTGACCTCATCTCCATCGACGGCACGAGCGGCGCGGTCTACGTCGGTGAGATGCCGGTGAAGCCGAGCCCGGTCGTGCAGTACTTCGAAGGCACTCTCGCTCCGGACAGCGACCCACTGGTCGCGGCGGTGCACCGGCTGCTGGAGCATGCCGATGCGAAGCGGCGCATGCTCGTGCGAGCCAACGCGGACACGCCAGAAGACGCTGAGCGAGGACGTCGGTTCGGCGCCCAAGGCATCGGCCTGTGTCGCACCGAGCACATGTTCCTCGGTGACCGTCGACAGCTCGTCGAAGACCTGATCCTCGCTGACACTGACGACGAGCGAGCGGCCGCTCTCGCCGCGCTGCTTCCCCTGCAGCGGGATGACTTCGTCGGTATTTTCGATGCGATGGACGGCCTCCCGGTCACCGTGCGCCTGCTCGACCCGCCGCTGCACGAGTTCCTCCCGTCGATGGAGGAGCTTGCTGTCGACGTGGCCGTTGCGGAGGCCACCGGCAAGACCGATGGCATCGAGCCACGACGCGCACTGCTCGACGCCGTACGACGGCTGCACGAGTCGAACCCGATGCTCGGGCTGCGCGGTGTGCGGCTGGGTCTCGTCGTACCTGGCCTCTTCGCTCTGCAGGTCAGGGCCATCGCCGAGGCGGCTGCCATTCGCGCGGCCGCCGGTGGCGATCCGCAGGTCGAGATCATGGTGCCGCTGGTCGGTGCGGTGCAGGAGCTCGAGATCATCCGCGAGGAGGCCGAGGGTGTGCTTGCGGACGTGTGGCGCGAGCGCGGTACGACGGTCGACGGCGTGCTGATCGGCACGATGATCGAGGTGCCGCGGGCTGCGCTCACCTCCGGCGAGATCGCGGGGGTCGCCGACTTCTTCTCCTTCGGCACCAACGACCTGACCCAGATGGGCTGGGGCTTCAGTCGTGACGACGTGGAGGCGGCGTTCTTCAGCCGCTATCTGGACCTCGGCATCTTCGGGGTCAGCCCGTTCGAGACCCTTGATCGTGAGGGCATCGGGCGACTGGTGCGCATCTCCTGCGAGGAGGGACGGGCCGCCAAGCCCGGGCTCAAGCTCGGCATCTGCGGCGAGCACGGTGGCGATCCGGACTCGGTGCACTTCTGCCACGAGGTCGGGCTCGACTACGTCAGCTGCTCACCGTTCCGCGTGCCCGTCGCCCGACTCGAGGCGGGCCGAGCCGCGCTGGAGTCCGGCGGCAGCGACACGCGCTAGCCGGCCATGACGAAGGCCCCCGCCAACCGGCAGGGGCCTTCGTCGAAACGGTGGAGTTACGGCAGGTTGCTGAAGGTGATCGTCAGCGTGCCCTGCGTCGGGATGGCCCCGCAGGTTGGGTCAAGGATCGTCTTGATGCCGACCTCCTTGCCAGCCTTGATCTTGACCGGCTTCGCCAGGCCACCGCAGAAGTTCGCCGCGCTGTTGGCGTAGTCCGCCGGGTCGTAGGCGACCAGTCCGACGGGGCGACCCGTGGCGTCGGTCGCGCTGTACTTCACGTACGCCTCGCCCTTCTTGGCGACGTCCGCCATCTGGTTCGGGCACCCGTTAATGCCCCCGTTGGCTCCGTCAACTCCGACCTGGCAGGCACCGGTGTACGGCGCGGTCACGGTGCGCTCAACGCGCTTGGGAGCGGCGTCGCTGACAGCAGGTACGACGATCAGCCCGGTGAGGGCGACGAGCGAGGCGATGCGCTTCACGTGAGTCCTTAGGAGGAGGGAGATGGGGCGTTGTCAGGTCAACGACCGTCCGACTGTTCGGTGACGGGTGACTTCGACGCTGGGTCGGTCCGCTCCTGCCGGTAGCCTGGGACAGATGTCGAGCCGACCACGCCGTACCACCCGCCCGCGCCGTCACGCGGGGCACCGGGCAGCCCGCTGGATCGTGCGCGGCGTGGCGCTTGTCGCCCTCGTGATGGTCGTCGTGTACGGCGCCACAGCGGTGCGCGTCTGGCAGGTAGCTCGCACCGACGACCGGGACAAGGTCCAGGCGATCGTGGTGCTGGGAGCATCGCAGTTCGACGGCCGCCCCTCGCGGGTCTTCGAGGCCCGGCTCCGACACGCCCAGGCGCTGTACGACCAGAAGGTCGCGCCGCGGATCGTCACAGTTGGCGGTGGCCGCCCGGGGGACCGCTTCACCGAGGCTGAGGCCGGTGCGCGGTACCTGCGTGATCACGGGGTCCCGGCGAGCGCCGTACAGGCCGTCGGCGAGGGCAGCAACACGGTGGAGAGCCTCGAGGCGGCCTCACGCAGCCTGGCCGACCTCACCACGGTGGTCCTGGTGACCGACCCCTGGCACAGCCTGCGCTCGCGCCGCATCGCGACGGACCTTGGCTTCGATGCGGCAACGTCGCCAACCCGGTCCGGCCCGGTCGTGCACAGCCGCACCACCGAGGCCCGCTACATCCTGCGCGAGGCCGGCGCGTACCTCTACTACCGACTGTTCGGCCGCGGCGCAGACCGCGACGTCCCCGACGCCGTCTAGGAAGGCTCGGCGGGCTTCAGCGGGTTGACGGCGGGACCTTGCAGCACTGCCCCGTCGATGTCGAAGCGCGAACCGTGACAGGGGCAGTCCCAGCTCTTCTCGGCGGCATTCCACCCGACGATGCAGCCGAGGTGCGTGCACCGAGCCGATACGGCATGCACGGCGCCGGACTCATCGCGGTAGCACGCTGTCTTGGCGGGACCCAGGCGTACGACGGCCGCCTCGCCCGGCCCGAGCTCGTCGGCGGACCCGATGTCTGGGCCGGTGACGTAGCCGGACACGAGCGTCTTCGTCACAGCGAGATTCTCCTTGACCAGCGTCTTGGTGGTCGCAATCTTCGGGCCGTAGCGCGAGGGGTCGAAGACAGGCGCCCACGGGTTGTCCTTGCCGGTGATGAGGTCGGCGATCAAGAGGCCAGCGACCGTGCCATTGGTCATCCCCCATGCGCCGAAGGCGGTGGCTGCCCACAGGTGCTTAGACCCCGGCGTGAGCCTGCCGATGAACGGCACGCGATCGGCCGAGGTGTAGTCCTGGGTCGACCACTTGTAAGCAACGGCTCCGACGTCGAAGTGCTCCCGCGCCCACATCCCCAGCCGCGTGTAGCGCTGTTCGGTGTCCTCGGCCCGGCCGGTCGTGTGCCCTTCACCGCCGACGATGAGCAGCAGCCGGTTGCCGTCAGGCGTGACCCTCACGGAGTGCGTCGGGCTCTCGGTGCTCAGGAAGATGCCTGGCGGCACCGCGGCCGCCTCGATCGGCGCTGCGACTACGTAGTCGCGGATCGGGAAAGCCCGCGCGAAGTAGAGACCTCGGTCCAGGAACGGGATGTGCGTCGCGACGACAACGTCGCGGGCCCGGATGACGCCTCGATCGGTCGTCACGACACACGGGTCGTCGCCGTCTACATCAAGTGCCCGGGTGTCCTCGAGGATAGTGCCGCCGGCGGCGACGATCTGCTCGGCCAGGTGCAGCAAATACTTACGCGGGTGAAACTGGCCCTGTGCGGCGAACTTCACCGCTCCGGCGACGTCGTACGGAAGTGGTACGTCGGTTGTGTACGTCGCCGGCAGGCCCAGCGCCGCCGCCGCCTCGGCCTCGCTGCGCAGTGTCTCGAGCTCGGCGTCGTCATGGGCATAGACGTAGCTGTCCACCCGGGCGAAGTCGCAGTCGACCCCCGACATCGCGATTTGCTCCAGCGCCGCGGACTGCGCGTCGGCGTACAGCCGCGCCTTGGCTTCCCCGTGGCTGCTGATCAGGTCGGCGTAGAAAAGCCCATGCTGGGTTGAGACCTTGGCCGTCGTGTTGCCGGTCACTCCTTCGAGAATCCGCGCAGCCTCGATCACGACGACACTGCGGCCGGCAGCCTGGAGCTGGCTGGCTGTGGTCAGGCCGGTGATGCCACCGCCGATGACTAGGACATCAGCGTCCAACTCGTCCGGCGCAGACGGGTACGACGTCGGGCCGGTGCTCGCGATCCAGTACGACGTTGTGTCATCGGGTAGGTGCGACATGCGGGGGACCTCCTGGGCTGTGATCAGTGACGCTTCTTGAGCATGCCGAAGATGCCGCGGACGACGGTGTTGGCCATCGCCCGACCTTCGCGGGACTTGAGGTAGCCGGCGACGACGTTGTCATCCTTCTTCCGCCCCTTCGGCTGGGGTGGCAGCCGCACCTCGACCCGGTCGTCGGCTTTGTCCTGCGCCTCCGCGACGGTGGTCTTGGCGGCCAGCTTCTCGCGCGCCGACTCGCGGTCGATCTCCTCGGCGTACGTCTTCCACAACGGACTGGTCTTCGCGGCGGCGTCGACCTCGTCGGTGGGGACGGCGGCCATCAGGGATGAGGGCGCGTGCAGCTTGGTCCAGACGACCGGCGTCGGCGCGCCACGCTCGGACAGGATCGTGACGAACGCCTCGCCGGTGCCAAGCTGAGTGAGGTCCTCGGCGAGGTCGTAGTCGTCAGTGTTGGGGTAGGTCGTCACCGCCGCCTTGAGGGCTTTCGCATCGCGCGGGGTGAAGGCACGCAGGGCGTGCTGCACCCGGTTGCCCAGCTGAGCGAGCACCTCGTCCGGGACGTCGTCGGGCAGCTGCGTGACGAAGAAGACGCCGACGCCTTTTGATCGGATCAGCCGCACGGTCTGGGCGACCTGGTCGCGCAGCTCAGGCGATGCGCCGTCGAAGAGCAAGTGTGCCTCGTCGAAGAAGAAGACCAGCTTCGGCTTGTCGAGGTCGCCGACCTCGGGCAGCCGCTCGAAGAGCTCGGCGAGCAGCCACATCAAGAAGGTGGAGAACAGCTTGGGCTTGTCGTTGACGGCGGCGAGCTCGAGGCAGCTGATGATGCCGCGGCCCTCATCGTCGGTGCGGAGCAGATCGTCGACGTCGAGCTCCGGCTCGCCGAAGAATTCGTCGACGCCCTGCTGCTCGAGCTCGATGATCTCCCGGAGCAGCACACCGGCGGTCGCCTTGGACAACCCGCCGAGCGCGGTCAGCTCGGCCTTGCCCTCGTCGCTGGTCAGGTACTGCAGCACGGCGCGCAGGTCGGCGAGGTCGAGCAGCGCAAGCCCGGCCTGGTCGGCGTAGTGGAAGACCAGGCTCAGTGACGACGTCTGTACGTCGTTGGCCCCGAAGATCTTGCCGAGGAGCTGCGGCCCAAAGGAGGACACCGCCGCCCGAATCGGCACGCCGGGGCCGAGCCCGCCGAGGGAGAGGAACTCCACCGGATGACCACCGGCCTGCCAGTCGTGGTGCAGCTCGGTGGAGCGCTTGGCGACCCGCTCGCTGGCCTCGCCGGGTCGGGAGAGCCCGGAGAGATCGCCCTTCACATCCGCGGCGAACACCGGCACGCCGATGGCAGAGAGCTGCTCGGCCATCAGCTGCAGCGTCTTGGTCTTGCCGGTGCCGGTCGCGCCGGCGATGAGCCCGTGCCGGTTGCACATGGCCGCTGGCAGTTGGATCAGCGCATCGGGCTGCGTCGTACCGCCGACGATGCCACGGCCGAGGACGACTGCTGGACCATCGGTCGCATAGGCCGCAGACATCCGCGCGACGAAATCTGCAGGGTCGGCAGTCTTGTTCGGCATGCGTCGAGCCTAGCCGCGCCAGAGCTGCGGTCTGGCGTATCGTCTATGACACATGAGCCCGCAGCTGTGGCGCGGTGGCCTGGCCTAGTGCTTGGGGCGGTGGCGGGTCGAGCGGCCGGTGCGGGCGGCTGGGGGCTTGCCGAAGCCGGCCGCGCGGTGGGTGCGCTGCGGCGTGAGCTCGCGCGGCGGCTCGGCGACGGCGACACCTGACGGTGCGCGGGAGCCAGTGATGCGCACCAGGCCGGAGTGCCCTGGGCACACCTTCAGCGACGCGATGGTGATGCCGGCGGTGCGGGTCATCCGCTCGACGTCGCGGACCTGGTCGGGCAGCACCATGGTGACGACGACGCCGGACTCGCCCGCCCGTGCCGTACGGCCGGCGCGGTGCAGGTAGTCCTTGGGGTCAGCCGGCGGGTCGACATGCAGCACCAGGTCGATGCCGTCGACGTGGATGCCGCGCGCAGCGACATCGGTCGCGACGAGCACCGGAGTGGCGCCGTCCTTGAAATTCAGGAGCGATCGGTTGCGCGCGTTCTGCGTCATGCCACCGTGCAGCGCACCAGCGCGTACGCCGACGCGACGCAGCTGGGTGGCGAGGCGGTCGGCGCCGTGCTTGGTGCGCACGAAGAGCAGCGTGCGCCCGTCGCGGTTGGCGATCTCGGTGACCACCGAAGCCTTGTCTCCCGGGTGCACCAGCAGCAGGTGGTGGTCCATCGTGGAAACCTGCGTCGTGGGCAGCGAGGTGGAGTGGGTCACCGCATCGACGAGGTAGGCGTCCACGATGGTCTTGACCATCTTGTCCAGGGTCGCCGAGAAGAGCAGCCGCTGACCGCCCGGGCGCACCTGGTCGAGGATCTCGCGGACGACGGGCAGGAAGCCCATGTCGCTCATGTGGTCGGCCTCGTCGAGGACGGTGAGCTCGACGTCACGCAGGTCGCAGGACTTGCGCTCGATCAGGTCCATCAGCCGACCGGGGGTGGCGATGACGATGTCGACCCCACGGTGCAGCGCGTCGATCTGCTTGCCCATCGACAGGCCGCCGACGACGACCTTCATCCGCAGCCCGAGGACGTGACCGAGCGGCTCGAGTGCGTCGTTGACCTGCAGGGCGAGCTCGCGGGTCGGCACGAGGACAAGGCCGCGCGGGCGCTTGGGAGCGGCCTTGGTGCCGGCCAGGCGAGTGAGCATCGGCAGGCCGAAGGCCAGGGTCTTGCCGGAGCCGGTCTCGGCCCGGCCGAGCACGTCGCGGCCCGCCAGAGCGTCGGGCAACGCCGCGACCTGGATGGCGAACGGCGCAGTCATCCCGCGCTTGAGCAGCGCTGCGACGAGAACCTCCGGCAGGCCGAGCTCGGCGAAGGTCGGGATCGGTCCGTCATGAGCGGCGTCAGTGACGATCTCCGCGCGCTCGACCGGAGCGACGACCGGCTCACGGCGGGTCACCGGGCGCGAAGCAGCGGGGGAGCCACCCGTGCGCGGCCGCGAGCGAGGCTTGCGCGTGGGCGCAGCGGTCGACGAGGTGGGGGTGGACGTAGTGGGGCGCATGGCAGCGAAAAGCCTTCCTGAAGGTGGCACGTCTCCAGGAAGTCGCTGAGATTGCGGTTCGAAGGACGAGCCCAGCGCGCGCGAATCGCACACCGAGTGCCATCACTGTACCGCATGGGGTGACTGCGCCTGTCGTCGTACGACGTCGCTAGGCTCGTCGGCGATGACGAACCACGGGTACGACGCGGCGTCGGTAGAGCGGTTTCGGGCCGAGCCGGCGAAAGCGAGCGGCGGGGTCCGGTCACCGTTCGAGCGCGACCGCGCGCGGGTCCTGCACTCTGCGGCGTTCCGCCGGCTTGCGGCCAAGACCCAGGTCGTCGGCGTGGGGGTCGACGACTTCCCGCGCACCCGGCTGACCCACTCGTTGGAGTGCGCGCAGATCGGCCGCGAGATGGCCGCCGTACTCGGGGCAGACCCCGATCTCGTCGACGCGGCCTGCCTGGCGCACGACCTCGGGCACCCGCCGTTCGGGCACAACGGTGAGCGGGCGCTCGACGAGGCCGCGCAGGCCTGCGGCGGCTTCGAGGGCAACGCGCAGAGCTTCCGGATCCTCACCCGGCTGGAAGCGAAGGTGCTCGACGCCGACGGCCGCGCGGCTGGCCTCAACCTCACCCGCGGCACCCTCGACGCGGCCACCAAGTACCCGTGGGGCCGCGCTGATGCGTCGTCGTCGGGGAAGTTCGGGGTGTACGACGACGACCGACCCGCCTTTGAGTGGTTGCGGGCAGGGCTGGCAAGCGCCCGGCAGCCGTTGGAAGCGCAGGTGATGGACTGGGCTGACGACGTCGCGTACTCGGTGCACGACCTCGAGGACGGCATCCACGCCGATCTCATCGACCTGACGGCGCTGGCCGACTCCGATCGGCGCGACGAGCTCTGCGCGCTGACGGCGGCGCACTACGCCGACGCTCGAGAGCCGGAGCTGCGCGCGGTGCTCGACGCACTGCTCGCCCAGCCGTGGTGGCTGCGGGGATTCGACGGATCGGCCACCGACCTCGTCGCGCTGAAGGCCACGACCAGCGAGCTCACCGGCCGGTTCTGCGGCGCTGCGCTGCGGGCGACCCGGGTTGCTGCGGGCGACGCCCCATTACGTCGTCACGACGCCGACTTCGTCGTACCCCGCGATGTTCGGCTCGAGTGCGCGTTGCTCAAGGCGGTGACCGCCCACTTCGTCATGTGGCGACCGGAGGTGATCGAGCGCCAGGACGCCGAACGGCGCCTCGTGGCTGAGCTGGTTCAGGTGGTGCGCGAGGGGGCGCCGGAGTCGCTGGACCGATCGCTGCGGACGGCGTACGCCGATGCCGATGACGACGCCCAGAGGCTGCGAGTGGTCGTCGACCACGTGGCGGGTCTGACGGACACGTCCGCCGTCGCGCTGAGCGGTCGGCCGGCTCCCCGCAACCACCGCTGACCTGCACCTTTCGGGCATCAGGGGTTGACATCCTGCAAAGCAAAATTATAATTATGTGACCGCCCTGCTTCGAGGCTCCTCTGCACTGCCTCTCGACATTGCACTGCCTTCGACCCCGCCGGCGGATCCATTCATGCGGCGCTGCGCCGTGGGGACGAGGAGGTGCGACCAGCATGGCCGGACGCATCGCCGACGCCGACGTGGCCCGGGTCCGCGAGCTCTCCCCGATCGAGACCGTCGTCGGCGACTACGTGCAGCTGCGCAGCGCGGGTGGCGGCGAGCTCAAGGGTCTGTGCCCCTTCCATGACGAGAAGTCGCCGTCGTTCCATGTGACGCCGGCCCGCGGCCTGTGGCACTGCTTCGGCTGCGGCGAGGGCGGGGACACGATCGGCTTCGTCCGCCAGATCGAGCACCTCTCCTTCGCCGAGGCCATCGAGAAGCTCGCCGCCCGGGCCGGCATCGAGCTGACGTACGAGCAGGGCAGCGCCTCGTCTCGCGGGCACTCCAGCCAGCGCACCCGCCTCGTCGAGGCGCACAAGGCGGCCGTCGCCTTCTTCGCCGAGCGGCTGACCGGCGACCCGGCTGGCGAGGTGGCACGCAGCTTCCTGGCCGAGCGGGGCTTCGACCTGGCCGCCGCGGCGGCGTACGACGTCGGCTGGTCGCCCGACTCCTGGGATTCCCTCACCAACCACCTGACGGCCAAGGGCTTCACCCGCGACGAGCTGCTTGCCGCCGGGCTGGCCAAAGCGGGTCAGCGGGGGGCCTACGACTCCTTCCGCGGCCGGCTGATGTTTCCCATCCGCGACAACACCGGCGACCCCATCGGCTTCGGTGCGCGCAAGCTGCTCGAGTCCGACACTGGGCCGAAGTACCTCAACACCCCCGAGACGCCGATCTACAAGAAGAGCCACGTGCTCTACGGCCTGGACAAGGCGCGGGTCGAGATCGGTCGTCGGTCCCAGGCGGTCGTTGTCGAGGGCTACACGGATGTGATGGCGTGTCACCTCGCCGGTGTCGGCACCGCTGTGGCGACGTGCGGCACGAGCCTCACCACCGACCACATCGGCCTGCTTCGCCGGCTGCTCATGGACCACGACGAGTTTCGCGGCGAGGTGATCTTCACCTTCGACGGCGACAGCGCGGGGCAGCGCGCAGCACTCAAGGCCTTCGAAGAGGACCAGCGCTTCGTCACCCAGACCTTCGTCGCCGTCGAGCCGGCCGGTCTTGATCCGTGCGAGCTGCGGTTAGCCCACGGCGATGCCGCGGTGCGCGAGCTGATCGCCGCGCGGGTGCCGCTCTTCGAGTTCAAGCTGCGCAGCGAGCTCGACCGCTTCGACCTCGAGACGGTCGAGGGCCGCATCGGTGCGCTGGCGGCCTGCGCCCCGGTGGTCGCGTCGATCCGGGACCGCTCGATGCGCCCGGAGTACGCCCGATGGCTGGCCGGGCGCCTGGGCATGGATGTCGACGAGGTCGTACGACGGGTCGGCGAGGCTGCGGCTGCAGGACCAGCCAATCGGCCGCAGCGCGGCGGTGACGTGCGCTCGGCACCCGTCGACGCCGACCGTCGTACGGCGGGCGACTTCGTCCGGCCTCGTCCGGACGACCCGGCTCTGCGGGGCGAGCGCGAGTCGGTGAAGTGCGTCCTGCAGGTGCCGGAGACGGCGGCCTACGACTGGCCGCACCTCACCCCGGAGCTGCTGCAGCATGCGTCGTACCGCGCGGTGCTGGCGGCCGTGACCGCGGCTGGCGGGGTGCCGACCGCTGGCGTCGACGGCGGAGCTTTCGTGGCGTCGGTGCGCGATGCGGCACCCGATGATGCGGTGCGCTCCTTCGTGACGGAGCTCGCGGTCGAGCCGCTGCTGTGTGGGCCGACCGAGCGCACGGCGTACGCATCCGGCCAGCTGGCTCGGCTGCAGGAGGTCGCGCTCCAGCGGCAGATCGTGGAACTGAAAGGGCGCCTGCAGCGGTTGAACCCGTTGGAGGAGTCTCAGTACAACAAGCTCTTCGCCGAGCTCATCGCCATGGAGGCGCAAGCCCGCGCCCTTCGTGAGCGTGCGCTTTCCTCACCAACCCTCTAGAGAAAACCGAGTGATGACCAACACCGACAGCCCCACCCGACGCAACATCATGAGCCCGACCGCGCTGCCCAAGGAAGCCCAGATCGACGAGGTCAAGGACCTCATCACCCGGGGCAAGGAGCAGGGCTTCCTCACCTCCGAGGAGATCGGCGCCGCGCTGGTCCAAGCGGAGATCCCGCCGGAGCAGATGGACGCTGTGCTGCAGGTCTTCAACGATGAGGGCATCGAGATCGTCGAGCCGGAGACCGGTGAGGAGGACGACGAGCGCACCCGCGCGGTGATGATGCGCCGCGAGGAGGAGCTGGCCCTCAAGGCGCCGACGAACGACCCGGTCCGGATGTACCTCAAGGAGATCGGCAAGGTCCCGCTGCTCACCGCGGAGGAGGAGGTCGACCTCGCCAAGCGCATCGAGGCCGGTCTCTTCGCCTCGGAGAAGCTCGCGACCACCCGCAAGATCGCCGACAAGACCCGCCGCGACCTCGAGGCGATCGAGCGCGACGGCCAGATCGCGAAGAAGAAGCTGGTCGAGGCCAACCTGCGCCTCGTGGTCTCGATCGCCAAGCGCTACGTCGGACGAGGCATGCTCTTCCTCGACCTGATCCAGGAGGGCAATCTCGGCCTGATCCGCGCCGTCGAGAAGTTCGACTACACGAAGGGCTACAAGTTCTCGACGTACGCCACGTGGTGGATTCGCCAGGCGATCACCCGGGCGATAGCCGATCAGGCGCGAACCATCCGCATCCCCGTGCACATGGTCGAGACGATCAACAAGCTCATCCGGATCCAGCGTCAGCTGCTCCAGGATCTCGGCCGCGAGCCAGCGCCCGAGGAGATCGCCAAGGAGATGGACCTCACGCCGGAGAAGGTGCGCGAAATCCTCAAGGTCTCCCAGGAGCCCGTGTCGCTCGAGACGCCGATCGGCGAGGAGGAGGACTCCCACCTCGGTGACTTCATCGAGGACTCCGACGCCGTCGTACCGGTCGACGCGGCGTCGTTCATCCTGCTGCAGGAGCAGCTCGACTCGGTGCTGCACACCCTCTCCGACCGCGAGAAGAAGGTCATCCAGCTGCGTTTCGGCCTGACCGACGGCCACCCGCGGACGCTGGAGGAGGTGGGCCGAGAGTTCGGCGTGACCCGCGAGCGGATCCGCCAGATCGAGTCCAAGACGCTGTCCAAGCTGCGCCACCCGAGCCGTTCGCAGAAGCTGCGCGACTACCTCGAGTAAGCCAACGGATTCTTGCTCACCGACGCGTGAGCTTCAGATGTGGCTGGCGTGGCGTGCGGTGCTTGCCGCGAGAGTCGTCGTACGGTGGCGAGCGTGGGCGCCTGGCTGGTCTCGCTCGAGACGATGCACACCGACGATGCAATGCGCATCGAGCTCGCGGCTGCCCTGATGTCTGTCGGTGGGGAGATCAGCGATGCGGATCGCTCCGGCCGCTGCGTCGCCCGGTTGCTCGTCCCTGGTGCGACCCCGAACGACGCGCTGCAGATGGCGATGGAGATCTGGCGTACGGCGGTCGCCGACAACGGCCGGCCTGGTTGGCCGGTGTTCGCCGCTGACGTCGTGGAGCGGGTCGACGCCCCGCCGAAGTCCGCCGCGAAGCGCAAGCCGGCCCGCAAGTCCGCCTGACGCCGTACCGCAGCCACTCCAGTCACCGAGGGTCCTGCGGCAATCCGGACACAGATCGGTAGGGGGCGGCGCGTTATCGCAATTCGGTGGCGCCGGACACCACTCGCTGGGAGAGTCAGTCCACGTGAACGACGCGCTGCGGGCTACGGGCCTGGTCAAGGATTACCGCCGGTCCCGAGCGGTCGACGGCGTGGACCTCGTCCTACGGCCGGGGGAGCGGGTCGCGCTCCTGGGACCTAACGGCGCGGGAAAGACCACCACCCTGATGATGCTGCTTGGCGTGGTGACGCCCGATGCCGGCACCGTCGAGATCCTTGGCCATCCGCTGCCCAAGGAGCGCTCGGAGGCGATGGCGGAGGTTGGCTTCGCCGCGGGCTACCTGCCGCTGCCGGAGAAGCTTCGGGTGCGTGAGTACCTGCGGATGTACGCCCAGCTCTACGGCCTCGCCGATCCCCCCGGGCAGGCCCAACGCACCCTCGAGAGGTTCGGCATCGGTCACCTTGAGTCGGCCATGGGCACCGAGCTGTCGAGCGGACAGAAGACTCTTGTCGGCATCGTCAAGGCGTCGCTGCATCAGCCCCGGCTGCTCGTCCTGGACGAGCCGACCGCATCGCTGGACCCGGACGTCGCGCTGCGGGTCCGCACCGGTCTGCTCAGTCTCTGCGCAGACGAGGGCACTGCGCTGCTGGTGACGAGTCACAACATGCTCGAGGTCGAGCGCCTGTGCGACCGGGTCGTGTTCCTCTCAGCGGGCAAGGTTGTCGCCGACGGCACGCCCGAGGAAGTCGCTGATCTCTACGGCCGTGGCGACCTCGAGCAAGTCTTCCTGCACTTCTCCGAGGAGTCCCTCCGATGACGAGTACGACGGTGGCCCGCGTGACGCCCGCCCGGGCAAGCTGGCTGCGGATCAGAGCGGTTGCGCGGCGGCAGGCCCTTGTCCTGCAGCGCAGCCCGCATCGACTCTTCGACGTCACGGTGTGGCCGCTCGTCGACACACTGCTGTTCGGCTCCCTCGCGGTGTACTTCGCCCGCGAGGGCAAAGGCGTCAGCGGCGTGGAAGCGGGAGCGGGCTACCTGCTCGCCGGCATCGTGCTCTGGCACGTCGTCTACCAGTCGCAGATCGCCGTCGCGACCGGCTTCCTCGAAGAGACGTGGTCGCGCAACCTGCTGAGCCTGATGGTCAGTCCTATCAAAGAGATGGAGTACGTCGCCGGCGTCGCGCTCTTCGGTCTCCTCAAGCTGGCCATGGGCGTGGGCGCGGTCATGGTTGCCGCATTCGGCTTCTATGCCTTTGACATCACTGACCTCGGGCTCGCGCTGGTGCCGGTCGTTGCCATCCTGCTGCTGGCGGGCTGGGCGGTGGCGATGTTTGTCATCGGCCTGGTGCTGCGCTTCGGCACCGGCGCGGAGGCACTCGCGTGGGGCATCCTCTTCGTCGTCATGCCGCTGTCGGGCACGTTCTACCCGGTCAGCGCGTTGCCGAGGTTCCTTCAGCCGATCAGCAACCTGCTGCCGACCACACACGCGTTCGCCGCGGGCCGTGACCTCGTCGACGGCGAGGCAATGCCGTGGCGTGAGCTCGGTCTCGCGGCAGCGACGACGCTGCTGCTCACGGTGGCCGCGCTGGCCTTCGTCGCGCACATGCTCCGCGTCTTCCGGCGCCGGGGCTACATCACCCGCTACAGCTAGTGTCCCGCGGACACTAGGGCGTCCGGGGTTGCACGAGAACCCCGATGAACATGATCGCGGCGAGGGCTCCAGCGACGGTCGCTGGTATGGCGCGAGAGGAGCGATCCTGCGCCGACAATGCCGCTCGTGCGGGCAGCTCACCAGACGCCACGGGATCGGCCGGTGACGAGCTGCCCGCGGAGGTGGACTGCGACGACGATGCGGCACCCGTTGCGGGGGTCGGAGAGCTCGGCGCCGAGGGCGGCGGCGCGACGGGGGCTGGCTTCGCGACCGCGATCGGCGGGCTCACGGGCTGCGCCGCTGGTGCCCGGGTCGCCGGCGCCTGGGTCGCCGACGGCGCGGGACGCGGGGCGGCACTCGACGGCGATGGCTTGGGGGCCGGTTGCGTCGTACCGTCGCGGAGCTTCAATGCGGCCGTCATGTCGATCAGCCCGCTGCCAGCATCGGCGAGGGGGCGGGCGGTGTTGCGCATCGCCGCGATGACGTCGGCCCGGCCGCGCGACGGCGCCTGAGCGATGAGCAGAGCAGCGAGCCCGGCGACGTGGGGCGCAGCCATCGACGTGCCGGCCATGGCGGCGTACTCCCCGCCAGGCCACAGCGACGCGATGCACGTCTCGGCGGTGCAGGTGCCGCCCGGGGCGTCGCCGCCCGGTGCGGCGAGGTCGACGCCAGTGCCCCGCTGGCTGTACGACGGGAGCCGCGCGGCGTTGTCGGTGGCCGCCACGATGAGAGCGTTGCCGCCGTACTGGTCAGTCACGGGGTAGGACTTGTTGCCCGCAGCGAAGATCACGACGATGCCGGCCTCGGCGGCCTCGGTGACCGCGGAGATCATGTCCGGGTCCTGCGCGACGAGAGGCACCGAGCCGCCGAGCGACAGGTTGATGACCTTCGCGCCGGCGCGAACGGCGAAGCGGATTGCGTCGGCGGCGTCGTCCGAGGAGCCGGTGCACAGCTTCTCCGCCGGGTCGTAGGCGAGAACGCGCAGCGGCAGGATCCGGGCTGCGGGGGCTACGCCGTAGTCGGAGGCGGCGACGGTGCCGGCGACGTGGGTGCCGTGCTCGCACTGGTCCGGATCGGCCGCGCCAGCGCGACAGCCGCCGACACAGTCGGCTCCGGCGAGCACCCGCCCACCGAAAGCAGGGTGGGAGCGGTCGACGTACGTGTCGATGATCGCCACGACCACACCCGAGCCGTTACGCCCGAGCGACTGCGCGGACGTCACCCGTGACTGGTCCGCATGCCAGGTACGGGGCTGGGTGGCCGCGGACGCAGGGAGAGCGCCAACTAGCGCAGTCGCTAGGAGGAAGCCCGCAGCGAGGCGGGCGGAGATGAAGGTCACACGGCGCATGATCGCTCAACGATGCAGTCCCGCGCGAGGTTTCGCCCGACTTCGCCAGATTTTCGGACCGAATTGGACAGGTCAGTGGCCCACGGTGGGCTCATCGGCACTGATGCCGGTCTCGCCACGGTCGTCCTCGAGCTCGCGCAGGACATCGGACTCCTCGGGCGTCGCACTCGGGCCGTAATGGAGCACGACGGTGCCGTGCGCATCGCAGCGCGGGCAGACCAGAGCGGCCACCGCCGTCATGTCGTCGGGGTCGGAGGCTCCTTCGGTGCGGATGAGAGCCTGCAGTGACACCTCGCCCGCCGGCGTCTCCTCGCGGCAGGTCAGGCACAGCACGAGCCCGCCCTCGCGGGCCGACATCTGAGCTAGGTAGCCCTCGGCCTCAAACTGCGCTAGCGCGTCGGACATCGTGGTGGCGTCAGTTGCCGGTCGGGGAGCGTGGGGCATGAAACTCCTCAGTCGGTCGCGGCGGACTTGGTCCCAGTCAGATAGCCGTCTGGGTCGTCGGTGAGGCCGGCCTCGTCCTCGGCCACGATGTGCATGGCCGCCTCCTCGGCGCTGAACGCGCCATCATCGGAGCCGACGTCGACTCCGATCGCCTCGGCGACGTCGTCGGTGCGGACACCTTCATCGATGTCGACGAGACGACCGGCGGAGGCACCGGACGCGCCGAGCGACTCAGTTGGATAGGGGTCGACAGCACTACCGGAGGCGAGGCGCTCAATCTCTTCGAGCACAGGGTCGGGTCGCTCGCGCACTAAACGTCCGTCGAGCGGCTCACCCGCCAGCTGCTCGTCGGCCGTCGTGCCAAACGCGAGCGCAGCGATCGGTCGGTCGGCTGGCGATGTCACGCCTTCGGAGGCCTCGGCGGTGAGCCCGGTGGTGGGCTCGGTCCTGGGCTCGGTCCCGGGGTTCATCGAGGTTGCGCTTCGATGGTCTGCTTGAAGGCGGCCAGCGCCTTCTCGACCTTGGCCTGCGGATCGGCGAAGAGCTTGGCGACGATCTCGCCCGCAGCGCCGGCCGGGACGTCGTAGTCGAGTGCGACCTCGATGCCGGTCTTCGTGCCGTGGTCGTCGAATCGCACGGCACCTGAGGTCTTCACGTCACTGCCGGAGCCCTCGACGCTGGCCCAGGCAATCTTCGATCCGGGCACGTCCTCCACGATCATTGCGTCCCACTCGATGGTCTTGCCGAGCGGGCCACTGACCTTCCAGTGCGTGAGGTTCGTGCCGGATCCCTTGGTCTCGACGGACTCCACGTCCGGCATGATCGACGGCAAGTTGGTGAGCCCGCGCCACCACTCGTATGCCTGCGTGGCGGGGACGTTGACTTCGAGGTAGTGCGTGGCGGTACCCATCAGTGGAACTCCTTAACATTGGGGGGTCAGGCCGGGTCGTGCCGGGGGTTTGTGCAGAACGATCAGGATCAGGCCGGGTACGGATCGACGCGGCCTGAGCCGCTCAGACCGGCGTACGCCGTACCGGTCGCTTCACCGTTGTCGTGGTGGCCGACCTTGTCGGTCACGACCTTCTTCGCCGTGCTCATGGCCGCGCCGGCCTGCTCCTTGAGCAGGTTGGTCGCGTCGTGGACGGCGGGCTTGCCCATCAGCGAGCGGGTCTGGCGCTTGATCATCTCGTAGCGCTGGCGGCCGGCCTTCGAGCCGAGCACGTAGCCCGCGCCGAAGCCAAGCAGGAACGTCGTCTTGGTCATCATTGGGTGGTCCTCCGTCGTGAGTCGGTCATGGTCGAGATACCCCGCTCTCCCAGAGGCAACCGTCCTGTGGACGGCGTACGGCGAACTGTCACGGCCAGCCCGCATCCTCAGCGGATGGATTTCAAGATGAAGGCGCGTGCGCTCCGCGCGAGCGGTCTGACCGTGGCTGATGTGGCGACTGAGCTCGGTGTCCCGAAGGGCACCGTCTACGGCTGGGTCCGTGACATCCCCGGCCCGCCCCGGCACCTGTGGCGCTCTCAGGTACGCCGAAGGAAAGGCGCCCTCAGCGTTCGGAAGGAGGCTGAGATCGCCGAGTGCGACGCTTGGGGTCGCGCACGCGTAGCGAACCTTTCGGCGGACGCCTTCTTCGCCGCCGGGGTCGCCCTTTACGCGGGCGAAGGCAGCAAGACTGACGGGAACCTCAAGCTTGTGAACACGAACCCGGCGATCATCGCGTTCTACATGCGGTGGCTCCGAGAACACTTTGAGATCGATGAGTCAAGGCTCCGTGCATACCTCTACCTGCACGCTGGGTTGGATCTTGACGCGGCGATCTGCTTCTGGGCTGACCTGACAGGAATCCCGGCTAGCCAGTTCGGCAAGCCGTATCGCGCGGTACCCGATCCGAGCCGACGGTCTGCCAAGCACACCATGGGCTGCCTCAGCGTCGCCTACGGCTCCTCGAGGCTCCATCGGCAGGTGATGGGACTCTGCCGCGGGCTGTTATCCTCTCCTGGCATTGATCCCGCGTAGCTCAATTGGCAGAGCGCTCGGCTGTTAACCGAATTGTTCCTGGTTCGAGTCCAGGCGCGGGAGCCACTACGGTCCACACCAGCAGGGGGCAGTAGCTCAGCTGGTTAGAGCAGGGGACTCATAATCCCTCGGTCGCAGGTTCGAGCCCTGCCTGCCCCACTCGCATTTGTGTGAACCTTCGCCTGATGCCTGACAGAACGGCTGCAGCTGATGGTTGACACTTCTTCGGCTGATCGTTGACAGCTACTCCAGTTGATTCTTGACACTCCCTCGGCATGAGCGAGCGTCCCCTTGTCCGGCCTTGGCCGTTACATGTAACATTTCACCATGGCCGTAAGAGAGCGGGTGCGCGCGTACCGGGCCCGGATGCGGGCTCAAGGGCTGCGGCCTGTCCAGATTTGGGTACCCGACGTGCGCTCGCCAGGTTTCGCCGCTGAAGCTCACCGCCAGTCCGCACTCGTTGCGGCCGCTGACCACGCGAGTGACGACATGGTCTTCGTCGAGGCCATCTCCGACGAATGGGCCGAATGAGCCGCGGGGACATCGTCACCGTCGCTGGCGGTGTCTACGCGAGCAAGCCGCGGCCGGCCCTGATCGTCCAAGACGACCGGTTCGACGCGACTGACTCGTTGACGGTCTGCCCATTCACGAGCACCGAAGTCGACGCGCCTCTACTGCGGATGTCGGTCACTGCGAACGAGGAGAACGGCCTCGATCAAGACAGTTTCCTGATGGTCGACAAGATGACGACTGTCCGAAGGAGCAACGCGCGCACGGTCGTCGGAAGGCTAGAGGCAACGACCTTGGTCGAGTTCGAGAGGCGACTCCTCGTCTTCCTCGGCTTCGGCGCCTGAGCCGCCCGAGTCGCGGCATGAGCGGATGCTCGTGGCGCATGTCGACCAGGGCGTCAGACTGCTTGCGGGATCTGGCGCTCGGTCACGTGAATTCGTTCTCCTGTGGAGGGGCGGGCACAGTCGCGCCGCGGGCGA
>Ga0136633_1000056_pt1 | contig 73542 bp, 67 predicted proteins | sample AntDrymeUQ832206_2_FD_105494 | JGI IMG/M metagenome (GOLD analysis project Ga0136633, IMG submission 105494) | Polar desert sand microbial communities from Dry Valleys, Antarctica - metaG UQ83 (22.06) | ecosystem: Environmental > Terrestrial > Soil > Desert | place: Antarctica: Dry Valley...
CTGCTGCCGCTGCTGCCACTCGACGGCGGGCATATCGGCGTGTTGGTCTACGAGCAGGTTCGCTCGCGGGTCGCTCGGCTCTTCGGCCGCGCCGATCCGGGGCGGGTTGACCTGCGCAAGCTGCTGCCGACGGCGTACGGCTTCATCGTCTTCCTGGTCGCTCTGCAGGTGCTCGTGCTCTACGCCGACATCGCCAACCCGATCGCCAACCCCTTCGCCGGCTGACAGCTCGACGATCGCACGCCGTGAGCGGTCTGGGCGCCCGGCGGGGATACTGAGGTCATGACCGCGATTCCGCTGACGCTCGCCCCTCCTGCGCCGAAGGTTGCCGACCGACGCAAGACTCGGCGCATCACCGTCGGCGGGGTGGCGATCGGCGACGGCGCCGAGGTCTCTGTGCAGTCGATGTGCACCACGAAGACAGCCGACGTCAACGCGACGCTGCAGCAGATCGCCGAGCTCACGGCGAGCGGCTGTCAGATCGTTCGAGTCGCCGTACCCGACACCGACGACGCCGCGGCCCTACCTGAGATCGCCCGTAAGAGCGCGATCCCGGTGATCGCCGACATCCACTTCCAGTGGAAGTACGTCATCGCAGCACTGGAAGCCGGCTGCCAGGGCGTGCGGGTCAACCCAGGCAACATCAAGAAGTTCGACGACAAGATCCCGCTGATCTGCCAGGAGGCGAGTGCCCGCAACGTGCCGATCCGCATCGGCGTCAACGCCGGCAGTCTCGAGCCGAGCCTGCTCGCGAAGTACGGCCGACCGACCGCTGAGGCGCTGGTGGAGAGCGCGCTGTGGGAGTGCTCGCTGTTCGAGGAGCACGGCTTCCGCGACATCAAGATCTCGGTGAAGCACAACGATCCGGTGGTCATGATCAATGCCTACCGGCAGCTCTCCCAGCAGTGTGACTACCCCCTCCACCTCGGGGTCACCGAAGCCGGTCCCGCCTTCCAGGGCACGATCAAGAGCTGCGTCGGCATCGGCACTCTGCTCGCCGAAGGCATCGGCGACACCATTCGCGTGTCGCTGTCCGTGCCTCCGGTCGAGGAGGTCAAGGTCGGTCTGGCGATTCTGGAGAGCCTCAACCTGCGACAGCGACGACTGGAGATCGTGTCCTGTCCGTCCTGCGGCCGGGCAGAGGTCGATGTCTACACCCTCGCAGCTCAGGTTGAGGCGGCACTGGAGGGCATGACGGTGCCGATCCGGGTGGCTGTCATGGGGTGCATCGTCAACGGTCCAGGCGAGGCACGAGAGGCCGACCTCGGGGTTGCATCGGGCAAGGGCAAAGGACAGATCTTCGTCAAGGGCGAGGTGGTCAAGACGGTGCCCGAGTCGCAGATCGTCGAGACGCTCGTCTATGAAGCGCTGCGGATCGCCGAGGAGATGGAAGCAGCCGGCACCGCGAGCGGCGCGCCCAGCGTCGTCACAGGCTGATACGCCGCCGCTGTGCTGCGCTCCTCCCCGATCCGGGTCTTGAACGACCGTGATATCGACGGTGCCTCAGCGGTATTGAGTCGCGACCCGGTTGCCAACGTGTTCATCGCCTCGCGGGTCGAGTCGTGTGGTCTCGACGCTCGCCGGCTGGGTGCAGAGATCTGGGGCTACGCGCGCAACGGCAATCTCAGCGCGGTCTGCTACGCCGGGGCCAACCTCGTCCCCGCCGGCGCCGACGACGTGGCGGCCAGGGCCTTCGCCGAACGGGCGAGGAGCCACGGCCGGCACTGCTCGTCCATCGTCGGTCCGCTCGACGCCGTTGACGCGATCTGGTCGCACCTGCAGCGGGCCTGGGGCGCTCCGCGGGAGGTACGGCGCCCGCAACCGCACTTGATGATCGAGCGTGATCCGCAGGTGAGTCCCGACCCCGCCGTACGCCGGGTGCGCCCTGATGAGCTCGACGTCGTCCTCCCAGCCTGTGTCGCGATGTTCACCGAGGAGGTCGGCGTCTCGCCCACCGTCGGCGACGGCGGGGCGCTCTATCGTGCCCGCGTTGCCGAGCTGATCGCTGAGGGTCGCTCGTTCGCTCGGATCGAGGACGGGCGCGTCGTCTTCAAGGCAGAGATCGGCGCAGCGACCCGCGAGGTCTGCCAGGTCCAGGGCGTGTGGGTCGACCCCACGCTGCGCGGCAGCGGGATTGGCACCCGCGGCACTGCCGCGGTGGTCGCGTTGGCGCGTGCCACCGTCGCACCCACGGTGAGTCTCTATGTTAATGACTTCAACGCGGCGGCCCGCGCGGCGTACGACCGCGTCGGCTTCCGCGAGGTCGGAGCCTTCGCGTCGATCCTCTTCTGAGGAGTTAGCTTCTGACTAGATGGAGCGGCCCTTCTCCGGGGCGGAGCTGTCTTTCGCATCGGGATCGAGGTAGAGCTTCAGGAACGTGGACAGGACGTCGCCGTCGTACCCGTCACATGTCTGCAACCTCTGCCACGCGGCGTATGCGACTCCGGGGGACTCGAGCTCGTCGTTGGGAACCAGCAGCACCTTGCCGTCGTGATCCTTGATCTGCTCTGTCAGAGAAGTCAGCTCCGCTTCGGGCAGTCCCTTGTGGTGAACGACGACCCCGCCGTGCTCGAGGTTGTGAATGAGGAGCTGCTGCTCGACCGGGGCCTCGCTCACTCCCTCGCCTGCCGTGGTCGTGAAGTGCGGTCCTGACGTCGGTGGCTCGGAGGTGTAGCCGCGTGCGGCCTCGCCGCGCTCGATGTGCTTGCGCCCGGCGTTGCCCGGGCGCTCGATCGAGCTGCATCCAGCGGCCTCGGCCTGCTTGGCCGTCGCGTCGACGATCCGGTCGATCGACCGGCGCTGCGTGATCTCGCGCCCGACGAGCACGGCGACAACGGCACCGACGACGACGACTACTGCCCCTATCCGGAGCAGCCGCTGGCGCTTCACCCGAGCGGCGGCCTGGCGCTTGGCGTCGTCGCGCTGTGCCACCCGTCGCGCGCGCTCGGCCTTGGCCTGCTCTCGATCGGCCGGATCAGGTCGCCGTGCGCGCGAGGGGGCAGCGCTGCCCCGCTGCGTCGATGGGCCGCCCCGTGAGGTCCGGCCCTTCCGCTGCTTCGCCATCTGAGTGAACTCCTGAGGTCCGCGGTCACGTCGAGACTAGCGGGCGCCGCCGGCAGGTCGCTTCAACTCCGCGGTACGACGCCAGATCGGCTCGATACAGCGTCGTACTGCGGAGTTGGAGACGCGGTGCGTCGGACAGGGGCGGTTGGCGGACCGCATTGCGGGGGTAGGCCAGCCTCATCACCGCCCACGCCAGGAGGCGCGCCATCGTTGCGGCCAGCACGCGTTTGACCCGTTCGCCGTTCGCCCGACGGCTGCGCGAAGTGGATGAGGCGGCATTCCACCGCGTCGCTGCGACCGATGCCCGGTGGGCCGACGCGCCGCTGAGCCATCTGACCTCGGCCGCCGACCACTCGCGCCTCTGGATCGCTGTGTCGGCCGGCCTCGCTGTCGGTGGCGGTAGATTCGGTCGGCGCGCGGCACTGCGGGGACTGATGTCGGTGGCGGCCACCTCCGCGGTCATCAACGGCCCGGCCAAGATGTTGTTCCGCCGCCGCCGGCCACCCCTGCTCGCCGTACCGCTGCACCGGCAGGCATGGCGGGCGACCCGTACGTCGTCGTTTCCGTCCGGGCACTCGGCGTCGGCAGCCGCGTTTGCGGCGGGGGTCGCGACCGAGATGCCCGCGCTCGCCGTACCGCTAGGACTCACCGCTGCAGCCGTGGGCTACTCGCGGGTGCACACGGGCGTGCACTATCCCGGCGATGTGATCGTCGGAGCCGCTCTTGGTGTCGGCCTCGCTCGCGCGACGACCAGGCTGTGGCCGGTCGCGCCTCACGAGCCGGCGTGCGCTCGGCCACACTTGGCACGAGGTCACGAGAAGCCGAGCGCCGACGGGGCCGGGGTGCACATCGCCGTTAACGCCGGCGCCGGTCCCGCCATCGTCGGAGGCGACATGGCTGACCAGTTGAAGGCAGCACTGCCCGGGGCGACGATCGAGCGCGTCGAGGCCGGCGACGACCTCGTCGCCACTCTCCAGCGGCTGGCAGTGGGGGCGAAGGCGATCGGTGTCGCCGGCGGAGACGGCTCGATCAACGCTGCGGCGCAGGTCGCGGTCGACGCGGGCCTCCCGCTGGTAGCGATCCCGGGCGGCACGCTCAACCACCTCGCTCGTGACCTCGGACTCACCGGCGTGAACGACGCGGTGGAGGCAGTGCGAGAAGGGGAGATGGTGACTATTGACGTCGCCACGATCGCCGACCAGGTCTTCCTCAACACGGCCAGCTTCGGCGCCTACGTCGACCTGGTCGACACCCGCGAGCGGCTCGAGGGGCGAATCGGCAAGTGGCCGGCGATGCTCGTAGCTCTGGTGCAGGTGCTCGCCAGGTCGCAACCGGTCACTGTGCGCATCGACGGGCAGGAGCGGTCCGTCTGGATGATCTTCATCGGCAATTGCCGCTATCACCCGCATGGCTTCGCTCCGAGCTGGCGTGAGCGCCTCGACGACGGGCTGCTCGACATCCGAACGGTCAGCGGCACCCAGCCGTGGGCCCGGCTTCATCTCGTCCTGTCTGTGATCTCCGGCCGTCTCGGCACGTGCCGGGTCTATGAGGAGATGGTGGCGCGCCAGATCGAGGTCGAGTCTCTTGACGGGCCGATGCGGCTCGCGCGAGACGGTGAAGTCTTCGACGGCCCGGCGCGGTTCGTCGTGCGCAAGCTCGACCGACCGCTCGTCGTGCACGTCCCAGCGAGCTGATGGACCGACCGGCGTACAGCAGCCTTCGTTCGGTCGTACGGCGCCGACTCGACCCGGATGCTCGGTTCGGGTTGCGGGCGACGCTCGCCCTGGTGGCGCTCCTGCTCGTCGCAGTGCCATTCGGTGTGCTGCTCGTGCAGGTACGACGTGACGGTGTGCTGCTCGACCTCGACCGATCGGTAGCAACCGGCCTGCACGGCTGGCTGCGGGGTCGCGAGACTCTCGCGGTTCTCTTCGAAATCGTGACGGCGATCGGCACGTTCGCGGGGTTGGGGACCTTGGTCATCATCGGTGCCGTGATCCTGCTGCGCAGCGGGCGCCGTCGGCTCTTGGTGTTCTTGCTCACGGCCACCATCGGCGGGTGGGTGCTCAACAACGGGGTGAAGCTGGCCGTGGGACGGCAACGGCCGACCTTCGACGATCCGTTCACCATCGCGCGGGGGCTGAGCTTCCCGTCCGGGCATGCGATGAGCTCGACTGTCGTCCTGGGCGCGCTGCTGATGGTCTTCCTGCCTGCGGTCCGTGCGTCACGCCGTACGCCGACGGTAGTCGCGGTGACCGGGCTCGTCCTGCTCATCGGGTTCACCCGACTGGCCCTCGGTGTGCACTACCTGACTGACGTCGTCGCGGGATTCGTCCTCGGCGCCGCGTGGCTGACGGTGTGCGTTGCCATCTTCAGCCTGTGGCGGATCGACCGGGGGCGGCGGCCGGTCGATCCGCTGGAGGGTCTCGAGCCCGAGGCATCGCGCGACTTGCGTGGCGCGGTGCGTAAACCGGTCTGAGCTCGGCCACCTCGGCCGGTAGCCTGTGCCAACTATCGTCGGTGGCGAGGAGTGTTGCTGTGGTCGTGCGGATGTCGAGCCTGTTCCTGCGCACGTTGCGCGAGGACCCGGCAGACGCCGAGGTGCCGAGTCACAAGCTGCTCGTGCGCGCCGGCTACGTCCGCCGGGTTGCCCCCGGCATCTACTCCTGGCTGCCTCTCGGCGTCCGCGTCCTCGAGCGGGTCAGCCGCGTCGTGCGCGAGGAGATGGATGCGATGGGAGCGCAGGAGGTGATCTTCCCGGCCCTCCTGCCGCGCGAGCCGTACGAGGCGACCGGCCGTTGGACTGAGTACGGCGACGGCATCTTCCGGCTCAAGGACCGCAAGGGCAACGACTACCTGCTGGGCCCGACGCACGAGGAGCTCTTCACGCTGATGGTAAAGAGTGAGTACTCGTCGTACAAGGATCTGCCGGTCTCGCTGTACCAGATCCAGACGAAGTACCGCGACGAGGCGCGGCCACGTGCCGGCATCCTGCGCGGCCGCGAGTTCTTGATGAAGGACAGCTACTCGTTCGACCTCGACGACGAGGGCCTGAAGAAGAGCTATCAGGATCACCGCGAGGCCTACGTGAAGATCTTCGAGCGTCTCGGGCTTGATTACCGGATCGTCTTCGCGGTCAGCGGCGCGATGGGCGGCAGTGCCAGCGAGGAGTTCCTGGCCGTCACCCCCAGCGGCGAGGACACGTATGTCGCGTGCACGTCCTGTGACTACGCCGCCAATGTCGAAGCAGCGACCGTCATGGCGCCTGAGCCGACTGACCCCGCGGCGCAGCCGGATCTCGAGGTGCTCGACACACCGGACACCCCCACGATCGACACCCTTGTCACCCTCCTCCAGAGCAAGGGGTACGACGTCACCGCTGCGGACACGTTGAAGAACGTCGTACTGCAGTTGAAGAACCCCGACGGATCCACCGAGCTTCTCGTCGTCGGCGTGCCAGGCGATCGCGACGTCGACCTGAAGGCGGTGGAGGCCAACGTCTTCCCCGCCGAGGTCGAGCCATTCGACGACTTCGCGAAGCACCCGGGCCTTGTGCGCGGATATATCGGACCTCAGGTGCTCGCCGACCTCGAGATCCGCTATCTCGTCGACACCCGCATCACCACCGGCTCGACCTGGGTGACTGGTGCCAATCAACCGGGGAAGCACGCGGTGAACGTTGTGATGGGCCGCGACTTCACTCCTACTGGCACGATCCCGGCGGCCGAAGTGAGAGACGGCGACCTGTGCCCGACCTGCGGCAGCCTGCTGAGCATCAACCGGGGTATCGAGATCGGCCACGTCTTCCAGCTGGGCAAGAAGTTCGCCGATGCGCTGTCCCTTGACGTGCTCGGACCCGACGGCAAGCCGATCCGCGTGACGATGGGCTCCTACGGCATCGGGGTGTCGCGCGCGGTGGCCGCTATCGCCGAGCAGACGTTCGATGAGCGCGGTCTTTGCTGGCCCGCTGCCATCGCGCCCTTCGACGTACACGTGATCGCGGTCGGTAAGGACCCCGCGCTTCTCGCGGCTGCTGAGGGCATCGCGCGCGACCTCGAGCAGGCTGGTCGCACGGTTGTGCTCGATGACCGCGGTGCGAGTGCCGGTGTGGCGTTCGCCGACGCCGACCTGATCGGTGTGCCGACGATCGTCATCGTCGGCAAGGCACTGGCCGACGGTGAGGTCGAGGTCAAGGACCGGCGCACCGGGGAGCGCTCCCGGGTTGCCCTCGCGGACTTGGTGGCGACCCTCACCGGCTGACTCGACGTCCTTCGCAGACTATCCGCGGCCGGGGAAGGCGTCGGTGCTGCCGATCAGCGATCGGGCCCGGGCGAAGCGCAGGGTGGTGAGGTGAGTCGCGTTGCGGACGACCAAATCTGCTGCGAGTGAGCGGTCCGCGGCGGACACCGGTGCCGCAACGACCGCCGAGTAGGCGCGAACCAGCGCTTCTTCCAGGACAAGCAGGACTGCGAGTGCACTCAACCGGTCGGTCACCGGCATCGGCAGTGCGTACGCCGGGAGCGCAGCAGCGGGCGTCGCTCCCGATGCCCGCAGCGCGTCGGATACCCGATCGCGCTGGAGTCGGTGTTCGGCGTCGAGAAAGCGGACCAGCTCTTTCGTCGCGTCGTCGAGCTGCGCGCCGAGCTCGCCGAACGTGTGCACCGCCTCATGCTCGAGCGCGAGCGCCGGGGTCAATGCAGCCCCTTGCGCCTGCGCCGCTGCTGGCCCGAGGGCGAGGACCGGGAGCGGCAGGGCAAGGACGGGTAGGGCGAGGACTGATCGTCGACTGATCATGACGGCGCCGGGACAGCAGTCGGAGTGGGACGAGGGATGCGGCGGATGAGTCCCTCGCGTAGCGCGGTGAAGAGTGCAGTCGCATGCTGCGCCTCGCTCGCCGCCACCTGCGCCGCGAGGACGGCGACCTGGGGACGAATCACTGTGGGAATCCGAGACAGGCCGAAGTCGCTGCTGCGCCGCTCCAAGGCCACCAGTCGGCGGGCGAGATCAACGGCATCTGTGGCGGGGCCAAGCTGGGGCCCACGCAGCAGTGATGCACTGGGTGACAGAGATGCACTAGGTGACTGCGACGCGGGCAGCGGCGGCTGGGTCGGTGGGACAGCGAGGCCGGTCGTGCGCGCCAGGTCGATGAACGCTGTGACCTGCTCGAGGTGGTGACCGCGCGCTTCTGCGAGGAACGGCGCGAGGTCCGGCGCGGACGCGGCAGGGTCGTCGTACATCGACAGGAGGGCGTGCTTGGCCAGCACAGCGAGACGGAGGTACTCCGCGTCGGGGTCTTCGGGCCCCGTCGGCGACGGGTCTGGGGTCGGTCGATCCTGCGTCGTACAGCCGGCCAGGACGCCGACGCCGAGCGCCGCCACGAGCAGTCCTGGCACGGAGGGGGTCACGACGTCCGAGGATGTCACAGGTGTCTGGCGGAGACAGCAGGGCCTCATGACCGCGTTCGGCCATGGGGTCCGCAGCGTTGGCAGCTCTAGCTGACGACGATCGTGCCCTTCATGTAGTTGTGGATGCCGCAGATGTAGTCGATGGTGCCGGACTTGTCTGCGGTGAACGTGAACGTCGCGTTCTGCTCCATGGTGGGCGCAGAGGCGAAGACACCCTTCTCCGAGGAAACGACCGAATGCACGGCAGAGTCCTCGTTGGTCCAGGTGATCTTCGTGCCCTTGGCGACCGTCACCGTCGCGTCCTTGAAGAGGAAGTCCTTGATCGCGACCTCCACCTCTCCACTCGCTGCGGTGTCGCCTGACGTCGAGCTCGATGAGCCCGATGTCGTCGACTTCTCCGCGCCGTCGCTGCAGGCCGTCAGGGTCAGGGCGGCTGCACCGAGCCCGGTGATGATCGCTGTGCGCATCTCGACTTCTCCTAGCTCTGGACGAATGCGTCGGGGCCGACAGCGCCCTCTGCGGTGATGAACGTGGCCGGGACCGGGTACTTCCCGAGCACGAAGTTCAAGATCGCGACGTGCTGGGTCTCGACCGGCAGGATAGACGCAGAGACCTTGATGCCGCCTTCGTCGGAGATGGCACCGATGCCGTTGAAGTACGTCGCGGCAGCGATGTTCTCGAGGTCGAGAGCCAGCAGGGCAGCAGTGGCGGCGTCCTTCACGCCGGCCAGCCGGTCGTTGATCAGCTTCTCGACGCTCGGCAGGTTGGTCGTGTCCTTGACGGCGGCGAAGCCGGCGCCGGTGAGCACGCTGTTCCACGCGTCAGCGTGGTCCAGGTGCTGCTTCTGCGCGGTCTGGACGAAGGTGGCCACGGCGGGCGGCACGTCCTTGATCGCTCCCGAGCCGGCCGCGTCGAGCACCTTCTGGTAGGTGTTGACGGCACCGATCTCGAGGCCGGCGGCGAGGGCGACGACGATGAGGTCACCTTCGAGCTTCTTTGTGCCCGAAGCGTCGTTGTCCGTCGTACCAGACGCGCCGTCGTCGGAGTTGTCGCTGCCGCAGGCGGCCAGCGCGAGACCACCGAAGAGCACGCCGCTGCCGACGAGGAAGCCTCGACGGCTGGGGGCCGCGAGGCCCTTGTCGCGGAGGTTGGAGACCATCTGGGCGAGGTTCCCCCGCATGGCGGGCAGAGTGGCCTCGTGGCGGTCGACGAGGTCTGCGGTCATGCCGCGGAGCTCGCTCTCGCTGATCTGCATGGGGTCCTGCCGGGTCACTTCACAGCCCCCTCGCCGACCGGGCTGGCGAGCTCGGTCTTCTTGAAGCCCTCGGGGAAGCCGACGCTGCCGGCAGCAGCCGGGAGCTTCGCGGAGTCCGGAGGCAGCGCAATGAGCTGCGGGGCGCCGCCCTGGAGCAGGGCCTGCACCGCGAGCAGCGTGGCCAGGTGCTGCGACTCGACGCCCATGACGCTGGCGAACAGCGTCCGCAGCTGCGGGGTGCTGACCAGGCTGACGTTGGCGACGTACGTCGACGTCGCGACGTCCTCGAGGGTCACGGCCAGGTTGACGACGTCCAGCGGGCCCTTGATCTTGCCCGCAGCGGCCTTAACGATCGGCGTGTACTTGGGATTGGAGGCGGTCTGCGCCTTGCCGCCTGCATTCTTCGCCGCGGCGTTGAACGCCTTGCCGTGCTCACTGTGCTGCTTCATGGTCATCTCGCAGAATGCCTTGACGACCGGGTTCGCCTCGGCCCCGCCAATGAACGGGAGACCGAGCGCCGTCTTGTAGGTGAAGACGGCCAGGTTCTCCAGCGACGCGGCGGTCTGCAGCGCGGCGAGGTCGGCGCCGTCCTGCGCGAACGCGGGGGTGGCGGTGGCGAGGACTGCGGCGCCGAAGGCGGTCGCGACTCCTGCTGTGGTCAGCGCGCGGGCGACACTGGCCCGGTGCTGCTCAGCCCGGTGCTGCTCGGCCCGGCGCTGGGCGAGCACCGCGGCGTTGGCGCTCCGCTGCTCCTGCCCGAGGGTTACGATGTCGGCTAACGGCTCCTGGGTGGCGCGCATGGCGTCGGAGTGCAGATCCTGCGACGCCACCATGAGCTCGGTGAATTGGCCATCGTCTAGCCGGTGGGTCAACGCGGCCCTCTCTTTGCCAGGGTTGGTGCCGTCCGGCTGTCGGAGCCAGCGACGTCCCGAAGGCATTCGACCGGCGTGGTCCTCACGGATGTCTGCCGTGACTATTTGGTGAGCTGTACGACGCGAAAGGCCCGCTCCGTGGACCGTGATGGTCGCTGGGAGCGGGCCTTTCGCGAGCAGGCGTGCGGGTCAGGACACGCCGGCGTCCGAACTGGGTCGGGCCAGGTCGGACTTGATGAAGACGTCTGGCACGGGGTACTCGCCCAGGATGTAGAGCAGAGTCGCGGCGTGCTGGTGCTCCACCGGAGCGATCGTGGCCACGAGGGCCAGTGCTTCCTTGCTCTGGAACTCACCCATCTGCTTGGTGTAGGTCTGGGTGGCGGTCTGCTCCAGGGTCAGCGCGAGCTTGGCCAGCCCGGGCAGGTCCTTGAGCGCGGTGAACATCTCGGTGATCGGCGCGGCGAGCACCGGGTTGGGCTCGGTGAACTCCTTGCCGCCGGCGTTGACCAGCGCGGCGTTGAACGCCTTGGCGTGCTCCGAGTGCTGGCTCATCGCGGTCATCGCGAAGGTCGCCACGGCGGGGGGCACCGGGCCGAACTTGCCCGACGGAGCCGCCTTGAGCGCCGAGTCGTACGCGAAGACAGCCAGGTTCTCCAGGCTGGCGTTGGTCGCCAGACCAGCCTTGTCAGCGGCCGCGTCGCCGTCGCCCGAGGAAGGTTCCGAGCTGGAGCTGGAGCTCGAGCCGGTTCCCGTGTCCGCGTCGTCGTCCCCGCCACATGCGGCGAGTGCGAGCCCACCGATCACGACGCCGGAACCAGCCAGGAAGCTGCGCCGGCTGGCCCGACCGCGCAGGGATGAGCCGAAGTCGGCCAGCATCTGCTGCATCTGCGGGAAGGTGGCCCGGTGCATCTCGTCCATGTCTTTGGTCATCGCCAGGAGCTCAGCCTCCGAGCACTGCATCTGGTCTCTCTTGCTCATGCGACAGCTCCCTCTTCCGGCGGGCTCGCCAGGTCAGTCTTCTTGAAAACCTCTTGCGCGAACGCCCCACCTGCGGCGGCGGGCAGCTTGGTCGCGTCGACCGCACCGCCGGTCGCCTTGACCGTGATCAGCTGGGGCAGCTTGGCCTCAAGCAGGGCCTTCACCGCGTAGAGCGTGCCGAGGTGCTGCGACTCAACGCTGGCGACGGTGCCGAAGAGGTTGCGCACCTGGGGGTCCGTGACGTTCTCGGCGATGTTCTTCACGTAGGTGGACGTGGCGACGTCTTCCAGCGTGATGGCCAGGTTGACGACGTCGAGCGGACCACCCGCCTTCAGGGCCGGCACCATCTGCATGACCACCGGGGTGTACTTCGGGTTGGTCATCGTCTGCTCTTTGCCGCCGAGCTCCTTGGCCTTGGCGTTGAACGCCTTGCCGTGCTCGGTGTGCTGCATCATCGTCGTCTGCGCGAAGGCCGTGATGGTCTTGTTGGCCCTGATGTAGTCGAGGGTGAGTGCGGTCTTGTAGGCGTCAACCGCCAACAGCTCGAGCGAGACTGCAGTCTGCAGCGCGTCGATGTCGAGGTCGGTGCCGCCCTGGGCGTACGCCGGGGTGGCGATGGCGGCGGCGTACGCCGCGAAGCCACCGACCGCGAGGCCGGCGCCGGCCAGCGAGCGCGAGACGCGTCGGCGGCTCTCCTGCTGCTCGTGGAGCAGACGGTCGGCATAGTCGGGGGCGGCGCGGCGCTGCTGGCCGAGCTCGACGATGGCGTCGAGTGGCTCTCTGCTCGCGCGCATGGCGTCGGAGTGCAGGTCCTGCGACTCCTCCATGAGCTCGGTGAAGCGTCCCTCGTCCAGGCTTGGCTCCAAGGGGTGCCTCCCTTCGGGTCGGTGATGGGCTGAACAGTCCTAACGGGTTCGTGGCCTGCTCCCGGCGGGATGGTCTAGGTAGGCCACTGTTACCGGTTCGTTATGAAGTGGCGCCGGAGCGGGATCGGGTTCGACGGACGCACCATCAGGGTTAGGCTCCCTTCCGGGCACGTCACAACTCGAGCACTCCTGGAGGCGCCGTGAGCACAGCCGCGGCTGCCAAGGTTCGCGCCGCTCTCGAGCCAGTGCTCTCCGCCGCCGGGTTCGTCGTCGAGGACGTGGTGGTCCGTCAAGCGGGCTCGCGCAGCCTGGTCCAGGTCCTGGTCGATCGGGAGCAAGGCATCTCCCTCGATGACGTCGCGGAAGCGAGCCGAACCGCCTCAACCGTGCTGGACGACGTGGATCCGCTCACCGGGGCCTACGTCCTCGAGGTCTCCTCTCCCGGCGTCGACCGGCCGCTGACGTTGCCCCGGCACTGGCGGCGCAACCTCGGCCGACTCGTGACCGTCACCCCGACTGAGGGCCGTGAGTGGACCGGCCGGGTGCACGAGGTCAGCGAGCTCGGAGCCGTGCTCGACGTCGCGGGCGCACCGCGGACTGCGTCGTACGCCGACGTCCGCAGAGCTGTCGTGCAGGTGGAGTTCCACCGGGCCGGGCGCGCCCCACGTGATGGAGAGGATGGTGGGGACGAATGAACATCGACATTGCCGCGCTGCGCAGTGTGGAGCGCGAGCGTGATATCGCGTTCGACACGGTTCTCGAAGCGATCGAGACCGCGCTGGGGACGGCGTACCGCAAGGGCGAGGGCGCGGCCCAGGACTGTCGGGTCGACGTCGACCGCAAGACGGGTGCTGTCACCGTGCACGCCCGGGAGCTCGACAACGAGGGCAACGTCGTCCGCGAGTACGACGACACGCCGGAGGACTTCGGCCGGATCGCGACGATGACGGCCAAGCAGGTGATGATCCAGCGCCTCCGTGACGCTGAGCACGAGCTGACCTACGGCGAGTACGCCGGCCGCGAGGGCGACATCGTCGCTGGGATCATTCAGCAGCACCACGGCGCGACGGTGCAGGTTCAGCTCGGCAAGGTTGAGGCGGCGCTGCCCGCGACGGAACAAGTGCCGGGGGAGCGCTACGACCACGGCACCCGGATCAAGGCCTACGTCCTGCAGGTCCACAAGGGCGTCCGTGGCCCGTCGATCACGCTGAGCCGCACCCACCCCAACCTGGTCAAGCAGCTCTTCGCGCTCGAGGTGCCGGAGATCAATGAGGGCTCCGTCGAGATCGTGGCCATCGCCCGCGAGGCCGGCCACCGGAGCAAGATCGCCGTCCGTTCCAAGGTGGCGGGGCTCAATGCCCGGGGTGCCTGCATCGGCCCGCTAGGCCAGCGAGTTCGCAACGTAGTCGCGGAGCTGCACGGCGAGAAGATCGACATCGTCGACTGGAGCGACGACCCCGCGACGTTGGTCGGCAACGCCTTGTCGCCGGCGACGGTGACCCGCGTCGAGGTCGTCGACGCGGCGCTCCGGTCCGCGCGGGTCACGGTGCCCGACTACAAGCTCTCGCTCGCTATCGGCAAGGAAGGGCAGAACGCCCGCCTGGCTGCTCGGCTGACGGGCTGGCGGATCGACATCCGCAGCGACGCCGAAAGTGACGCCGAAATCGACGCTGTGAGCGACGCAGCGAATGGCGCAGCGGGCGAGACGGCGGCTGACGGCGGGGCCGCTCCGGACCCCGAGGAGTGACGAAGCGGGTCGACGCGGTAGACTCCGACGCTGGACGACGACCCGAACCGGTCCGCACCTGCGTGGGGTGCCGGTCCCGGGCGCCGAGGTCCGAGCTCCTGCGAGTCGTCGTGGTCGCCGGTGACGCTGTCATCGACGTCCGCCGGCGCCTGCCGGGCCGAGGTGCGCACCTGCATCCCGATCCCGACTGCCTCGCTCTCGCGCTGCGCCGAAGGGCGCTTCCGCGAGCGCTGCGGCACGCAGAGCTCGACTGCACGCACCTGTCCGACGAGTTCACTCAGTCACACCAGATCGGCCAGCGCAGCTTCGACCCATCGACCGAAGGCGGCTGAGCACGGATGCAGCACTCCTGATGGACCCGCGATGAGCACGCCCATGCAGTAACCACACTGGGCGCCCGGCGACGGGCGCACATACGCAGAAGAAGAGGACAGCAGTGGCAAAGCGGGTCTACGAGCTCGCCAAGGACCTCGGCCTCGAGAGCAAGGCTCTCGTCGCGTGGTTGAAGGACAACGGGGAGTTCGTTCGGTCGGCGTCGTCGACCGTCGAGGCTCCGGTGGAGCGCAAGGTGCGAGCCGCGTTCCCGGATGCCGCACCGGCCGCACCGGCCAAGCCCAAGGCGAAGCCGAAGGCGGCTCCGGAGGTTGAGGCACCCGCCGAGGCAGCCGACGCGCCCGTCGAGCTCACGCCAGCGGCGCCTCCCACGCTCGAGGCGTCCGCGGCCGATGCCGCCATGCCGACCATGCCGCCGCGGCCACCGGCCGCGCCGCGACCCGGCAACAACCCCTTCAGCACCCCGGGACTGCCGCCTCGTCCGGCCGCGGCCCCCGGCATGCCGCCTCGTCCGGCCGGCGTACCCGGCATGCCGCCCCGTCCCGGCATGCCGCCCCGACCGGGCATGCCCGGACCCGGCATGGGTGCCCGCCCAGGTGGCCCGCCCGGCATGGGCGCACGTCCCGCTGGCGGACCCGGCATGGGTGCACGTCCCGCTGGCGGACCCGGCATGGGTGCTCGTCCCGGCGCTCCTGGCGCCGGCGGTCCGCAGCGCCCAAGCTCCGGTGCGCCTCGTCCGGGTGGCGGTGGGGGTGGCGGCTACGCGCCGCGTCCCGGCGGCGCCCCGGGTGGCGGCGGCGGCTTCGCCGGTCGACCCGGCGGTGGCGGGGCTCCCGGCGGTCGCGGCCGTGGCGGCGGCACTGCGGGTGCCTTCGGGCGCCCTGGCGGTGGTCGGCCCGTTCGCGGCCGCAAGTCGAAGAAGCAGCGTCGTCAGGAGTTCGACAACCTCGAGGCCCCGACGATGGGCGGGATCATCCCGCGCGGCAAGGGCGAGACCATCCGGATGACCCGGGGCTCGTCACTCGCTGACTTCGCCGACAAGATCAACATCAACCCTGGCTCACTCGTGCAGCTGCTGTTCGGGCTCGGTGAGATGGTGACCGCGACGCAGTCCTGCAGCGACGAGACCCTCGAGCTGATCGGGGTGCAGCTCGACTACCAGGTCGAGATCGTCAGTCCCGAAGACGAGGACCGCGAGCTCCTCGAGAGCTTCGACCTGGAGTTCGGCGGGGAGTGGGAGGACGACGCCAACCTGGTGACCCGGCCGCCGATCGTGACCGTGATGGGCCACGTCGACCACGGCAAGACCAAGCTCCTCGATGCCATTCGCAAGACCGACGTGGTTGCCGACGAGGCCGGCGGCATCACCCAGCACATCGGCGCCTACCAGGTGCACTCGGCTCACACCGGGCGATTGATCACCTTCATCGACACCCCTGGCCACGAGGCGTTCACCGCCATGCGAGCTCGCGGCGCGAAGGTGACCGACATCGCGGTGCTGGTCGTGGCCGCGGACGACGGCGTCAAGCCGCAGACGATCGAGGCGCTCAACCACGCTCAGGCCGCGGACGTGCCCATCGTCGTGGCGGTCAACAAGGTGGACAAGGAAGGTGCCAACCCCGACAAGGTGCGCCAGCAGCTCACCGAGTACGGGCTCGTAGCCGAGGAGTACGGCGGCACGACGCTCTTCGTCGACGTCTCGGCGAAGACCGGTGCCAACATCGACGACCTGCTTGACGCGGTGCTGCTTACCGCCGATGCAGCACTCGACCTGCGCGCGCAGGCCGACGTTCACGCCCAGGGCGTCGCGATCGAGGCTCACCTGGACAAGGGCCGCGGTCCGGTCGCGACCGTGCTCGTTCAGCGCGGCACGCTGCGCGTCGGCGACTCGATCGTCGCCGGTGACGCCTTCGGCCGCGTTCGCGCGATGCTCGACGACAACGGCAAGCCGGTCACCGAGGCCGGTCCGGCGTATCCGGTGCAGGTGCTCGGCTTCGAGTCCGTGCCCGGCGCGGGTGACAACTTCATGGTCGTCACCGAGGACCGCACGGCGCGTCAGATCGCCGAGAAGCGGCAGGCGCGCGAGCGCAACGCTCAGCTCGTGGCCCAGCGTGGCCGGCCGTCGCTCGAGGACCTCTTCGAGCGGATCGAGGCTGGCAAGGTCGATCAGCTCAACCTCATCCTCAAGGGTGACGTGTCGGGCTCGGTCGAGGCCGTCGAGGACGCACTGCTCAAGCTCGACGTCGGCGAGGAGGTCAGCCTCCGGATCCTCCACCGCGGCGTTGGTGCAGTGACCGAGAACGACGTGACCCTGGCCGCGGCCTCGGACGCGATCATCCTCGGCTTCAACGTGCGGCCCGAGGGCAAGGCCCGTGAGCTCGCCGATCGTGAGCACGTCGACATTCGGCAGTACAGCGTCATCTACCAGGCGCTGGACGACATCGAGCAGGCGCTCAAGGGCATGCTCAAGCCCGAGTACGAGGAGGTCGCGCTCGGCTCCGCCGAGGTCCGCGAGGTCTTCCGGGTGCCGAAGATCGGCAATGTCGCCGGCTCAATCGTCCGGTCCGGCACGATCACTCGCAACAGCAAGGCGCGCCTCGTCCGCGACGGCGTCGTCGTGCACGAGACCTTGTCGGTCGAGTCTCTTCGGCGCTTCAAGGACGACGTCCGCGAGGTGCTGGAGGGTTACGAGTGCGGTATCGGCTTGGGTTCCTTCAACGACATCAAGCCCGAAGATGTCATCGAGACCTACGAAATGAGAGAGAAGCCGAGAGCGTAAGGAACGTGGGCGGCCCCTGACGCCGAGTGGCTTCGTTCTCGAACGCTCGCGTGCCTCCAGCACGCGGCGCGTCCTGCGGCGTTGCCGATCGACGCCAGAAACTGCCTGAAGGTCAACAGCTAAGGCGGACTCTTGTTCACTGGGACTCTTGCGCTGGATCTGCTTCTTGGCGACGTTCATTCGCTCAAGGAGAAGCGCAGCGTCGTACGGCCGATCGTGGCTGACCTGCGCCGGCGGTTCGAGGTAGCGGCTGCGGAGGCCGGTCACGTCGAGCTGCATCGACGCGCGCTGATCGGAGTGTCGGTCGTCGCGGTTGAGGCAGGGCACTGTGTGGAGGTGCTGGACGCAGCCGAGCGGCATGTCGCCGAGCGGCCCGAGATCGAAGTGCTGTCGGCGACGACCCGTCTCTATGCGCTGGAGGACTCATGACCGACGCGGCCCGGGCGCGGCGCTTGGCGGAGCGCATTCAGGTGGTAGTGGCCGAGACCCTCGAGATGGGCATCAAGGATCCGCGCCTGGGGTTCGTGACGATCACAGATGCCCGCGTGACTCCGGACCTGCGAGAAGCGAAGGTCTTCTACACCGTCTACGGCGACGACACCGCGAGGAACGACACGGCGTTGGCTCTCGCCTCGGCAACTGGGGTCGTCCGTGCCGAGATCGGCAAGCAGTGCCGGCTGCGCTACACCCCTAGCCTCGTCTTCGTGGCCGACGTGGTGCCGGAGAGCGGGCGCCAGATGGAGGACCTCCTGGTCAAGGTTCGGGCCGAGGACGCGGTCCGGGCGGCGGCGGCCGCGACCGCTGTTCCTGCCGGCGATCCGGATCCTTATCGGCGAGCCAGCCCTGTCGACCCGGTCGACCCTGTCGACCCTGTCGACCCGGAGGACCCTGTCGACCCGGAGGACCCTGTCGATCCTGTCGACGTACCAAGTGCCGAAGGTCGGGGGTGACGATGGTGGCGCAGGCGAGACGTTGGTGAGCGTCGACGAACGCGACTGGGATGCGGCGATCGATGCGATCCACGCGGCCGACGATGTCGCTCTGGCCTGCCACCTCGGCCCGGACGGCGACGCCCTCGGCTCCCTGCTCGCGCTCACCCTCGGGCTGCGGTCCCTCGGGAAGAAGACGGTGTCGTCGTGGGGGAGTGACCCGTTCGCCGTACCCGCTCTGTACTCCTACCTGCCAGGCCTGGACCTGCTCACCGAGCCGACGTCATTCCCCCTTTCCCCGGCTCTGCTCGTCACCTTCGACACGGGCTCGCTGGATCGACTCGGCTCGCTGGAGCCGCATGCGCGCTCGGCCCGGACCGTCCTCGTGGTGGACCACCACGCCAGCAACACCCGCTACGGCGACATCAACCTCGTCGATCCAGACGCCGCAGCGAGCGCGGTGCTCGTCGAAGAGCTTCTGCTGCGACTCGGCGTGCAGGTCGATGCGGACATCGCGGCGTGCCTTTACACCGGCCTCTCGACCGACACCGGCTCGTTCCGCTTCGCCGCGACGACCCCGGAGGTGCACGCACTAGCCGGTCGCCTCCTCGCCACCGGGATCCGCCACGACGAGATCTCCCGGGCGATCTGGGACACCAACCGCTTCGCCTACCTGAAGCTGTTGGGGACCCTGCTGGACCGGACGGCGCTCGTTGCCGCTGAGGGTCTGGTCTGGACGTGGGTCTCCCATGACGACCTCCTCGCCTCCGACGTGCTGATCGAGGAGATCGAAGGGGTCATCGACATCATCCGCACGGCACGCGAGGCGGAGGTGTCCGTGATCTGCAAGCAGGCCACGGACGGGCGATGGCTCGTGTCGATGCGGTCCAAGGGCGCGGTCGACCTCGGTGAGATCGCCGTGAGCCTCGGTGGAGGAGGCCACAAGTTCGCTGCGGGTTACACGAGTGACGACGAGCCGCCCGCGACGATGGAGCGGCTCCGCGCTGCCCTGCGCGATGCGCCGCGCTTGTCCCGATGACTGGTCCGCCACCGGGCGGCCTGCTCGTGGTGGACAAGCCTGCGGGATGCACCAGCCACGACGTCGTTGCGCGAGTACGTCGACTCGCTGGGACCCGGCGGGTGGGCCATGCCGGCACGCTGGACCCGATGGCGACCGGAGTGCTGCTCGTCGGCGTCGATCGCGCGACCAGACTCCTCGGGCACCTCGCGCTGACCGAGAAGCGCTACACAGGTACGGCGGTCCTCGGCGCCACGACGAGCACCGATGACGCCGAAGGTGAGCTGGTGGCCGAGGTGGACGCCACGTCCGTCACCGACGAGGCGGTGCTCGCTGTGGCCGCGACGCTGGTCGGCGAGCTCGACCAGGTGCCGCCGGCGGTGAGCGCCATCAAGGTCGACGGTGTGCGGTCCTACACCCGGGCGCGGGCCGGCCAGGCCGTGGCACTGGCAGCACGACGCATCACGGTGCACTCCCTCGACGTGCTCGCCGTACGACGCCTCGGTGCCAGGATCGAGGTCGACCTCGACGTGACGTGCACCAGCGGGACCTACATCAGAGCGCTCGCCAGGGATCTAGGTGCGGCGCTGGGAGTAGGCGGGCATCTGTCCGCGCTGCGGCGTACCCAGGTAGGCGCCTGGGATCTCGCCTCGGCGGTGACACTGGACGAGCTCGCCGTCGACGGCGCCCTTGCCGCCGCCCTGATCCCGCTGGCCCGGGTCGCGGCTCTGTCCTTCCCCCGGCGCGACGTTGACGACGCCGACGCCGCCCGGGTCGCCCACGGCGTCCGCCTGCCGGCAGTCGGTCAGGTCGCCGGGCCGATCGCGGTCTTCGGGGCGAGTGGCGACTTCCTCGCCCTCGTCGAGGAGCGTGACGACGTCGCCGTCCCGCTGGCCGTCTTCGTCGGCTGACCGCTCCTCGCCGACCCGCCCACGCCCCGATCGGTCCGCCTACACTCGAGCCGTGCAACGGTGGCGGGGACTGGAGGACGCGCCGGCCGGTTGGGGCCGCTGCGTCGCGACGATAGGCGTCTTCGACGGGGTGCATCGTGGGCACCAGCGGATCATCGGTCGGGCCGTGGACCGCGCTCATGAGTTGAGCATCCCGTCCGTGGTGCTCACCTTCGACCCGCACCCGTCGGAGGTAGTCCGTCCGGGCAGCCACCCGTCGATCCTCACCCCTGGGCGGCACAAGGCCGACCTGGTCGCCGATCTCGGAGCCGACGTGCTCTGCGTGCTGCCCTTCACCATCGACTTCTCCCGGCTCACCGCGGCAGAGTTCGCGCACGCTGTGCTGGTTGAGCATCTGCACGCGCACGCCGTCGTCGTCGGTGACAACTTCCGCTTTGGGCACAAGGCGGCAGGCGATGTGGCGGGTCTGGCCGAGCTGGGCGCACGGTTCGGGTTCGCGACGGAAGGCGTGCCGTTGCTCCAGGACGAGGGGACCACCATCTCCTCGACCTACGTCCGGTCCTGCGTCGATGCGGGCGACGTCGCCGCCGCAGCACGGGCGCTCGGGCGGCCCCACCGCGTCGACGGGACCGTCGTACGCGGGGACCGGCGTGGCCGCACGATCGGCTATCCGACCGCCAACCTGCAGACAGTGCCGCACACGGCGGTCCCCGCTGATGGCGTCTACGCCGGCTGGCTGGTGCGGGAGAAGGCGCAGCTGCTCGCAGCGATCTCGGTGGGGACGAATCCGACGTTCGAGGGGCGCGAACGCCGGGTCGAGGCGTTCGTGCTCGACTTTGATGGCGACCTGTACGGCGAGCAGGTGGCGATCGACTTCGCCGAGCGCCTGCGGCCCACGCTGCGTTTTGACGAGGTTGCAGCGCTCGTTACCCAGATGGATGACGACGTACGGCGTACCCGCACACTCCTGACCTGACTTGACTTCCCAAAAGAGTGAACATTTTCCTGGCGAAGCGCCGATCATTCAATCCAGCCATGAGAGGAGACCCCGCGATGACCCGTCGCATCCTGGTCGTTGACGATGACCCGTCCGTCCGGCAGTTGGTACGCGACGTGCTGGACCTTGAGGGCTATGCCGTGACGACAGCCGAGGACGGCCTAGCAGCGGTGTGCGCCCTCGCCGCGGAGCTGCCCGACTGCGTCGTCCTCGACGTCATGATGCCGGGCCTGGACGGCCACCGTGTCCTTGAGCACATCCGCAGTCACTACGGACCTGACCTGCCGGTCGTCATGCTCACCGCGGTCAGCGAGGACCAGGCAGCCTGGAAGGCGTGGGCCGGCGGAGTCGACTACTTCTTGACCAAGCCCTTCGAGCCGCTCGAGCTGCTCCGCTTCCTCGACGTGCTCTTCGCCAACGCTGGCGCCGACGCCGGCGCTGGCTAGCGCCACGGCCCGCCCTCACCGGGGCTGTTTTCCCGCACATGGGCACCGGTGTTACCCTGGGTTTGACGGCTAGGTCACGGACCGGGCCGCAGACGGATGCCCGCGCCACGGTCGGGCTCGACGAGGGGTAACACGGCAGTGCCACTGACCACTGAGGTCAAGACGTCCATCATGACCGAGTACGGCACGGTCGAGCGCGACACCGGCTCGCCCGAGGTGCAGGTTGCCATGCTGAGCAAGCGCATCAGCGACCTCACCGAGCACCTGAAGATGCACAAGCACGACCACCACAGCCGCCGCGGCCTCCTGCTGCTGGTCGGTCGCCGGCGTCGGTTGCTGCAGTACCTCGCCAAGACCGACATCGCGCGCTACCGCTCCTTGATCGAGCGGCTCGGCCTGCGCCGATAACGACCCCGCCGACCGGCCCGTCGAGGCCCGTTGGCGTCGTTTCACCCGTGCGCCCGCCGTCCGGCGGGGCACACCACCAGGACGCGTGCCGATGCGATGTCGGCCCGGTCCTCGGTAGTGGGACACGGAGCCTCGCACACCGCGAGCCCCCCGTGCCCTTCGATCGAAGACCGGACCGCCTCGTTGCACCGGCCACGCGCTCCGCGCGTCAAAGAGGAGGAGCCCATGGGGGCTTCCACAACGTCTGACAGCTCGACCCAGATCCACACGGCGACCGCCACGGTCGGCGACCGCACCCTGACCTTCGAGACCGGCCGCTTCGCGCGGCAGGCCGGGGGCGCCGTCACCGTCCGCCTGGGTGACACCTACATCTTGTCGGCGACAACGGCGGCGAGCCGCCCGCGCGACCAGGTCGACTTCTTCCCGCTGACGGTCGACATCGAGGAGCGGATGTACGCCGCGGGCAAGATCCCGGGCGGGTTCTTCCGCCGTGAGGGACGGGCGTCCGAGGACGCCACCCTCACCTGTCGGCTCATCGACCGCCCGCTGCGTCCCTGCTTCCCGTCGGGCTTCCGCAATGAAGTGCACGTCGTCGGCACTGTCCTGTCCATCGACGAGGACAACCCGTACGACGTCGTGGCGATGAACGCTGCGTCGGCGTCGACGACTCTTGCGGGTCTGCCCTTCACCGGCCCGGTTGGCGCGACCCGCGTGTCGCACGTCGACGGCCAGTGGATCGCCTTCCCGACGTGGGCCGAGAGCGACCGCGCGACGTTCGACATGATCGTTGCCGGGCGCCTGCTCGACGACGGTGACGTCGCGATCATGATGGTCGAGGCGGAGGCCACCACGGCCACCGTTCAGCTCGTCGCCGGGGGCGCCGTCAAGCCGACCGAGGATGTCGTCGCTGAGGGTCTCGAGGCTTCCAAGGCTGCCATCAAGGCGTGCTGTGAGGCACAGCTCGAGCTGGCCAAGAAGGCCGCTCGTGCCACCGCCGACTTCCCGCTCTTCGTCGAGTACGGCGACGACGCCCTCGACGCGGTGCGCGGCGCCATCGAGAGCGAGCTGACGACGGCGCTGACCATCGCCGGTAAGGCCGACCGGGAGACCGAGCTCGATCGCATCAAGGACCTCGCCAAGGAGAAGCTGGCGAGCGACTTCGAAGGCCGCGAGAAGGAGATCAGCGCGGCCTTCCGCTCGTTGACCAAGAAGCTCGTCCGCAAGCGCATCGCGTCCGAGAAGGTCCGCATCGACGGTCGCGGCCTCGCCGACATCCGGGCCCTTCGGGCCGAGGTCGACGTGATTCCGCGGGTGCACGGCTCCAGCGTCTTCGAGCGGGGTGAGACGCAGATCCTCAACGTCGCCACGCTGGCCATGGCGCGCATGGAGCAGATGGTCGACACGCTCAACCCCGAGACGCGCAAGCGTTACATGCACCACTACAACTTCCCGCCGTACTCCACCGGCGAGACTGGCTTCATGCGCGGGCCGAAGCGCCGTGAGATCGGTCACGGCGCGCTCGCCGAGAGGGCGCTTCTTCCGGTGATCCCGCCGAAGGAGGAGTTCCCGTACGCGATCTGCGTTGTCTCCGAGGCGGTCAGCTCTAACGGCTCCACGTCGATGGGCTCCGTGTGCGCGAGCACGCTGTCCCTGCTCGCCGCCGGTGTGCCGCTGAAGGCTCCGGTGGCCGGTATTGCCATGGGCCTCGTCTACGAGGGCGGCGAGTACGCCGTCCTCACGGACATCCTCGGCGCCGAGGACGCGTTCGGCGACATGGACTTCAAGGTCGCCGGCACGCGCGACTTCGTCACCGCGCTGCAGCTCGACACCAAGCTCGACGGCATTCCGGCCTCGGTGCTCGGTGCGGCGCTGAAGCAGGCGTACGACGCCCGCATGCTCATCCTCGACGTCATGCTCGAGGAGATCGACGGGCCGGCCGAGATGTCGCCGTACGCGCCGCGGATCCTCACCGAGAAGATCCCGGTCGACAAGATCGGAGAGGTGATCGGGCCGAAGGGCAAGGTCATCAACCAGATCCAGGCCGACACGGGCGCCGACCTCACGATCGAGGACGACGGCACGATCTACATCGGCGCGACCGACGGCCTCAAGGCCGAGGCCGCACTCGCCGCGATCCGCGCCATCGTCAGCCCGACGATGCCGCTGGTCGGTGAGCGCTTCCTCGGCACGGTGGTCAAGACCACGGCCTTCGGAGCCTTCGTCTCACTGCTGCCCGGCAAGGACGGGCTCGTGCACATCTCGAAGCTGGGCAAGGGCAAGCGGCTGAACAAGGTCGAGGACGCCGTCAACGTCGGCGACAAGATCCAGGTCGAGATCGTCGAGATCGACCAGCGCGGCAAGATCAGCCTCGCCCCGGTCGACGACAGCGCAGTATCCACGGCCGACGCTGTGCCCACTGCTGACGCAGCCGCGTCAGCGGCCGCGCCCTCGTCGGACTCCTAACGCCGGTGGGTAAGACCCAGGTGCTCTCGTCCGGGCAGGACGGCGCGGTGATTCGCCGTACCGTCCTCCCGGGCGGCCTGCGGGTGATCACCGAGTCGATGCCGCAGGTGCGGTCCGTCGCCTTCGGCATCTGGGTCGGCGTCGGGTCACGCGACGAGACGCCGCGCCTCGCTGGGGCGTCGCACTTCCTCGAGCACCTGCTCTTCAAGGGCACGCCGCGTCGTGACGCGTTGGAGATCGCGGCCGTGATGGACGCGGTGGGTGGCGAGATGAACGCCTTCACCGCCAAGGAGTACACCTGCTACTACGCGCGGGTGCTCGACACGGACCTGCCCCTGGCTGTCGACGTCCTCGCTGACATGGTGGGGTCGTCCCTGGTCGCCAAGGCCGACGTCGAGTCCGAGCGAGGCGTGATCCTCGAAGAGATTGCCATGCACGACGATCAGCCCGACGACGTCGTCCACGACGCCTTCGCGGCTGCCATGTTCGGGGAGCACCCGCTGGGCCGGCCGGTCATCGGCACCGTCGACTCCATCGAGGGGATCACCCGCGCCGGGGTGCATGGCTACTGGCGCCGCCGGTATCGAGCGTCTGACATGGTGATCGCGGCGGCGGGAAACCTCGACCACGCCACCCTCGTTCGGCTTGTCCGCAAGGCGTTCGGCGCCGCGGGCATGCTCGACGATGCCGACGCCGTACCCGCCGCCCCGCGCGTCGGCTCCCGACCGCCCGCGGTCAGTGGCGGAGTCCGGGTCATCCGACGGCCGACCGAGCAGGCTCACCTCGTGCTCGGCACCGGCGGCATCGCCCGCCGCGACGAGCGGCGGTACGCGCTCGCGGTGCTGAACAACGCGCTCGGGGGCGGGATGAGCTCGCGACTGTTCCAGGAGGTGCGCGAAAAGCGCGGCCTCGCTTACTCCGTCTACAGCTACCACTCGCAGTACGCCGACACCGGTCTCTTTGGTGTGTATGCCGGCTGTGCTCCCGGGAAGGTCCACGACGTCCTGGGACTGTGCCGCGAGCAGCTCGACCTGGTTACGGCACGCGGTGTGACCGACGAAGAGCTGAGCAGGGCCAAGGGCCAGCTGAAGGGATCGATGGTGCTCGGCCTCGAGGACACCAGCTCTCGGATGAGCCGGCTCGGCAAGGGCGAGCTGGTCTACGGCGAGATCCTCACCGTGGACGAGATCATCCGTCGCGTCGACTCCGTCACCCTCGACGACGTGCGGGCGGTGGCCGGTGAGGTCATCTCCGGGGCGATGGGGCTGGCCGTGATCGGTCCCTTCGATGACGAGGACTTCGCTGCCGCCGTCGCCTGACCCGGGTGCTGAGGTGGGCGGTGGCAGGATGGCGCGCGTGACACGCGTCGGAGTGCTGGGAGCGGGTGGCCGGATGGGCACCGAGGTGTGCCGCGCGGTTAACGCCGCGGACGATCTCGAGCTGGTCGCTGAGGTCGCGGCCGGTGAAGACCTCGGCGCGCTCACCGCCGTCGACGTGGTCGTCGACTTCACCCGCCCCGACGTCGTCATGGGCAATCTCCAGTGGTGCCTCGAGCACGGGCTACACACCGTCGTCGGCACTACCGGCTTCACGCCCGAGCGGCTCGCCATGCTGAGCGGCTGGCTCGAGCTCGCGCCCGGCGTCGGCTGCGTCGTCGCTCCCAACTTCGGGCTCGGTGCGGTCCTGATGATGCGCTTCGCTGCTCAGGCGGCGCCCTATTTCGACTCGGTCGAGATCATCGAGATGCACCATCCAGGCAAGGCGGATGCACCAAGCGGCACCGCCCGCCGTACGGCGGAGCTCATCGCCCGAGCTCGCGCTGACGCGGGCGGCAAGGCCGCGCCGGACGCGACGAGTGACTCCCTCCCTGGCGCACGCGGGGCTACCGTTGACGGGGTGCCGGTGCACTCGGTGCGCCTGGCCGGGCTGGTGGCGCACCAGGAGGTGCTGCTCGGCGCGACGGGGGAGACGCTGACCATTCGGCACGACTCGCTCGACCGGGCCTCGTTCATGCCCGGGGTGCTTCTCGCCGTCCGGGCGGTCGCTGACCGTCCCGGTCTCACTGTCGGCATCGAGGCGCTGCTCAACCTGTAGCCGGCCGCAGGTCAGGTGCTCTGTGTCGGGCCCACGTGGTCGTGCAGCCATGAGACCACCGGTCGGGCGGCCGCCCAGTCGGCGCGCACGACGTCCAGCGCGGCGCCGGTGTGCAGCCACCGCGCGGGCCGGTGCTGACGCAAGACGAAGCACGACCGGTAGCGCAGCAGCGCGATCTGCGGGTGGTCCTTCGGGTAGCCGCGGGGAGCGGTCTTCAACGGTTCGCCGCCGATCTCGAACCCCGCGCCGGTGAGGTCGTCAATCATGCCCTCGAGCGCAGCGCCCGAGCGGTCGTCGTCGATTGCCCGGCGCAGCCGGGCCACCTGGTCGGAGGTCATGACATGCAGCCCCGCGCCGGTCATCAGCCCGTCGGCGGAGAGCTGGACGTAGAAGGCACCATCGCCGGTGTCGCCGAGGACCGCAGCGATCTGGGTCTTGTAGGGCGACTTGTCCGCGGCGAACCGCACGTCGCGGTAGGGCCGGAAGAGGGTCGCGGGTCCGAAGTCCGGCACGAGCGCAGCGACGAGGGACTCCATCGGCGCGCGCACGTCGCCGTCGTACACCGGCTTGTGCGCCAGCCAGTAGTCGCGCGAGTTGTCGTCCTCTAGCCCCTCAAAGAACGGGATGGCGGTGCGCGGCCACCCGGCGAAGGTCACGAGGCTACCGACTGGCCGACCGCCTCCAGCAGCCGGCGGGTGGTTGCCGCGACCTCGTGGACAGCCATCTCGAAGGCCTCGGCGTTCTTCTTCGACGGCTCGCGGAAGCCGCTGAGCTTGCGCACGTACTGTCGTGCGGCTGCTTGCACCTCGTCAGGCGTCGGGGCCGGCTCCTGGCCACGCAACGTCTTGATGCTCCGGCACATGGCTGGCGCCTTCCCTGAGATGTTGGTGGCTAGCGTGCGGCCCAGGTCGCGAGCAGTTCAGCTTCTCGGTCTGCGGCGAGCAGCTCCACATGGGCGCACACCTGCTCGGGGTCCTGCACCCACGACAAAGTGTCTCGTGCGGTCTCGAGCAGCGGGCGGTTGACCAGCCCCATCCCCTCCGCTCTGCGGCACGAGGCCCGAAACAGTCCGTCCGAGCCGGCACTGCTAGGGAGGAACAGCGGCAGCGGGACTTCGTGCGCGGCAATGAAACTTTCGTCGACCCAGACAACGTCCGGCGCGGCGACGCCGGCCGAAGCGGCGCAGGTCTCCACGACATCGAGCATCGTGACGCCCTCCGACGTCGGCCCGACGGCGTTGAACGTCTCGGCCAGTGTCTGCTCCGTCGCCCGCACTGTTACGTCAGCGAGGTCCCGGGCGTGCACGACCTGCACCGGCCCGTCCGGTCGGCTGGCCAGCACCGGCCCGGGCCGGGTCATCCGGCGTACCCACGCCGTGAACCGCCCGGTGGGATCGTGCGGACCCGCGACAATCCCCGGACGTACGACGGTCACGCTAGCGAAGCGCTCGCGCGCAGTCTGCTCGCACAAGACCTTGAGCGGACCGTAGGTCTCGCCGGTGATCTCGGTCGCGCCCTCACCTGGACCGACGGCGAGCAACGGTGCGGACTCGTCGATGGGTGTGGGACTGGGCTGGTAGACCGACACGGTCGAGATGAAGGTGTAGTGGCCCACCGACTCCCCGACGACCTCCGCGACGGCCCGCACCTGGTGCGGGAAGTAGGCGTTGACATCGATGCAGGCATCCCACCCGCGCCCGGCCAGTGCTGCGTAATCACCCGTGTCGCGGTCACCAGCCAGCCGCTCAACGCCCGGGAAGAGGTCCGGGTTGGTCTTCCCGCGGTTGAAGATCGTCACGTCGTGGCCGGCCGCCAGCGCTGAGTCGACGATGTGCCGGCCGACGAAGCTCGTGCCGCCGAGAACGAGGAGAGAGGCCATGGCCGCACCTTACCGAGCGGCCGGGACTGCCTTGCGGCCAAGTGCTCGGCGGTAGCGGACCTCGGGCAGCGTCGTGCCGAACAGGTCGACGTCCTTGGTCGTGCCGTCGAACGTGAAGCCGGCTACGTCGTAGAACCGGCGAGCGCGCGGATTGTCCAGGAGCACCCAGAGGCTCACCTCGGGACAGCCCTGTGCCGTCAGGGAGGCGAGCGCCGTGTCCATCAGCCGCCGGCCCAGCCCACTGCCCCACCGCGCCGGTTCGACGTAGAGGGCGTAGATCTCTGCGGCTGCCGGCCGATCCTCGTCGCGAGAGCGCCCGTAGCTGATGAAGCCCAGGACAGCGGGCGAGGTGGCCTCGACGGCCACGAAGGTGCCTCGGTCGGGGTGCTCGCCGCGCGCGATGCCCCGCCACCGGGCGGCCCGTTCGGCCAGGTCGACCCGGTCGAAGGCGCCGGGCGGGAGCAGTGCGCCGTACGCCGCCCGCCAGGTCGCTAAGTGCACGACGGTGATCGGCTCGGCGTCCTCCTCGCGGAGTGGGCGCACCTCGATGGACACGGCGGGATTCTGCCACCGGTGCGCGGCTGGGCGCCCCGGGCCGAGGGTAGAGTGGATCCCTGCCGCTCGCTCTTCCCCGGGCCGTCGCGGGCAGCTCCCGACCACTCTCTTGGAGCGCTCGTGCCCGACATCGCCCCTCTTCAGGTCCAGCTCATCGCGGCGACGCAGTTCTTCCCGCCGACCGACGTCCCCTGGGAGACCGACGCAGAGGGAGGCCAGGCCCTCGCTGAGTTCGCCGGCCGCGCCTGCTACCAGTCGTGGAAGAAGCCCAACCCGGCGACCGCGACCAACTCCGGCTACCTCGAGCACATCCTCGACGTCGGTCACCTCAGCGTGCTCGAGCACGGCAGCGTGACGTTCTACATCACCGGGGCTTCTCGCTCGCTGACGCATGAACTAGTTCGCCACCGGCACTTCTCCTACAGCCAGCTATCCCAGCGGTTCGTCCCGGAGAAGGACGCCGCGATGGTCGAGCCCGATGTGATCGCCGAGGACGCCGAGCTGCACGCGATCTTCCTCGAGGCGAGCGATGCGGCACTTGACGCCTACACCCGGCTGCTGGAGGGGCTCGAGAAGAAGTTCGCCGACTGGGACGACGTGACGGCGCGGAAGAAGAACGCCCGGCAAGCGGCTCGCGCCGTGCTGCCCAATGCCACCGAGACGAGGATCGTCGTCACCGGCAACTACCGGGCGATGCGCCACTTCATCCGCATGCGGGCCAGTGAGCACGCCGACGTCGAGATCCGCGAGCTGGCGATCGCGATGCTGCGCGAGCTGCAGCGGGTCGCGCCCAATGTCTTCGCCGACTTCGAGCTCTCAACCCACCACGACGGCACCGAGATTGCCGCCTCGAAGTACGCCGAAGGCTGAGACGTCGCTCCCGGAGAAGAGGACACGACGTCTGACCAGGGGGTTCCTATGACCGACGAAGCCAGCCCGACGACGACGACGTGGCGCCGACTCCTTCGATCGCTCGCGCTCGCCTACCCCATCGCCGTCGTCGTGATCACGGCTGCTGCGTGGGCGCTCGGCCAGAAGCCCACGCTGTTCATCCTGGTGCCGGCCCTGCTGTTCGTGCCGGTGGCCTTCTGGCTCAACAAGGTCGCCGGCCGCGGGCCGGTCATCGCCGCGCTGGTCGTCGCGGTGCTGAATCTCCTGGCCACCTTCTGGCTGGTCTTCAGCCTCGCCCAGGTGACGTCACCGCTGGAGTTCCTCCTCGGCGCGGCATTCACCCTCTGCGTCCTTCCCGCAATCGGCGTGGCGATCGCCGCGCTTCGCCGCGGAGGTGCTCCCGGAGGACGCCGTACGCGCATCGTGCTGGTGTCGCTGGCCGGCCTCGCAGTCGTCGGGGCAGCGATCGGCGGGTTGACTGCACCAGACGAGGACGCCGCCGCCGACGACCTCGTGGTCGTTGCGAAGAACTTCGAGTTCGAGCCGTCGAAGCTCTCGGCGCCGGCTGGCTCGGTGTCGTTCTACGTCGACAACAAGGATGTCGTCGCCCACGACATCGGCGTCCGGACCAAGGAGGGCGAGGACGAGAAGACGGGCGAGGTCGCCCCCGGCAAGAAGGGCGCCCGATCGACGTTCGACCTTGCCGCCGGCTCGTACGAGTACTTCTGCAGCTTTCACACTGAGATGACGGGACGCCTCACGGTGACCTGAGACGTCATGGTCATTCGGTGAATGGGTACGTTTCGGGTAAGCAGTACCCGAGGCGGCCCGCTCCCGGCGGGGCCGTGACCCCGAGGAGTGCCCGTGCAGATCGACTTCATGTCCTCCGAACGGTCCAGCCTCGGCGTCGAGGTGGAGCTGGAAGTCATCGACCGAGAGACCCGGCAGCTGACCTCCGCGGCTGGAGACATCCTCCGCGAGATGGGTGCCGGCAACCCGGACGGACATCCGAAGGCCAAGCACGAGCTGCTCGAGTCAACGATCGAGATCATCACCGGCATCTGCTCGACAGTCGACGAGGCCCGCCGCGACCTTGAAGGCACGCTGGCCGAGGTTACGGCGCAGACGGACAAGCGCGGTCTCGAGCTGCTGTGCTCCGGGACGCACCCGTTCTCGGACTGGAAGAAGCAAGACATCACCCCGAACGAGCGCTACGCACGCCTCGTCGAGGACATGCAGTGGCTCGCTCGGCGGATGCAGATCTTCGGCATCCACGTCCACGTCGGCGTGCGCTCGCCGGACAAGGTGATCCCGATCGTCAACGCGCTGTCGACGTACATCCCGCACTTCCTCGCGCTCTCAGCGTCGAGCCCGTACTGGATGGGTCAGGACACCGGTCTGGCGTCGAGCCGGTCCAAGGTCTTCGAGGGCCTGCCGACCGCCGGCCTGCCGCACCAGCTATCGGGGTGGAACGACTTCGAGGACTACATGTCCACGCTCATCAACGCTGAGACGATCCACTCGGTGCGCGAGGTGTGGTGGGACATCCGGCCGCACCCGAGCTTCGGCACGGTGGAGATCCGCATCTGTGACGGCATGCCGCGAATGAGCGAGATTGCGACGGTGGCCGCTCTGAGCCAGTGCCTGGTCGAGCGGTTCAACACCCTGCTCGACCGTGGCTACACCCTGCCCGTGCAGAGCAACTGGATCCTGCGGGACAACAAGTGGCGCGCCGCGCGATACGGCCTCAGCGCGTCGATCATCCTCGACGACAAGGGCACCCAACAGCCCCTGCGTGACGCGATCCCGGAACTGGTTGAGGAGCTCATGCCGGTCGCCGACAAGCTCGGCTGCACGACCGAGCTCACCCACGCACTGACGATGCTGGAGGAAGGGCCGAGCTACCTGAGGCAGCGCAGCGTCGTGGACCAAGGAGGAACGCTCGTCGACGTCGTCGACTCGCTGGTCCAGGAGCTGCGCACCGACAAGGCCACCGCGATGCCAGAACGACCTGTGTACGACGCGCGTTCGACGCGTTCCCCCGAGCCGGCGGTCTAGCCGGTGCTGGACCACTTCCTCGCCGCCAGGGGTGACGAACTGATCGCCCTGCGCCGGGATCTGCATGCTCACCCAGAGCTCGGGCGCCACGAGCACCGCACGACGGATGTCATCGCAGCCCGGCTGCGTGCCGCCGGGCTCTCACCGCGGACGCTGGGCGCCGGGACCGGGGTCATCTGCGACGTCGGCACGGGCGGCGGTCCGCTCATTGCGCTTCGAGCGGACATCGATGCCCTCCCGATCACCGACGTCAAGGACGTCCCCTACCGCAGCACCTTTGACGGCGTCTGCCACGCGTGCGGTCACGATGTGCACACTGCGGTCCTCGTTGGCGCTGGCCTCGCGCTCGCCCAGCAGACGGCCGCGCTGCCGGGCCGCGTCCGGCTGCTCTTCCAGCCGGCCGAGGAGGTCATGCCCGGCGGGGCGATAGACGCCATCCAAGATGGAGCGCTCGACGACGTAGCGGCGATCTTCGGGTTGCACTGCCACCCGGCCATCGAGGTGGGCGACGTCGGATTGCGCAGCGGGGCCATCACCGCGGCCGCTGACCTGGTCGAGATCACGGTGAGCGGGCCCGGGGGGCACACGGCGCGACCGCATGCGACGAGCGACCTCGTCTACGTCGCAGCGCGGGTGGTGACCGACCTGCCCGCCGGGCTCAGCCGGCTGATCGACCCCCGTGACGCCCTCAGCCTGGTCTTCGGCGCGGTTTCCGCGGGAGCCGCGCCGAACGTCATCCCTCGGGTGGCCACCCTGCGCGGCACGGTGCGAATGCTGGGTGACACGGCGTGGCGTGACGCCCCGAAGGTCATCGACCGGCTGCTCGCCGCCATCGTCGAGCCCCTCGGTGCGTCGTACGAGCTCGCGTACACCCGAGGCGTGCCGCCGGTGTGCAATGAACCGGTCGCGACCGCGGTCTTCGAAGCGGGCATCGTCGACGCGCTGGGCCCGGCTGCGGTTGTGCCGACCGAGCAGAGCTTCGGTGGCGAGGACTTCGCCTGGTACCTCCAGCAGGTCCCAGGCGCAATGGCTCGGCTAGGTGTCCGCCCGGGCACCGGCGCCTCCGACCTGCACACGGCGAACTTCGACGTGGACGAGCGCTCCATCGCAGTGGGAGTGAGAGTCATGGTCTCCACGGCCTTGGCGGCCATGACCGCCTACGGTGCAGCTGTGGCTCCAGCGGACGCATCCTTCGCCCAGGCTGCGATCAGCCCCCGGTAGTGCGCCACGAAGTGGTCGTGCTCGTGCGCAGGAAACGTGGTCTGCACCGTCTGCACGAGTAGCCGGTCGAAGTCGGACGACGTGAAGTAGTCGTACGCGATGGCGTCCAGGTCGGTGAGCTCGGTCGCGACGAACTCGTTGTACCGAGCCGTCTCGAAGTAGTCGTCGGCCATCGTCCGGTAGATGGCGAGGCGCTCCTCGTATGGCGCACCGGCGTCGGCGACGTCGAACCATCGGCGCGTGTCGAGGTCGACTCGCGCTGTGCGGGCGGTGGCGGTGCAGAACAGCGACCATCGGACGAGTGCGGTCATGGCCCACGGGAAGTAGTAGTGCAACGACGTCAGCGCGACGTCCGGGCAGGCGTTTGCGTAGTCGATCGGGTGCACTTCGCGGCCGCGGACCAGGGTCTCGCAAGAGTTGAACTCCCACCGGAAGAACGCGTTGACGATCTTGCCGATGGTGACGACCTCCTGACCTACGTCTGGCTCGAGGAAGCCATGAGAGACGGAGTACCGGTCATGCATCGGACGGTCCGGTGCGAAGTTCATCACCATCGTCTCTGCGCCGATCGACAGCGAACGGGCGAACACGTCGAAGCCCTCGACTCCGGCCTGCAGGTGCATCAGTCGCTGACCGCTGTCGTCGTACGCTTCATGGAGCGCGCGGCTGTCAGTGATCCGCGTCACGCCTACCCACGCGCCCCCGTCGTACGGCTTCATGTAGAGGGGGTAGCCGACCCGCTGCGCGACGTCGTCGAGGTTGAAGTGCCGGTTGTACTTCTCTGCGGTGTACGGGAACCGGGGGTTGTCCGGTGGCTGCTTCTGCGGCACCAGCCACGTCTCGGGCACCTTGAGCCCCAGCCGGATCATCGCGCAGTACGCAGCGTGCTTCTCCATCGCCTGGAACGTGAAGGGGTTGTTCAGCAGGTAGACCTCGTTCATCAGCGCGACCTTCTTCAGCCACTCGCGCGGAACGTGGTACCAGTACGCCAACCGGTCGACGACCAGGTCGTAGCGGCTGCCCTGACGGAGGTCGAACGGCTCGATGGTGATGCGCTCGACGTCGTAGCGATGTGTCGTACCGCCGACTTTCAGTGCGGGGTCGAATCGGCGAACCAGCGACTCGAAGGCACTCGGCCAGTCTTCCTCCGTGCCGAGCAGCAGGCCGAGCAGGTGCCGGGTCTCAGTCATCGGGGCCTCTCCGGTTCTCCGTGAGTAGCGGCCCGCAGACCCTACGACGGAGGACCTGGCGCGTGCGGCGCGTCAGACGGCGCGGAGGTCGATCTCCCGGACCGGCTCGCACGGTCGGTGCTCGGCCGTGAAGTCGCCGACGACTTCGACGAACGCCGTCGAGTCGAACCTGATGACCACCCAGGCGTCGCACGGCACGCAGTGCACCCGGGCGACCTTGCACTCGTGGTCAGCCTCCGCGGTGAACGCGATCTCGCCCATCGACCACTCCCTGGTGTGCGGGTCACGACGATTCGCCGCTGCCAGGAGTGTGCAGGCTGTGTCGGTTCGGTGGTATGACCTATCAGGGCTGTTCTGCGGCCCGTTCGCACTAGGCCAGGTAGACCGTTTGGCCTAACACGTGCGGGCGGGCGAGTGACCTCCGGTGTTTGTGGGTGAGCGGTGTGGCGTCTACGGTCAGGGAGACCGCCGAGAATCCCGCGAACGGAGCTGATCCCCACCATGAGCACGTCTGCCGGGCCTTTCGGGCGGGTGCTGACCGCGATGGTCACGCCCATGTCGGCGGACGGCGCGGTCGACGTCGAGGGCGCCGGGGAGCTCGCGGCGTACCTGGTCGAGCACGGCAACGACGGACTCGTGATCAACGGGACGACCGGAGAGTCGCCGACCACGACCGACGACGAGAAGGACCGGATGGTCCGGGCAGTAGTCGAGGCGGTGGGTGACCGGGCACAGGTGGTCGCGGGAGTCGGGACCAACGACTCCGCCCACACCTGCGAGCTCGCTCGTCAGGCCGAGAAGGCCGGCGCGCACGGCCTGCTGGTCGTGACGCCGTACTACAACAAGCCCCCTCAGGCCGGGCTGCAAGCTCATTTCGAGCGGGTGGCCGGCGCCACCGGTCTGCCACTCATGCTCTATGACATCCCGGGGCGTACGGCGACGCCGATCGAGACGGAGACCCTGGTCCGACTCGCTGCGCACGAGCGGATCGTCGCGGTCAAGGACGCGAAGGGTGATCTCGAGGCGAGTGCGTGGGTGATGGCGCGGACCGACCTGGCCTTCTACTCCGGGGACGACAAAATCACGCTGCCGCTGCTGTCGATCGGCGGTGTCGGGGTGGTCGGCGTGCCGACTCACCTCTTCGGGCAGCAGACCAGCGAGATGATCGCGGCGTACCTCCGGGGCGACGTCGGCACGGCTCTCGCCGCCCATCGGGCGCTGCTGCCGGTCTTCACCGGCTTCTTCCGAACCCAGGGAGTGATCTTGACGAAGGCTGCACTGCGCCTGTCCGGCCTGCCGAGCGGACCTGTTCGGGCGCCGCTGGTCGACGCGACCGAGGACGAGATCACGATTCTTCGTGCGGACCTGGCCGCTGCGGGACTGGAGCTCGGGTGAGCCATCCGCATCCAGGGCTGAGCTTGCCCCCGCCGCTGGCGACTGGCGGGCTTCGGATCGTCGCGCTCGGCGGTCTCGGCGAGATCGGCCGCAACATGACGGTTTTCGAGCAGGATGGCCGGCTGCTCATCGTCGACTGCGGGGTGCTCTTCCCGGAGACGGAGCAGCCCGGAGTCGACCTGATCCTCCCGGACTTCACCTACATCCGGGACCGTCTCGACGACATCGAGGCGCTCGTCCTCACCCACGGGCATGAGGACCACATCGGCGCAGTGCCGTTCCTCCTGCGGGAGCGCGCCGACATCCCGATCGTCGGGTCCCGCTTCACCTTGGCGCTGCTGTCCGCGAAGCTGCAGGAGCATCGCATCAAGCCGGTGCTGCACGAGGTGCGCGAGGAGGACACGCGGCGCTTCGGGCCGTTCGAGATCGAGCTCTTCGCGGTCAACCACTCGGTGCCGGACGGACTCGCGCTGGCGATCCGCACTGCCGCTGGCGTCGTACTGCACTCCGGCGACTTCAAGATGGACCAGACCCCGATCGACGGTCGGCTCACTGATCTCGGTGGCTTCGCCCGGCTCGGCCGCGCGGGGATCGACCTGCTGCTCGCCGACTCGACCAACGCCGAGATGCCCGGCTTCGTCGAGAGCGAGCGCGAGGTCGGCGACGAGCTGGCCCGGATCATGGACGCAGCGCCCGGGCGCATCATTGTCGCTTGCTTCGCGAGCCATGTGCACCGGGTGCAGCAGGTCATGCTCGCTGCGCACAAGCAGGGCCGCCACGTCGCCCTCGTCGGGCGGTCGATGATCCGCAACATGGGGGTCGCCCGTGACCTCGGATATCTCACCGTGCCGGGCGGCCTGCTGGTCGACATCAAGGACCTCAAGGACCTGCCGGACGACAAGGTCGTGCTCGTGTCGACCGGCTCCCAGGGGGAGCCGCTGTCGGCGCTGTCCCGGATGGCCAACCGCGATCACCACCACATCCGCATCGTCGAAGACGACACGGTGATCCTCGCTTCCTCCCTGATCCCCGGAAATGAGAACGCCGTCTTCCGGGTCATCAACGGCTTGTCCCGGTGGGGCGCGCACGTCGTACACAAGGGCATCGCGAAGGTGCACGTGTCCGGGCACGCCCCCGCCGGCGAGCTGCTCTACCTGCTCAACGCGACGAAGCCGCGCAACTTCATCCCCATCCACGGCGAGTGGCGGCACATGCGCGCCCACGCCGACCTGGCGGCGGCCACCGGCGTACCGAGGGATCGCATCGTCATCGCCGACGACGGCGTGGTCGTCGATCTCGTCGATGGAGTTGCGAAGATCGTCGGCGCCGTGCCCTGCGGCTACGTCTACGTCGACGGGCTCGTCGTCGGCGATGTGTCTGAAATGGCGCTGAAGGACCGGCGCATCCTCGGCGAGGAGGGCTTCATCACGGTCGTCGTGGTGGTCGACTCCGCGTCCGGCAAGGTCACCTCAGGGCCTGAGTTCTTCACCCGGGGGTTCGCCGACCCCGGCGCGGGCAGCTTCGACGAGGCCCGCCGCCGGGTCGAAGACGCCATCGCCGCGGCCGGGGCCGAGGGCGTAGGGGAGACGCAGGCGCTCCAGCAGCTGGTACGTCGAACGCTCGGCCGCTGGGTCAGCGACACCTACGGCCGGCGCCCGATGATCATCCCCGTCGTCGTCGAGGTCTGACCACCACGCCGCGTCAGCGGGGGTGACGCCACGGTCGGGTGTGTGACTCGTGGTGATTGTGGGGCTGGTGGGAACGGGTTACCGTCGCTCCATGGCTACCCGTGCGCCCTCGGCGCGCCCGACCCGACCTGCTCCGGCCGCGCGCCCGGCGCGGGGGACGACGACGGCGGCTCGGCCGGCATCGGCCGGGCGTTCGACGGCGCGTAAGCCGGCCCAGCGACCGCCCGCCCGCCCGCCGTTCGGGGTGGTGGTCCTCCGCGCCGGTGTCCGTGCGGTGCTCGGCATCTGGTCGCTCCTCGCCCACGCGGTCGGCGCCGCGACGCGCACGGTGGGCGCGGGCGCTCGCGATCTCGACCCTGCGCACCGCCGCGACGGGGCCGGGCTGGCCGCGGTGGCGGCGGCACTGGTCACCGCCGTCGCGGTCTGGTGGCACGCCGGCGGGGTGCTCGGCCGAGTCCTCGACGCCGCCGTACGAGGCGCTGTCGGCTCCGGTGCCGCGCTGGTCCCACTCCTGCTCGTCGCGATGGCGTGGCGGCTCCTTCGCCAGCCCAGCGACCCGGGCAGCCGCGGCCGCCTCGCCGTCGGCTGGCTGTTCGTCACCGGTGGTGTCCTTGGTCTGGTGCACCTTGCTCACGGCACACCGGTCCCGCCCGACGGCGCTACGGCGATGCGCCGTGCTGGTGGGCTCGTCGGCTTCCTGTTCGCGTCTCCCCTCGAGTCAGGGCTGACAACGCTGCTCGCAGCGCCGCTGCTGCTGCTGGCGACCGGCTTCGGGCTGCTCGTCGTGACGGCGACGCCGCTGCACGCCGTGCCCACCCGGGTCGTCGCCCTGCGCGACCGGCTGCTGCGCCGTACGGCATCCGCCCCGAGCGTCATCGACCTCACCGACGGTGAGGCACCCGCCGCCCGCCGACGTCCCGCGCGGCGCCGCGTCGGCGTGATGGCCGACGACGGCGAGACGCCGTCCGAGTCCGTCGTACTGCCCCCTGTGGCACTGCCTCCCGCACCAGCCGCGGCCGACCCGGTGCCGGTGCCTCGGGGTGGCGAGCAGCTGCCCCTCCCGGTCGCGGGCTACCTGCTCCCGCCCACGACGCTGCTGCGCCCCGGCACCCCGGCTAAGGCCAAGACGCCGGCCAACGACATCGTCATCGCCGCCCTGACCAACGTCCTAGATGAGTTCCAGGTCGACGCGCAGGTCACCGGGTTCACCCGGGGCCCCACTGTGACCCGGTACGAGGTGGAGCTCGGCCCGGCGATCAAGGTCGCCCGAGTGATGCAGCTCAGTCACAACATCGCCTACGCGGTGAAGTCACCCGACGTGCGGATCATCAGCCCGATTCCCGGCAAGAGCGCGATCGGCATCGAGATCCCCAACACCGACCGCGAGCTGGTCAGCCTTGGCGACGTGCTGCGGTCGAAGAAAGCCACCGATGACCACCACCCGCTGCTCGTCGGCCTGGGCAAGGACATCGAGGGCGGGTACGTCGTCGCCAACCTCGCCAAGATGCCGCACATCCTTATCGCCGGTGCCACCGGGGCCGGCAAGAGCACCTGCATCAACACCCTGATCGCAAGTGTCCTGAGCCGCGCTACACCGGATGACGTGCGGATGCTCCTGGTTGACCCCAAGCGAGTGGAGCTGACCAACTACGGCGGCATCCCGCACCTCATCACGCCGATCATCACCAACCCCAAGCGCGCGGCCGAAGCGCTGCAGTGGGTGGTCCGTGAGATGGAGCTGCGGTACGAAGACCTCGCCGCCAACGGCGTACGCCATGTCGACGACTTCAACCGGATGGTCCGGGCCGGGCAGATCACGGCGCCGCCACTGAGCGAGCGGGTGTACACGCCCTACCCCTACATCCTGGTCATCATCGACGAGCTCGCCGACTTGATGATGGTGGCGCCGCGCGATGTCGAGGACGCGATCTGCCGCATCACCGCGATGGCCCGTGCGGTCGGCATCCACCTCGTGCTCGCGACCCAGCGCCCCAGCGTCGATGTCGTCACCGGGCTGATCAAGGCCAACGTGCCGTCGCGGCTCGCTTTTGCGACTGCGTCGCTCACCGACTCCCGCGTCATCCTCGACGGCCCGGGCGCGGAGAAGCTCGTCGGGCTGGGCGACGGCTTGTTCCTGCCGATGGGTGCGAGCAAGCCCCAGCGCATCCAGGGCGCCTTCGTCAGCGAGGAGGAGATCGCCAAGATCGTCAAGCACTGCATCGGCCAGGCGCAGCCTGCCTTCCGCGACGACGTCGTCGGCACCGGGGCGACGCGCCAGGACTCCGGCGGCGTGGGCGGTCACGACGATGTGGGCGACGATGACGACCTGCTCCAGCAGGCAGTGGAGCTGGTGGTGACCACGCAGTTCGGGTCCACCTCGATGCTCCAGCGCAAGCTCAAGGTGGGCTTCGCGCGCGCCGGGCGGTTGATGGACCTGATGGAGCAGCGCGGCGTCGTCGGACCGACCGAGGGCTCGAAAGCTCGCGACGTGCTTGTCATGCCCGACGAGCTCGAAGGTGTGCTCACCACGCTCCGCGGCGGCTCCTGAGGTCGTGTCCGACTCGACCGGTGATGTGTCCATCGAGTGGCCGACCACAGCCGATGACGCGCTGCACGGCGACGTGTACCGCGTGGTCGCCGCCGTCGTCGATCTCGGCGGGGCGGTGGGCTGGCTTGCCGTCCCCGATGATGCCGAGTGCGCGACCTGGCTGGATCAGGTTCTGGCCCGTGTGATGGCCGGACGAGGGGCGTTCGCCGTCCTCCGTCGGGCGGGCCGGCTCGAGGCGCTCGGCATGTGGCTGCGGTACGACGCACCGGTGACGGAGCGCAACGCGGAGATCCGTCGGGTCATGGTCCATCCCGACGCGCGCGGTGGTGGCCTCTCCCGGACGGTGATGGAGGCTTTGACTGCGAGCGCCCGGGCGGCCGGAGTGGAGGTGCTTCGCCTCGGCGTCCGAGGCAACAACCACGCCGCCCAGGCGTTGTACGAGAGCCTCGGCTGGGTCGAGTCGGGTCGGGTCCCTGACTTCATCGGGGTTGGCGACGACCGCTGGGACGAGGTGACCTACCACCTCGACCTGCCCCGACCGGACGGCGTACGACGCCACGGCTCCGCTGCCGAGGGTCTTGGCTCGAGCGTGCGCAGTTCGACGCGAGCGCGACGGTAAAAGATCTCTTTGCCGACTTACGCCGCCAGCGCCTACACTGCGCATGTCGTGTGCCGCGGACTTCCCCAGCGGTGACGTTCTCCCGAGAGGTGCCCGGATGAGTGTCGGCGAGTCCCTCGCCGCCGCCCGCGAAGCCGCCCGGCTCAGCGTCGAAGACGTCAGCCGAGCCACGCGGATCCGGGGTGCGCTCATCCGCGAGATCGAGGCCGATGGCTTCGACCTCTGCGGCGGCCCGGTCTACGCCAGGGGCCACATCCGGGCTATCGCCACCCACCTCGGCCTTGACCCCGCGCCGCTGATCGCGGACTTCGACCGGTCCCACGCCGGCCTCGCCGGGCCGGGTGCTCGGGAGATCTTCGAGCGCGAAGTGCTGGCGGTGCCCAACCGACGGGGACCTAACTGGACTGCCGCGATGGCTGTCGCCGCTGCCGTGCTGCTGGTGGTGGCGGTCACCTCGCTGGTCACAGCCGGCGACCCGACGTCCGGGCGGGTGGCCGAGGGCGTGCCCTCGACTCTGACGACTTCGGCCGAACCGAGCGCCTCCGCTGTTGCGGCGCCGGTCGTCGCTGCTACCCCAGGGCCGGATCTCGCCTTCATCCAGCCGGGTGGGGTGTTCCTGCGGGTGCGGGTGCCAGGCGGCAAGTGCTATGTGCAGGTGCGGGAGGGTGGCTCCCGCGGCCCGAAGCTCTTCGAGGGCACCCTCGAGACCGGCGCCGTGAAGGACTTCCGCTCGACGAAGCCGCTCTACCTCCTGCTCGGCAACGCGGGTGCTGTCACCCTCGTCGTCAACGGGCGCGACCTCGGCTCGCCCGGGCGCCCGGGCCAGGTGGTGCGGACGACCTTCGAACCTGGCGATCCGGCCGGTGCGGCGGGCTGATAACGGCTGCGCGACCCCGGGCCGCGGCCCTGTCGGCCGGTACTCTCGAACCATGACCTCTCGCCGCGTCGCCCTGGTGACGCTCGGCTGCGCGCGTAACGAGGTCGACTCCGAGGAGCTGGCCGGCCGACTCGCGCTCGGCGGGTTCACCCTTGTCGACGATGCCGACGACGCGGATGCCGTCGTGGTCAACACCTGCGGCTTTGTCGAGGCCGCGAAGAAGGACAGCATCGACACCCTGCTCGGCGCGGCGGCGCTCAACGCCGACGGCCGCTCGCGCACGGTGGTCGCGGTCGGGTGCCTCGCGCAGCGGTACGGCGAGCAGCTGGCTGCGTCGCTCCCCGAAGCCGACGCCGTGCTCGGCTTCGATCACTATCCCGACCTGGCGGCTCGTCTCGACGACCTCATGAACGGCCGGGCGGTGCCCTCCCACGCCCCGCATGACCGGCGTCTGCTGCCGATTGTCGAGCGCCCCCTGTCTTCTGACGCGCTGCTCGTCGACGAGCCGGACACTCCGACCGGTGCGCCGGCGAGTGGCCCGCAGCCGGTACGCCGCCGGCTCGGGTCCGGCCCGGTCGCAGCGCTCAAGCTCGCGTCGGGGTGCGACCGGCGCTGCACGTTCTGTGCCATCCCATCGTTTCGCGGCTCCTTCGTCTCGCGGCGCCCGCATGAGCTGATCGCCGAGGCACAGTGGCTGGCCGACCAAGGCGTACGTGAGCTGCACCTGGTCAGCGAGAACTCCACGTCGTACGGCAAGGATCTTGGCGACATTCGGCTCCTGGAGACGGTGCTGCCGCAGTTGGCGAGCATTGACGGCGTCGTGAGAGTGCGACTCGCCTACCTCCAGCCTGCGGAGATGCGCCCCTCGCTCGTCGAGGTGATCGCCGGTACACCCGGTGTCGCGCCGTACTTCGACCTGTCGTTCCAGCACGCGAGCGGCCCCGTACTCAAGGCCATGCGGCGCTTCGGTGACACCGAGCGGTTCCTCGACCTGATCGCCTCGATTCGCGCACTGGCGCCCGACGCCGGCATCAGGTCCAACGTGATCGTCGGCTTCCCGGGGGAGACGAGCGCGGACTACGCCGAGCTGGAGCGCTTCCTGATCGCCGCGCGGCTCGACGCGGTCGGCGTCTTCGGCTATTCCGACGAGGACGGCACCGAGGCCGCTGCGCTGCCGCGCAAGGTGCGCAGCGACGTGATGGTGCGACGCTACGCGCGGCTGACGTCGCTGGTCGAGACGATCACGGCGGAACGCGCGGATGATCGCGTCGGCTCGGTCGTGGATGTTCTGATCGAGAGCGTCGGCGGCGACGTCGCCGAAGGTCGCGGAGCGCATCAGGCGCCCGAGGTCGACGGCGCGGTCACCGTGCGCGGCGCAGGGCTGTCCGTCGGGGACTTCGTGGCGTGCCGCGTGACCAGTGCCGAAGGTGTCGATCTCCACGCCGTGCCCGTCGCCAGCGCCTCGGTGGGCCCGGGTCAGCTCCTCGCCGCGCAATGACGCTCGACGGTCCCGGTGCGCCGGCCCTCGTTGATGCCGCGGCGCTGCCCCCTGATCCGGTATCGACGCTCAACATCGCCAATGTCGTCACCGTGCTCCGGGCACTGTTGGTACCGGTGTTCGCCGTTCTCCTGCTCCACGGTGAGGGCACGGACGACTCCTGGCGGGTCGCTGCGTGGGCTGTCTTCTCGATTGCCAGCGTCACCGACCGGATCGACGGCCATCTCGCCCGCACGCGCGGATTGGTGACCAAGTTCGGCCAGGTCGCCGACCCCATCGCCGACAAGGCCCTCACCAGCGCGGCGTTGATCGGCCTGAGCTCGTTGGGCGAGCTGCCGTGGTGGGTCACCGTCGTCGTCATCGTGCGCGAAGTAGGGATCACGCTGCTGCGGTTCTTCGTGATCCGGCACGGCATCATCCCGGCGAGCCGGGGGGGCAAGCTCAAGACCTTGCTCCAAGGTGTGGCAATCGGCCTCTACGTGCTGCCGCTGACTGGCCTGCTCGCCTCCTTTCGGGCCGGCGTCATGGTGGCCGCTGTGGCAGTCACTGTCGTCACGGGTGTCGACTACGTCGTACGAGCGACCACCTTGCGCCAGACGAGTGATCGCGCTGCCATGAAGCGGGCGCGCAGAGCAGCCCGCGAGCGTCCCCTGTGAGAGTGGAACGGTGAGGGTCGAGCTGTTGGCCATCGGCACGGAGCTGCTGCTCGGCGACATCGTCAACAGCAACGCTGCGTGGCTGGGTCAACGACTTGCGGAGTCGGGCATCGATGTCACCACGTCCGTCGTCGTGGGGGACAACATCGCTCGGATCGCCGAGGCTGTGCGTACGGCGCTCGGCCGGGCTGACGCGGTCGTGATCACCGGTGGCATCGGGCCGACCCAGGACGACCTGACCAGAGAGGCCCTCGCCGAGGCGGCAGGGCTGCCGCTGGTGCGAAACGCTGAGCTCGAGGACGCACTTCGCGTGCGGTTCGAGGCGCTGCGTCGCGACGTGCCCGCGATGAACTACCGGCAGGCCGACCAGCCGGTCGGGGCGACGGCCATCGCGAACAGCCGCGGCACGGCGCCCGGAGTGCGGTGCGAGCTCAGTGGCGGCGTCGCCTACGCCCTGCCCGGAGTCCCGCACGAGATGCAGGCGATGTTCACTGACGCCGTGCTGCCGGACCTGCTCGGTCGGGCTGGCGAGCGTCAGGTGCTGGTCCACCGGGTGCTCCGGACCGCCGGCATGTGGGAGTCGGCGGTCGCCGCAGCGTTAGCCGACCAGGTAGCTCGGTTGGAGCGGGACGGCGGAGTCACCGTGGCATTCCTCGCGAGCGGTGGGCAGACCCGGGTTCGCCTCAGCGCCAAGGGCGCTTCCCGTGCGGACGCGCTCGCCGCGATCGCGCCCGAGGAAGCCCTCGCTCGCCGCGCCCTCGGGTCGGGGTGTTACGGAGCGGATGACGACTCGCTCGAAGAGGTGGTGCTCACCCTCCTCCGGGAGCGGCACGCGACGCTGGCTGTCGCCGAGTCGCTCACCGGCGGACTGCTGGGGGCCACGGTGAGCGCTCCGCCCGGTGCCAGTGACGTCTTCCGCGGCGGCATCACGGCGTACTCCTCGGACCTCAAGGCCGACCTCCTCGGCGTCGACAGTCGGGTGCTGGAGGAGTACGGCGCGGTCTCAGCCGAGACGGCACGCGCGATGGCCGAGGCGGCGCGCGTGCGGTGCGCGTCGACGTACGGCGTCTCGCTCACCGGAGTCGCCGGCCCGGCCGAGCAGGAAGGACACCCGGTTGGCACCGTGCACATCGGTCTGGCGGGTCCGCGGGGTTCGACTGCCAAGGCACTGCGGCTGCCCGGTGACCGGTCGCTGGTGCGCACCTATGCCTGTGTCTCTGCCCTCAACCTGCTGCGGCTCGCGCTGATCGACGAGGATCCGGTGAGCGGGGGATGACCGACGACGCTGGCGCCGCGCGGCTGCACCGCCTGTTCGCCGACGACTCTGCGTTCTTCGCGCGCTTCCAGCCGCTGGTCGACCTGCAGAGTGGTCACGTAGTGGCACAGGCGGCGTCGCTGCACGCACGGACGGGCTCGCGGGAGCAGACGCCGACGGATCTGTTCACTGCCGCTAGGGACACCGACTCGGTGGCTCGACTAGACCGGCTCGGGCGTGAGGTCGCGATCCGCGATGCCTCCGGCTGGCTCGGCGGGCAGCGCCTGCTGGTCCGCGTGGTCGCTGAGATGATCGCCCAGCCGCAGCTGGCGCTGGACGGTCTGGATATCGCTGCGCGTTCGGCTGGTGTGCCGATGCGCCAGATCGTGGTCGAGGTCCAGCTGACGGCGGGCGTGGACGCCTTCGCTCATCTCGCCCGGGTGATCACGCGCTGTCGCGGCACGGGGTGCCGGGTCGCGGTGGCTGACGCCCCGGATGCCGCGACCATCCGGGCCAGCGTCTCGATGCTGGCGCCGGACTACATCAAGCTCGGCCGCTCGCTGGTGAGCGCTCCCGAGGCTGATCTGCGGGCGGCCGTGGAGGCTGGACATGCAGCGCAGTCCACCGTGATTGCTTTCGGCGTGGAGAGCGACCAGCAGCGGGACCTCGCGCGCACCTGCGGTGCGGACTGGGGTCAGGGGTGGGCGTTCGGGCGGCCCGAGCTGCCGCCGTCAGCGAGCCCCTGAGCTCGGGCTAGGGCCCCGGCCGGCCTATCGGCACTGCTGTCGGCCGGCGGGCGTAGGGTTACGCCATGTCGAATTCAGCCCTTGGGAGCCGGTCCGCAAGATCGCAACTCCGCCCCGCCAGTCTTCTGCGCCGTCAGCTCGGTGCTGCGCTGCGGCGTCGCCGTGAATCGCAGCGGCGGACATTGCGCGAGGTGGCGAGTCTGGCCGGCGTATCCCTGGGTTACTTGTCGGAGGTCGAGCGCGGCGTCAAAGAAGCGTCTAGTGAGCTGCTGTCGGCAATCTGTCGCGCGCTCGACATAGGCCTCGCCGATCTTCTCGTCGAAGTCGCCGACGCGCTCTACCGGCTCGAGATCGCGACGAGCGGTGTGCCGTCGGCGCTGTCGATCGGCTTGGTCCCAGTCGAGGACGCGACATCGCTGACGACGCTGGGCCGCACTGCAGATGCACCGACTTGTGGACCCGCCCGGGCGGCGTAGGCGCCCACTCTCACGTGATCACGTAGCGACGACGACTTGACCCGCGGTGTCGCGTTCTGGGACAACCTCCGCACACCTTTCGCCATCACCACCTCGAGATGAGCCGCATGCCCCCCGACGTCGCCCAGCCCGCCCCGACTTCCGGCGGGCGCACTCGTGCCGGCAACGGCATGTCCCGCGCCCGGTCGGGCATTCTCGGCGGTGCGGCAACGTGTCTGGCTCGCTACGGCACCCGCAAGACGACGATGGGTGACATCGCTCGGGAAGGCGGGGTCGCCAAGGCCACGCTCTACAACCACTTCCGGACCAAGGACGACGTTCTCGCGGCGTTGGCAGCGGCAGAGGTCGAGCGGTTGGTCGCTCTGCTGGAGGCACTTCCGGGTCAGCCGGGGACGCCAGCCGCAGTGGTCGACGCGCTCGCCTGCGCGGGCAGCTTCGTCTCTGACCACCCGGTGCTGCGCGCTCTGGCGCCCACCGAGCCGGCGCTGGTGGCGGCCCTCGCCACTCCCGGCCCGAGTGAGCTGTGGCAGCGCGCGGCCGGGGTGGCACGTGCCCGCTTGTCCCTCGCCCAGGCGGCCGGAAGTCTGCACGCGCGGCACGAGACGCCGGCACTCGTCGAGGCAGCACTGCGCTGGGTGCTCTCGCATGCACTGTGGCCGAGCAGCGCGGAGGAGATCCGCGCCGGTGCGCATCGGCTCGTGCACGGTCTGATCGCCGCGCCCCATGCGATCGTCCTCGAGACTGCGGAGTCCGTCGTACCCAGTGACGACGACCGTGCCTGGTCCGCGAGTGGCCTGCAGGCCGGGTAGGCCCACGTCCGGTCAGCGGCGACGCGAGCGACTCAACAGCGCGGGTACGAGCTCTAGCAGCCCCCAGACCGCGAGCAGCGCGGCATAGAGCTCGCCCTGGCCGAAGAGCTCGGGCCGATGTGTCTCAAGGAGAAAGAACATCGCGCCTAGGCACATCGCCAACCCGACGCTGAGCAGGTCGACGGCGTAGCCGAGCCGACTCAGCACGCCGCTCAGCAGCACAGCGGTGCCGAGACACAGCAGCAGCATGGGCGCCGAGCGCTCGCCGACATACGCCGACTCGGACCGGCCGACGGCCCACAGACCCCACCAGGTGAAGACCAACCCGGCGGCCCACGGCCCGCGCTTGCCGCTGACGACAGCGGCGACGAGGTAGGTCACCCCGGCGAACAACGGGACGAAGTAAAATCGCAGGTCGCCGCGCACGATGAGCAGCTGGATGGCGGCGGCGCCGAGCAGCAGTACGACGCCGCGTCGGATCCGCGCGGTGCGCGCGGCACCACTGCCCTGAGGAGAGCCTGCCGACGTGCGAGATGGGGACATGGAACCAGTCTGTCGTCTCAGGGCGGTGCCGGGCCACATTGGCACCGTGCCTGGTTCGCGAGTGGCCTGCAGGCAGGGTAGGCCCACGTCCGGTCAGCGGCGGCGCGAGCGACTCAGCAGCGCGGGTACGAGCTCGAGCAGCCCCCAGACCGCGAGCAGCGCGGCGTAGAAGTCGTCCTCGCCGAAGATCGCCCGGTTGTGCGTCTCGATCAGGAAGAACAGCCCGCCGAGAGTCATCGCCAGGCCGACGCTGAGCAGGTCGACGGCGTAGCCGAGCCTGCCCATCAGTCCGCACATCAGCACGGCCGTGCCCAGACAGGTCAGCAGCATCGGGGTGGAGCGCTGGGCGACATAGGTCGACTCGGCGGTGCCGATCACCCACAGCCCCCACCAGGTGAACACGAAGCCGGCGGCCCACGAGCTGGCCCGCTTGCCACTCACACCGGCCGCCGCGAGATAGGTCAGGCCGGCGAACAGCGGCACCCAGTAGAACCGCAACGGACCCTTGGCGATGAACTCTTCAATGGCGAGCGCCGAGCAGCAGGACGGCACCGCGGCGGATGCGGGCCAGCCGCTGCTCCTCGGCGATCTGGGCCGCGCGCGGTCGGCGACGGGCACGGTCGCGCGGCTGTCGGGCGGCGGACTTGGTCTGCGTCATCGTTCCAGTGTCACCTGTGCGGTCGCTCCCCGCTCGGTGCGGACCCTCGCTGACAGTGCGGGCACCAGTAGGTGATGCGGCCGTACGTCGGCTGCTCGGGCTCGACCTGGTCGGCCCGCGCGATGTGATGGCCGCAGCGGCGGCACGGATTGCCCTCCCGCTCGAAGACCCAGTGCGCTCGTCCCGATCGGGTATCTCCGGTGGTGCTCTGCTCTGGATGGTTGCGGTTGGCCATGAGGAGGCGGTGGGCGAGGGTGACCAGTGCGGGTAGGTCGTCGATGTCGGCGACGGCGGTCCAGGGAGTAATGCCGCGCAGGAAGAGCGACTCGGCCTTGTAGAGGTTGCCGATGCCGGCCAGGTTGCGCTGGTCGAGCAGAGCCGGTCCGATCTCGCGCTCTGGCCGCACGCGGAGCCGGCGGAGCGCCTCGTCGAGGTCCCAGTCGTCCCCGAGCAGGTCCGGCCCGAGGTGACCGACGACCGTGTGCTCCGAATCGGTCGGAACCAGCTCGACCACCGGCATGCGGTAGCCGACCGCGACCCAGTCGGAGTTCGCAAGCACCAGTCGGATCTGGTGACTGGCGCCGCCAGACCAACGCTGACCGGGGCGGTGCAGCCGCCACGTGCCGTCCATCTTGAAGTGCGTGTGCAGTGTCACGCCGCCCTCGATTCGGGTCAGCATGTGCTTGCCTCGGCTGAGGACTTCGTGCACGGTACGACCGCTGAGATCGGTCGTTGCGTAAAGCGGGACGCGGAAGTCGGTCTGGGTCAGCGGTCGGCCCGCGAGCGCCTCACGCATCCGGGTGGCTGCCAGCCAGACTGTGTCGCCCTCAGGCATGGGCCCGCACCAGGTGCCACACCCGATGGCTCTCCCGGCGGCCGGTGAACTCCACCTGCCACCCGGCGGCGGACAGCGCGGCGGTGAGCTCGTCGATGGTGCGGTGCACGAACCAGCGCCGGCGGTCGGGCTCCCCCTCCGGCGGCGGCGCGTAGGGGACGACCTCCCAGCCCTCGTCGTCGCCGTCGGAAGTCGACAGCGCCAGCGCGCCGTTGTCGCGGGTGACGCGTCGCCACTCGGCCAGCGTGGCGATGGTCTGCTCCCGCGGCACGTGCAGCAGCGACGCGCACGACCACACCGCGTCGACCGACGCGTCGCGCACCGGCAGCCGGCGCAGGTCGCCCTGCACCGCCGGCACGCCGCGATCTCGGGCGAGTCGCAGCATGGAGGTCGACAAGTCCAGCCCGACGCAGTCGAAGCCCTGCGCCCGCAACGCGGCGGCGTCGACTCCGGGGCCGCACCCGACATCGAGTACCTGACCGCCGGAGGGCAGCGCGTGGACGAGCTCGTCCATCCAGTCGCGGGCGTCGGCGTTGTTGGTGATGCGCGCGGCGTAGTGGCCGGCGATGGCGTCGTACGTCGTGCGGGTCGACGCGACGGGGTCGAAGTCGCGGGTCATGCGCGCAGGCGTAGGCCGCGCGGGGTCGGTCGGAAGCCGGCCTGCTCCAGCGCCTGACCGAGCGGCGTCGACAGCACGCCCTCGCCGTCGGCGCGCTCGACAGCGAGCTTGCCGAGTGAGCCTTCGTGGACGGCGAGAGCGAGAGCGTCGACCGCGGGCTGCAGTACGTCGGCCTGGTCGCTCCAGGTGAGCAGGGTCTTGCCACCGCGTTCGACGTAGAGGACCAGCGTGCCGTCGACCATCACGACCAGGGCCCCCGCCTTGCGGCCGGGCCGGTGACCGGGAGCCTCGCCGCCGACGTTCACCGTGCGATCAGGCCAGGGCAGCGCCGCGCCGAACGGGTTGGCCGGGTCGGTGGCAGCGAGCACCAGGGCGCGCGGTCCGGTCGGCGTACGGCGACGCACCGGCTGCGGCCCGCCCAGCCACAGCGTCGACTCCTCGGCCGGCGCGATGGACGAGCCAGGGGTGGACGCGGTCATCGCGCGCATGCGATCGACAGCTCCTGGCATCGCGAACTGGGCCGCTCCTAACGTCTCGACGAAGTAACCCCGCCGGCAGCGACCGGACTCCTCGAACGCCTTGAGCACGGGGTAGACACCGGCGAAGCCACCGGGCACCCGCTCAGCCATCACAGCACCGCGGGTGACGATGCCGTGTCTGTCCAGCAGGATCTCGGCGAGGGCGTGCGCGCGGCGGGTCGGATCGATGACCCGCGCGGGGAGCAGGCTCCACCGGCCCGCCATGATCGGCGGGCCGCTGCGGGTCGGCAGCGCCGCGCCGCGCACCCGGCCGCGGGCGGCTCGGCCGGGGAGCGGGCGACGCGACGATGGTGCCCGACCTCGGCCAAGGAGAGTGCGCAGCGGCGCGAGCGTGTCGTTGGTGACGACGCCCGCCCACACGAGGTCCCACACGCCGCGGACGAGATCGACGTCGTCGATGGGCGACCCCATGGCGGTGCCGACCCGATCCGAGAGAGCACGGAAGAACAACGCCGCGCCACCGTCGAGGGCCGCAACGACGGCCGCCATCGTCGGCGTCGTGGTGACGTCGCCGTCGACCGGAGGGAGGGTGAGCTCAGCAGCGTCAGCGAGGTGCAGTGCCACCCAGCCGTCGTTGCCGGGCAGGGAGCCCGAGCCAGCCCAGAGCACGTCTCCACTGGCACAGAGCTCGTCAAGCATCGCCGGGGTGTAGCCGGCGACGCGGACCGGCAACACCAGGCGTTCCAGCGCCGTTGCCGGCACTGGCACGCCCTGTAGCTGCTCAACAGCCCGGATGAGCGCGTCGATCCCGCGGCCTGCGGACCCGCCGACCGACTGCCACTCGGGAAGGAACCGGGCCAGCGCTTCCACCGGCGCCGGCTCGACCTCCTTGCGCAGCATCGCCAGCGAACGCCGTCGCAGCGACCGCAGCACCTCCGCGTCGCACCACTCGATGCCACTACCCCCCGGGCGGAACTCGCCCTGGACGACCCGGCCGGTGGCGGACAGTCGCGACAACGTCGTCGTGACTACCGCCGCCCCGAGACCGAGGCGGGCAGCGGCCTCGGCAGCGACGAATGGTCCGTGGGTGCGCGCGTACCGACCGACGACATCGGCGAGAGGGTCGGGCACCGGCTCGCAGAAGACATCGGGCACGCCCATCGGAACAGGTACGCCGAGAGCATCGCGAAGGCGGCCGACGTCCTCGGCGGCGACCCAGCGCTCCTCGCCGGCGACGCGGGCGCGGAAGGCCCGGCGCTCGTCCTCGAGCTGGGCGAGCCACTGCGGCGTCGCGCCGCGCTCGATCGCCTCAGCCGTCGTGAGGTCACCGACCCAGCGCAGCAGGTCGGTGACACCGTCTGCGTCGCGCGGGAAGCGCTCAGGGACCAGCCTCTGCAGCTCGCGTTCGAGGTCGGCGAGCGCATTGGCGTCGACCAGCTCGCGCAGTTCGCTCTGCCCTAGCAGCTCGGCGAGCAGCGCGGAGTCGAGGGACAGCGCCTGCGCCCGTCGCTCGGCGAGGGGGGCGTCGCCTTCGTACATGAACGCGCCGACGTAGCCGAACAGCAGAGTGCGAGCGAACGGCGACGGCCCCGGTGTCTCGACCTCGACGAGTCGAACCTGGCGAGACTGGACGTCTGCCATCAGCTCCTTGAGCCCGGGTACGTCGAAGACGTCCTGGAGCACTTCGCGCATCGTCTCGAGGACGATCGGGAAGCTGCCGAACTGCGACGCGACCTGCAGCAGCAACGCGCTGCGCTGCCGCTGCTGCCACAGCGGCGTACGACGACCGGGGCTGCGTCGGGGAAGCAGCAGCGCACGTGACGCGCACTCCCGAAACCTGGAGGCAAAAAGGGATGTGCCGCCAACCTCGTCCTGCACCGCGCGCTCGACGTCGTCCGGGTCGAGCAGGACAACTGCGGCATCGGGCACCTCGTCGGCTTCCGGCAGGCGCAGCACGATGCCGTCATCGGAGTGCATCGACTGCACCTCGATGCCCATCGACTCACGCAGCCGCGCGGCGAGAGCCATCGCCCATGGCCCGTTGACCTGAGCGCCGAACGGCGAGTGCACGCACAGCCGCCAGTCGCCGAGCTCGTCGCGGAACCGCTCGACCAGAATGGTGCGGTCATCAGGCAGGTGTCCGGTCGCGAGCCGCTGCTCTTCGAGGTAGTTGACGAGGTTGGCCGCGGCCCACTCGTCGAGGCCCGCAGCTGCAGCGCGCTCGAGGGCGTGCGGCTTGTCCAGAGCGTTCATCTCGCGCAGGAAGGCGCCGAGGGCGCGGCCGAGCTCGATCGGGCGGCCGGGGGCGTCGCCGTGCCAGAACGGCATCTTGCCGGGCTGCCCGGGTGCCGGGGAGACGAGCACTCGGTCGTGAGTGATCTCCTCGATCCGCCAGCTGCTGCTGCCGAGCAGGAAGACGTCGCCGACGCGCGACTCGTAGACCATCTCCTCGTCGAGCTCGCCGACTCGAGAAGCCTTCTCTCCGACGAGGAAGACACCGAAGAGTCCGCGGTCGGGGATCGTGCCCCCGCTGGTGACGGCGAGGCGCTGAGCGCCGGCTCGGGCGGTCAGGGTGCCGGTCACGCGGTCCCACACGATGCGGGGGCGCAGCTCGGCGAAGTCGTCGCTGGGGTAGCGGCCGGCGAGCATGTCCAGGGTGGCCTCGAAGGCGCTCTGCGGCATCGTGGCGAAGGGAGCGGCCCGTCGTACGACGTCGGCCATGTCCTCGACCGCCCACGGCTCCATCGCAAGCATCGCGACGACCTGCTGAGCTAGCACGTCCAGGGGGTTGCGGGGGTAGCGCATCGACTCGATGGCACCGTCGCGCATCCGCTCGGCGACGACAGCCGAGGGCACTAGGTCGCCGCGGTACTTGGGGAACAGGACGCCTCGGGAGACTGCGCCGACCTGGTGGCCGGCGCGGCCGATGCGCTGCAGCCCGCTCGCGACCGACGGCGGCGACTCGACCTGGATGACCAGGTCGACCGCACCCATGTCGATGCCGAGCTCGAGGCTGCTCGTGGCGACGACCGCCGGCAGTCGGCCAGCCTTGAGGGCTTCCTCGATGAGCACGCGTTGCTCGCGACTCACGCTGCCGTGGTGCGCTCGGGCCAGCTCGCTCGGCGCCCCGGTCGCGCCGATGCCTTGGCCGGCCTGGGCGAACGCGCTGCTCTGCCCGCTGGTGTTGACCGGCGTCAGCGCGTCGTACGACGGGGCGCCACGCGACGTGCGTGGCGGGTCGCCGTCGTGCTGCGGAATTGACTCCTCCGCGGCGGCGAGATCCTGCTCGGCGGCGATCTCGTTGAGGCGGCTGCAGAGGCGCTCGGCGAGGCGGCGCGAGTTAGCGAAGACGATCGTGGAGCGGTGGGCCCGGATGAGCTCGACGATGCGCAGCTCGACCGCCGGCCAGATCGAAGCGCGCGGTGCAGCTCCCGCAGCCGACCCGCTGTCGGGCAGCAGCCCGGTGCTCTCGCCGAGCGCGCTCATGTCCTCGACCGGCACGACGACCTGCAGCTCGATGGTCTTGGCGCTCGGCGGGTTGACGACAGTGACCGGGCGAGCGCCGCCGAGGAAGCGGGCGACCTCGTCCAGCGGCCGCACGGTGGCCGACAGGCCGACGCGCTGCGCGGGTTGCTCCAGGAGTGCGTCGAGCCGCTCGAGGCTCAGTGCCAGGTGCGCGCCGCGCTTGGTCGAGACCATGGCGTGGATCTCGTCGACGATCACGGTCTCGACGCTGCGCAGCGCCTCTCGGGCCTGCGACGTGAGGATGAGGAAGAGCGACTCGGGTGTCGTGATGAGGATGTCCGGTGGCACGGTGGCGAAGCGTCGCCGCTCGTCGGCCGGGGTGTCGCCGCTGCGCACGCCGACGGTGATGTCGGGCACGGCCAGGTCAAGGCGAGCAGCCGCTTGCCGGATGCCGGCCAGTGGTGCTCGGAGGTTGCGCTCAACGTCGACGGCGAGTGCCTTCAGCGGTGAGACGTAGAGGACGCGCAGCCGCTTCTTCGGCTCGGGGGTCGGCTCGACGCTGAGCCGGTCGAGGGAGGAGAGGAAGGCGGCCAACGTCTTGCCGGAGCCGGTAGGAGCGACCACGAGTGCATGGTCGCGGCCGGCGATCGCCTGCCAGGCCGCCGCCTGCGCCGCCGTGGGAGCGGCGAAGGAGGTCTCGAACCAGGCCCGGGTCGCGGGAGAGAAGTGGGCCAGCGCGCTCATGGGCGCGATTCTCCCCCCGAGCAGCGACATCGCGCCGCTCGAGAGTTCGCCGTACGTCGGCCACCCGACACCCGCGCGGTCGTCTCGGTGACACGCGTGCGCCACCTGGTGCGGCCAGACTTCGCGCAACGGGAGGGACACCGCAGGGGAGTGCCCCTCTTGGTCTACGGCTCGTGGTCGTCCGGGGGGGCGGCCACGAACCGTGTACGGCGAGGCGCGTGGTCACGGCTCTGCGGGGGTTGAGCCTGACCACGCGCCTCGTTCTTTTTCGCCTCGAGGTGTAACCCGGCTGTCGACTCCGGTGTCGAAGGTGGTGTACGGCGGATACACCGCCGACACCAGCCTCAAGGAGGCAGCTGTGTACGCGTTCGTCATCCTGGTTGGCCTGGCCCTCGGCCTCGGCGTAGCGATGGGGATCCTCGACGAGCTCGTGCCCGTCAAGGCCCCGAAGGCACTGACCCGCACGGTCGGCGCACTGCTCGCGATGGGCGCCGCCTGGGCGCTCGACTACTCGGTCTTCACCGCGTTCAACCAGCCGATCCGGGAGACGTGGATGCACCACGTCGCCACCGGCATCGTGCTGGTCGGAGTCGCCGACGTCGTCCGCGAGGTCAGCTCCTACATCAGCGGGCTCTCCCGCAAGACGCAGGACGAGGCGGTCGAGATCGAGCGGCGCATCCCCCGCGCCGCCTAGCTCTGCCGCGCTTCACCGCCTGACCGCGACGCCCCCGGGATTTCCCCGCCGGGGGCGTCGTGCTGTCCCCGGGGCCCCGTCCACTGCTGCCGAGTGCCGGGGCTGCTGTTCGTGCACGCACCGGCCACCCCGCAAGTGGCCCGCGTCCGGTCGGTCTTGAGCGGGGCTGGACGCAGGCTCGACCCCGAGCGGCGCCACTTGCGGGGTGGGCGGCACGGTCGGTCCGGGCCATCAGCCGCACCGTAGGGTGGGGCCGTGCGGCTGACGGTGTTCTGGGAGCGGATGGCTGAGCGGTTCGGTACGGCGTACGCCGACTCCGTGGCCCGTGACGTGTCCATCGCTGCGCTCGGCGGGCGCACGGTCGCCGAGGCGCTGGCGGCGGGGGAGAAGCCGAAAGCGGTCTGGCTCGCGGTCTGCGAGCTCTTCGACGTGCCGGCCAAGGATCGCTGAATCCTGCGCGTGTCGCAGCATCCGGTCGAACACGTGTTCGTGTAGCGTTCGTCGTACGCGATCGACGCGGGCGGTGGTCCACAGATGTCCCTGCGGGGGCCTTTGTTGTCGCACCGAGCACCTAGCGTGAATGCCGATCGCACCCGACGAGCGGAAGGCCAGCACATGCCAGGATTGGACCGGGAGAAGGCGCTCGAGACCGCGCTGGCCCAGATCGACAAGAACTTCGGCAAGGGCTCGGTGATGCGCCTCGGCGACTCCGTGCGGGTGCCGATCGAGGTGATCCCCACCGGGTCGATCGCCCTGGACATCGCCCTCGGCATCGGCGGGCTGCCGCGCGGTCGGGTGGTCGAGATATACGGGCCGGAGTCCTCCGGCAAGACGACCTTGGCGTTGCACGCGATCGCCGAGGCGCAGAAGGCCGGCGGCATCGCGGCGTTCATCGACGCCGAGCATGCGCTCGACCCGGACTACGCGCAGGCGCTGGGCGTCGACACCGACGCGCTGCTGGTCTCCCAGCCGGACACGGGTGAGCAGGCGCTGGAGATCGCCGACATGCTCATCCGCTCCGGAGCGATCGATGTCATCGTCATCGACTCGGTCGCCGCGCTCGTGCCGCGCGCCGAGATCGAGGGCGAGATGGGCGACAGCCACGTCGGCCTGCAGGCTCGGTTGATGAGCCAGGCGTTGCGCAAGCTCACCGGCGCGCTGCACCAGTCCAAGACCACCGCGATCTTCATCAACCAGCTCCGCGAAAAAATAGGCGTGATGTTCGGCTCACCTGAGACGACGACGGGTGGCAAGGCGCTGAAGTTCTATGCGTCGGTGCGCATCGACGTACGCCGGATCGAGGCGCTCAAGGACGGCACGGAGGTGGTCGGCAACCGCACCCGGGCCAAGGTCGTGAAGAACAAGGTGGCCAGCCCGTTCCGCCAGGCCGAGTTCGACATCATCTACGGCCAGGGCATCAGCCGTGAGGGCTCGCTGATCGACGTGGGCGTCGACCAGGGCATCGTGAAGAAGTCCGGCGCTTGGTACACCTACGAAGGCGACCAGCTCGGCCAGGGCAAGGAGAACTCCCGGTCGTTCCTCAAGGACAACCCCGACCTCGGCAACGAGATCGAGAAGCGGATCAAGGAGAAGCTCGGCATCGGAGTGACCCTCGACGCCGACACCACACCGCTCGACGCCCCGGGCGTGCCGCTGCCAGCGCCGGTCGACTTCTGACCGCCGCGGGTCGACCAGCCGCCACAGGCCACAGCAGATGACGTTCGCCCGATCGGCGGGCCGCGGGACTTCCCCGGCGGCCCGCCGGCGGCGCGGGCGTGACGCCGATCCTGACGCGAGTCGTGACGACGGGCCGGCGGCGGACCCGGCGTCGGTGGCCAGGTCGATCTGCTTGCGGCTGCTCACCGCCGGGCCGAAGACGCGGGCCCAGCTCGCTGATGCCCTCGCCGCCCGCGACGTACCGGACGATGTCGCCGCCGAGGTGCTCGACCGCTACAGCGACGTCGGTTTGATTGACGACGCCGCTTTCGCCGCGATGTGGGTGTCATCCCGACAGATCGGCAAGGGGCTCGCCCGGCGCGCGCTGACCCACGAGCTGCGCCACCGCGGCGTCGACGAAGCGACCGTGGCTGAGGCGGTGGACCGGGTCTCCGCGGCCGACGAGGAGGCCGCGGCGCGGGAGCTGGTCAGCCGCCGGCTGCCGAGCCTCGCTCGCTACGACCACGCCACGAAGGTCCGGCGACTCGTTGGACTGCTCCAGCGCAAGGGCTACTCCGGCGGCCTGGCCTTCCGGGTCGTCCGAGAGCTGGTCGACGACGCCGGTGAACGCTGAGTTGCGATCAGCGGCGGTGCTGCTTCCAGCGCACCTTTTTCTCGGCCAGCACCCGCTCGAGCAGCGTGGGTACGTCGGTCATGATCCCGTCGACGCCGATGTCGATCAGCCAGCGCATGGTCTTCTCGTCGTTGATGGTCCACACGTGGACGGCGAGTTTCTGGGCGTGGGCGTCGTCAACGAACTCCTTCGTGACCACCTCCACGCCGCCAAACGAGACCGGAACCTGCAGCGCGACGTAGCGCGACTGGCCCACTCCAGGCAGCGGCCCCATTGAGCTGATCTTGAAGGCAGCGCCCTCGCCCAGAGCCAGCGCAGTCGGAATCTTCGGCGCAAGCGTCTTGAACCTCTCGATCGCCACGTCGGAGAAGGACACGACGATGACGTCGTTCGCTCGCCCGAATTCGCGGAGCAGGTCGGCGATCTGCTGCTCGTACGGCGAAGTCTCCGGTGCGGTCCGCTTGATCTCGATGTTGATCAGGTCGTCCGGGAAGGCGGCGAGCACCTCGCGCAGGGTTGGTATGCGGAAGTCGGAGGCCCGGTAGCCCGCGGGCGGGCGGACCTTCCCTGCGGCCACGCCGCGCCAGCGGTAGTCGCGGGCCGGGCGGTCAGCGCAGGTCCCGCAGCCGGGTATGAACTCATAGGCCGCGTCGAGGCGCTGGACCTCGGGAAGGGTCATGGCGTCGACCCGGCCGGTCCCCTCGGTGGTGCGGTCGACGGTCGTGTCGTGAAGGGCGACGATCTGGCCGTCTGCGGTCGCGTGTACGTCGATCTCCACCACGTCAGCGCCCTTGCGCTTTGCCGTCTTCAGCGCGTAGAGGGTGTCCGACGGCGCCTCGACCTCGCCACCCTGGTGAGCGAAGTGCAGCACCCGGCGGTCTAGCCAGGACTCGGGGTGGGCCTCGGCACCCGGGGTCAGGGTGACGAGAGCGAGGAAGGCGAGGGCAGGGGCGATTCGGCGCATAGCCTCTCAATTCGCGACAGCCGTCTCGACACCTTCACCCCAGGAATGGCGTGCACATGAACGGCCGGCGGCCAGCTGGCCACGCCGGGGATACCGACACACTTGATCTTCTGCACACCCCGGCCTAGCCTCCGAGACGGTGAGTTGACCAACCCGCGCCTGGCGCGGTGCTCGGCATAGCGTGACCCCGACCAGCTGACAGACCTCAGACATTCGACGACCCGCGCCGCTGTCGGCGCATGACGCCCTGCCTGACGTACGCCGGCCCCTTCGGCCGTGCGGCCGGACCCACGTCCGGTCGCCGGACGCTGTGCCCGACTCACCGTGCACCCTGCGCGCCTGACCGGGCGCGCAGGCGGAGTACGTGTCGGAAGGGCCTTGCTATGGGCGCCGCCGAGCTGATCATCATCCTTCTTCTCGTCGTTCTTGTTGTGGCTGTTCTCGTCTCCGCCACCCGCCGGACCCCAGGGGGAGCCGACTCCGCGGGTGAGATCGCCGAGCTGCGACAGCTGCTCCTGCAGCAGCAGGCTGCCGCTCCCCGGGACGCCGCGACGACAGCGGTGACCGTCCCGTCGGCAGACCCTGCGATCCTCGCCGAGGCTCGTCGTGCGGCGGAGTCGATCCTCGCCGAAGCCCGTACCCAAGCCCAGTCGATCACCGGCCAGGCGCAGACCGAGGCGTCGAGCCTGACCAGCAGCGCGCAGACCGATGCACTCGCCGTACGCCGCGACGCCGAGCTGGCTGCGACTGCCGCCGCGACGGACGTCCGGGCCAAGGCCGACGAGGACCTGCGGACGGTGCGGGCCGACCTCGAGCGTCGAGAGCAGCGCCTCGCCGAGCGTGAGGAGCGCCTCGACCTGGAGACCAGTCGAGTCGAGCAGCGCGACCGCGACCTGGCCACGGTCGAGGCAGACATCGCCCGCAAGCGGGCCGAGCTCGAAGACGTCGAGGCCGAGCGCAAGCTCATCCTCGAGCGCACCGCCGGGATGACCGCGGCCGACGCCAAGGCCGAGCTCGTCCGTAACATCGAGAATCAGGCCAAGCGCGAGGCGGCGGTGATCGTCCGCGGCATCGAGGCCGACGCCAAAGAGACCGGCGAGGAGCGGGCCCGCAAGATCGTCACCTTGGCGATTCAGCGGGTCGCGAGTGAGCAGACCGCAGAGTCCGTGGTCAGTGTCCTGCACCTGCCGAGCGACGACATGAAGGGCCGGATCATCGGCCGCGAGGGCCGCAACATCCGGGCCTACGAGACGATCACCGGCGTCAACCTGATCATCGATGACACTCCCGAAGCCGTGCTGCTCTCCTGCTTCGACCCGGTACGCCGCGAGGTCGGACGGCTTACGCTGGAGAAGCTCGTCCTCGACGGGCGCATCCACCCTCAGCGCATCGAGGAGATGCACGAGCGGAGCAAGGTCGAGGTCGAGGCGCTGGTGACCCGCGCCGGCGAGGACGCCCTCGTCGAGGTCGGCATCACCGACATGCACCCGGAGCTGATCAACCTGCTCGGCCGGCTGCGCTACCGCACGTCGTACGGGCAGAACGTGTTGCGCCACCTCATCGAGGCCGCACACCTGTCCGGTGTCATGGCCAGCGAGCTCCGGCTCCCGCCCGCGATCATCAAGCGCGGCACGCTGCTGCACGACCTCGGCAAGGCGCTCACCCACGAGGTCGAGGGGAGCCACGCGCTGATCGGGGCGGAGATCGCCCGCAAGTACGGCGAGGACGAAGAGGTCTGTCACGCCATCGAGGCGCACCACAACGAGGTCGAGCCGCGCTCGATCGGCGCCGTGCTCACCCAGGCGTCGGACTCCATCTCCGGCGGGCGTCCGGGTGCCCGTCGGGAGAGCCTGGAGTCCTACGTCAAGCGGCTCGAGCGGATCGAGGAGATCGCGTCGGGCCAGGTCGGCGTTGAGAAGGTCTTCGCGATGCAGGCCGGCCGGGAGATCCGGGTCATGGTGGTGCCCGACCAGGTCGACGACATCCAAGCCCAGGTGATCGCCCGCGACGTCGCCAAGCAGATCGAAGAGGAGCTGACCTACCCCGGCCAGATCCGGGTGACCGTGGTTCGCGAGTCCCGCGCCGTCGAGTACGCGAAGTAGGGAGGTCGAAAAGTGCGACGCCTACTCGTCGTCCTGCTCCTCGCCGTCGCCCTGGTGCCGGTGGCCGGGGGCACCGCGTGGGCCTGCACGTGCGACGGGTACGGCGACGGCTCCGAGCGGGCTCAGTACCGCGGACTGGCCCGGGACGCGAGGCTGATCTACACCGGACAGGTCACCGTTCGCCGTGACCCCCCGCAAGCGCCGAGCACCGCTCCGGCCCCAGCCGCAGACTCCCGCTATTCGATCCGCGTCGAGGAGCGACTCAAGAGATCGGTGCCCGACAGCCGCGAGATCTCCTCCACTGGCTCGTCCTGCGGAGTGGCGCTGGAAGAGGGTCGCAGGGCGCTGGTCGTCGAGCTCCGTGGCGACGGACGAGTCGGGGTGTGCGACGGCACGACGCAACATGACGTGGACGCCCGCGCGGCAATCGTCCGCGACGAGCTGGCGTCCTTGCCGCGTACCGGTGCACCCCCACCCGGCATCCACGCCTTCGCCTTCGTCCTCGTCGGCCTGGCCCTAGCCGGCTGGACCGCACGGCGTTTCGGCACCTGAATCGGGCTTCATACGACGTATCACGGGCCGAATCGCCGTACTGAAGGGACGGTGAGCGAGCGCGCTCGGTCCGTCAGGTTGCTGCGCTCGATCTAAGGTGGGCGGGTGACCGGAGCCACGCCCCGACTGCTCACCCTCATCGGCTCCGGCGAGTCCGCGCCGACGATGGTCAAGGTGCACCGAGGGCTGATCGAGCGGGTCGGCGGGGGACCAGCCGTGATGCTGGACACGCCGTTCGGCTTCCAGGCCAACGCCGATGACCTCGTCGGCAAGGCGCAGGCCTACTTTCGCGACAGCGTCGGGACTGAGCTCGGCGTCGCGTCGTACCGCGACGCGGCGACCGCGACTGACCTCGACCTGGAGCGTGCGCTGACCCGCATCCGCGAGGCGGCCTACGTCTTCGCCGGACCGGGCAGTCCGACGTACGCGCTGCGCCAGTGGGCCGGGTCGCGGGTCGCCGACGTGCTGCGGGAGCGACTCCAGTCCGGCGGTGCAGTGACCTTCTCCAGTGCGGCAGCGCTGACCATCGGCCTCGTCACGGTGCCGGTCTACGAGATCTACAAGGTCGGCGAAGCGCCGCACTGGTTGCCCGGTCTGGACTTGCTCTCGGTGACCGGGCTGCGCGCCGCTGTCATTCCGCACTACGACAACGCCGAGGGCGGCCGACACGACACGCGGTACTGCTATCTCGGTGAGTCGCGACTGGTCGCCATGGAGGCAGACCTGCCCGACGGCGTCGGAGTGCTGGGGATCGACGAGCACACCGCGGTGACGTTCGACCTCGATGCGGGTACGGCGACCGTGGCCGGCAACGGCGTGCTGACCGCTCGCAGCCTTGGCCGCAGCGCCACCGTGGCGGCCGGTTCGGTGGTGACGATCGACGAGCTGGCCGCGATGCTCGCGGGGGAGCGGGCTGTCGCGACGTCCTCGCCAGCCCCCTCCTCACCACCTGCGTCCAACGCTCCCGGCGCCACGCTCGCCGACGCGGTCGCTCGCCGTGAGCGTTCATTCGCCGACGCCCTCGCCGCCAGAGATGTCAGCGGCGCGGTCGGCGCTGCGCTCGAGCTCGAGACGGAGCTCGAGGCGTGGTCTCAGGACTCGCTCGACTCCGACCAGCGCGACCGTGGCCGGTCGCTGCTGAGGTCGATGCTGGTCCGGCTCGGCGAGCTGGCCGAGACGGGCGCCGCCGACCCGCGCGACGTCGTTGCGCCGTACATCGACCTGCTGCTCGACCTGCGTGCCTCGGCCAGGGACGACAAGCGCTGGGCCGACTCTGACCGCGTGCGCGACGGCCTGGCGGCCGCCGGCGTCGAGGTCCGCGACACCGCGGCGGGCGTCGAGTGGGATCTACACCCCGACTCCTGACCCCAACCGGAGCGCGGGTGTCCGCTAGAGCGGACGCCGACGCTCCGTCCCGGGCTACTCCCAATGGCGTCACGTGTGACCGATTCTTCCTGGCCGCAGGCGCGCAAACGGCCATAGTTCGCGGCCGGGGGCGGCCGAGAGGCGCCGCGAGCACGGGCGACTACTACCCTGGTGAGTTGTGAGCACCAGCGAGGTAGCCGTACGACGCACGTACGAGGTGCGTACCTACGGCTGCCAGATGAACGTGCACGACTCGGAGCGGATCAGCGGACTGCTCGAGGATGCTGGCTACGTGCGCGCCGGCGAGGGCACGAGCCCTGACGTGGTGGTCTTCAACACCTGCGCGGTACGGGAGAACGCCGACAACAAGCTCTACGGCAACCTCAGCCACTTGGTGCCGGTCAAGAAAGCCAAGCCCGGCATGCAGATCGCGGTCGGCGGTTGCCTCGCGCAGAAGGACCAGGGTGCGATCCTCGACCGCGCGCCGTGGGTGGACGTCGTCTTCGGCACTCACAACATCGGGTCGCTGCCGGCACTGCTGGAGCGGGCCCGGCACAACGACGAGGCGCAAATCGAGATCCACGAGGCCCTCGAGGTCTTCCCGAGCTCACTGCCGACGAGACGCGACTCGACGTACGCCGCCTGGGTCTCGATCAGCGTCGGCTGCAACAACACCTGCACGTTCTGCATCGTGCCGAGCCTGCGGGGCAAGGAGCGCAACCGCCGCGCTGGCGACATCCTGGCCGAGGTGCGTGCGCTTGTTGCGGAGGGAGTCCTCGAGGTCACGCTGCTCGGCCAGAACGTCAACAGCTATGGGTCCGATCTCGGTGATCGTGGTGCGTTCGCGAAGCTGTTGCGCGCCTGCGGTGAGATCGAGGGACTTGAGCGGGTGCGCTTCACCTCACCGCACCCCAAGGACTTCACCGACGACGTCATCGAGGCGATGGCCCAGACTTCTAACGTCATGCCGCAGCTGCACATGCCGCTGCAGTCCGGCTCCTCCGACGTGCTGCGTCGGATGCAGCGCTCCTACCGGCAGGAGCGCTTCCTCGACATCGTGCGGTCGGTGCGAGTGGCCATGCCGTACGCCGCGATCACGACGGACATCATCGTCGGCTTTCCCGGCGAGACCGAGGACGACTTCGAGCAGACGCTGCACGTCATCCGGGAGGCCCGCTTCGCGTCGGCATTCACCTTCCAGTACTCCATCCGTCCGGGTACTCCGGCCGCGACGATGGACGGCCAGGTGCCGCGTGACGTGGTGCAGGAGCGCTACGAGCGACTCGTCGAGCTGCAGGAGGAGATCTCCTGGGCAGATAACCGGGATCAGGTAGGCCGCGCGGTCGAGGTCCTCGTCGCCCACGGCGAGGGTCGCAAGGACGGCGCTACGCACCGCCTGTCCGGTCGGGCGCGCGACAATCGGCTCGTGCACTTCGCTGCCCCCGATGTGGAAGTGCGTCCTGGCGACCTGGTGGACACTGTCGTCACATACGCCGCGCCGCACCATCTGATCGCCGACAGCCCGATCACGGCAGTACGTCGCACGCGGGCCGGCGACGTGTGGGACCTGACGCGGGCAGCACCGCCTGCGGGGACCGTCCCAGTCGCACTCGGCATGCCCGGGCTGCGTGTTCCGAGCGCGTTGTGACTCTCGTCGCGGCTGCCGTCTGCCCGCACCCACCGCTGCTGATTCCTGATGTTGCTGCGGGCGCCGCGCAGGAGGCCGCCGCACTGCGTGCGGCCTGCCTGGAGGCGGTGGGATCGCTCGGCAGTGCGCGCCCGGACTTGGTGATCCTCGTCGGAGACGCGCAGGAGACCGGCCCACGGCCGGGTGGGCAGGCCGGCGGCTTTGCCGGATTCGGCGTACCGCTCGACGTCACATTGGGTCGTGCCGCGGACGGCACACCAGACGGCAGACTGCCGCTGTCGCTGAGCGTCGGCGCGTGGTTATTGCGTGAGGCGAGGATCGCGGGTGTTCACCGCGGCTTCGGTATCGCCGAGTCGACCACATCGACGGCAGCCGCTGCGTCCGGAGTGACGCTGGCGGGCCAAGCTGAGCGAGTGGCGCTGCTCGTCATGGGCGATGGCAGCGCGCGGCGCAGGGCCAAGGCGCCGGGTGCACTCGACGAGCGCGCCGAGGGTTTCGACCTCGCCGTTTCCACGGCCCTGGCCGGTGCGGACTGTGACGCATTGCTCGACCTCGATCCGGATCTCGCGACAGACCTCATGGCCGCCGGTCGAGCCTCCTGGCAGGTGCTTGCCGGGGCCGGCTGGGGAGTGCCGTGGCGCGCCGAGGTCACCTATGACGACGCGCCGTACGGCGTCGGCTACTTCGTTGCCACCTGGCAGCGCGAGAACGGGTGACCGTCGGCGCCCTGACCTGCGATGTGGCAGCCGGCGACGTAGCAGGCGGCGTCGTAGCAGTTGTTGGTCCGACGGCGGTGGGCAAGTCAGCAGCGGCGGTCGAGCTCGCCCGACAGCTCGGCGGTCAGGTGGTCAACGCCGACTCCATGCAGCTCTACCGAGGCATGGATATCGGTACGGCGAAGCTGGCGCCCGACGAGCGCGGGGGAGTGCCGCACCACCTGCTCGACGTGCTTGACGTCCGGCAGACCGCAACCGTCGCCGGCTATCAACTGATGGCCCGCCAGGTGATCGACGACCTGCGCGGATCGGGCGTCGTGCCGGTGCTCGTCGGCGGCAGCGGCCTCTACATCCAGGCGACGATTGACGACCTGACGTTCCCGGGGACTGATCCGGTGATCAGGGAGGGGCTCGAGGCGGAGCTCGCCGACGTCGGTCCTGATGCGCTGCACCAGCGACTCGTAGCGCTGGACCCGGCGGCCGCCACCAAGATCCATCCCGCCAATGGCCGCCGTACAGTTCGCGCGCTTGAGGTCATCGCGCTGACCGGTGAGGCGTACTCGGCGAGCGGGCCCGGCATGGCGTCGTACCGGAGCTACTACCCCGTCCGCTTGGTGGGTTTGGATTTGCCGACCGAGGTGCTGGACGCGCGGATCGACCGGCGGGTCGATCACATGTGGGAGCAGGGTCTGGTCGATGAGGTCCGCCACCTCGAGTCGACGGGGCTCCGGGAGGGGGTCACATCGAGCCGAGCCCTCGGGTACCACCAGGTTCTTGCCCATCTCGCCGGGAAGTACGACGAAGCGCAGGCGCGCAGTCGCACGGCGCAGGCGACGCGCCGGTTCGTGCGGCGGCAGCGCTCCTGGTTCCGTCGGGACCCGCGGATCACCTGGTACGACGACCCGGCGACCCTGGTCACAGCTGTCGTGGAAACCATCCAACCGGGCCATATCGGACCACCCGGAGAGGGAGCACACTCCAGCCCATGACGATGTTCGAGCTGGACCTAGTCGCGGCCATGCAGGATGCGATCACCGAGGGGCAGTTCACCTTGCGGTATCAACCGCAGGTCGACCTGGCGAGCGGTGAGGTGCTCGGCCTCGAAGCGCTGCTGCGGTGGCAGCATCCCGAGCGCGGCACGCTCGAGCCGAGGGAGTTCCTGCCGACAGCGGTAGGCAGCGAGATGATCATCGCAATCGGTCGGTTCGTCCTGGAGGAGTGCTGCCGCGAGGTGCGCAGCTGGCACGAGCTCTTCACGCCTGGCGTGACGAAGAAGAAGCAGATCTGGGCCAACATCTCGGCCGTCGAGATGATGCAGCCGGACTTCCTCTCCCATGTCACTGATCTGCTCTCGCACAACGGCATAGAGCCAGGGATCCTCGGGATGGAGATCTCTGAAGCCGACCTGATCGCCCATAGCGAGGACGTCCGTACCACGCTGCTCGCGCTCAAGGACATCGGCGTCATGCTCGCGGTTGACGACTTCGGCACGTGGTATTCCTCCCTGTCGGGCATCAAGAACCTCCCGCTCGACGCGGTGAAGCTCGGTCATCAGTTCGTCAGAGGCGTCGGTCAGGACCTTGACGAGGACGGGGTCGTCTCCGCGGTGATCAAGCTCGCTCACGCCCGCGGGCTCACCGTTGTCGCCGAGGGCGTCGAGAGCTGGACCGAGGGAGCACGGCTGTGCGAGATGGGCTGCGACCGCGCCCACGGCTATCTGTTCGCTGGTCCGCAGGAGTCCGACCGGGCTCGCTGGATGCTCACCCGCGGCACCGGCTGGATCCGCCCCAGCGAGATCCCCGACCAGCCGGTCTTCTAGCGCGTCGATCGCCGCAGTTGGCCTCGCCGTACGATCACCGGCGTGCGGTTCACCAAGGGGCACGGGACGGCGAACGACTTCGTGCTGCTCGACGACCCCGATGCGCAGCTAGCGCTGAGCGATGCCGCGGTGGCGGCGATCTGCGACCGCCGGCGCGGGGTCGGTGCCGACGGCATTCTGCGCGTCGTCCGTACGGCGGCCGTCCCCGGCTGGGACCACCTCGCTGCTGATGCCGAGTGGTTCATGGACTACCGCAACGCCGACGGTGGCGCTGTGGAGATGTGCGGCAACGGCATCCGGGTCTTCGCTCGCTACCTCGCCGACCGTGGCCGCACCACGAGCGCTGAGATCCCGATCGCTACGAGAGATGGCGTCAAGATCGTGCGGCTGCGCGACGGCGTCGACGTCACCGTAGACATGGGCGCCCCTCGCGACATGGAGCTGCTCCCGCAGGACGGCGTCTTCGTCTCGATGGGCAACCCGCACGTCGTGCTCTTCGCCGACGACCTCGCGCTAGCGCCGGTGCACGACGCCGGCCGGCTGATCGAGCAGGAGTGGGACGGCGGCACCAACGTCGAGTTCGTGCACGTCACGAGCAAGACCTCTGTGGAGATGCGGGTGTGGGAGCGTGGCGTTGGCGAAACCTTGTCGTGTGGTACCGGCGCCTGCGCTGCCGCAGTGGCTGCCCACCTGCGCGGGTACGCCGGTCGCGAGGTCGATGTGACGCTGCCGGGGGGCACCCTCCAGGTGGAGTGGACCGCCGATGACACAGTCTTGATGACCGGACCTGCCGTGCTCGTCGGTGACGGCGAGCTGCGGCCGGCGTGGCTGGCCCTGAACGACATTCGTGACGACGAGGAGACCCCGTGACCCCGGAGGACACCGCGAGAGCGGTCAAGCACGACATCGGCCGACTCGGCGGCGGCTTCATGCTGAGCGAGCAAGCCAAGGCCGCCAGTGTCAGCGCGGGCATCGGCGCCTGGGCGATGTACATGCTCGGCCGTGGAGGAGTGCTCGGCGACGTCAACCCCGACGTCGTGACGGCAGCCTTCTACTTCTTCCCCCCGTCCAGCGTGCACAAGGGCTGGTCAAAGGGTCGCGCCGTCATCACCCCCGCAGGGGCGACGAGTCTGTTCACCGGCGCGTGTCACGAATGGGGACGGCAGAATCTCGCCGACGTCAAAGACGCCGAGCGCCTCAACGATCTGCTCGCTCGGGTGGCCGCTGCCGCGAACCCGGCCGGGGTGCCCCTCTTTGCCGGCTGGCGCGCCGTACCTCTCGCTGTTGATCCCCCGGCCCGCCTGGCGCAGCTGTCACACGTCCTGCGGGAGTACCGCGGGGGAGTGCACGGGCTGTGCTGCGTGGCGTCGGGGCTGAGCCCGCTCGAGGCGGTGCTGACCGGTGGGGGCGAGGGCAGCGCGCGCTTCTTCGGCTGGCCTGAGCCGTACGCCGACGTCACCCACCTCGTTGAGCTGCGGGACCAGGTCGAGACGCTGACCGACCAGCGCGCCGCTGCGCCGTGGGACGCCCTCGACGAGACGGAACGCGAGGAGTGCGTCAGCTTGATCTCGGCTGCCTGCGAGGTTGCGCCAGGCTTCACGCCCCCGGGTACCTAGGGTCATGTGAGCGTCGTCGCCTCGACTGCTTTGAGCGGGTACGACGTCACCGCCACGACGCCGAGCTGTCGCAGGATGACGCGGGCCTCCTCCGACTCGGCCGCCGGATCGGCCCCGGTGATCCCGTACAGCCGGCTGAGTGCCGTGAGGCTGAGGGCAAGCTCGTACGCGGCTCCGGCGACACGCGCCCCGTCGAGGCTCGCGTGCAGTCGGGCCGAGGCCGCGGCGAGGTCGCCTCGCTGCAGCAGCGCATAGCCGGCGACCCGGTCGAGCATCGCGCTGAGCACAGGCACACCACCTAGCCGCTGGACCTGTTCCTGGCTGCGCTCCACCAGGGCGAGAGCACTCTGCGAAGCGACGAGGGCGACCAGCCGCTCGGCCTCGCGGGCGTCGGTCTCGAGCAGGAAGCGCTTCGCTCCGATGCCGGTGAACATCTCCCGCGCATCGGCGTACAGCTCGCCGGCCTTCTCGAGCGAGCCAGCGCGCATGGCCACCCGGCCGAGGTTGCTGGTCGCCACTGCAGACCCGATCGGGAACTTCGCGCCGCGCCACAGCCGCAGTGCCTCGCGGAAGAGTGCCTCGGCCCGGTCCAGGTGTCCCTGGTCGGAGAGGATCTCGCCGCTGTTGTTCGACACCTCGCCCAGCTGTACGACGTCGCCGGCGACCTGGCGGGCCTGGCGGCTACGGTCATAGAAGTCCAGCGCCTCCTGCCAGCGACCTTCGTAGTAGGCACCGACCCCGAGGTTGTTGAGCGCATTGGCTTGCCCGGTCGCGTCGCCGAGCTCGGTGTAGATGCCGAGGGCGCTGTCGCGGTACCCACCCACATGCCCGTGGCCCATGTCGGTGTGGGCCCAGTCGAGCAGGTAGTAGGCGTGTGCCAGCGTCGGCAGGTCCTCGATGGGCAGCGCTTCACCGACGGCCTGCTCAAGGTGGCGCACGGAGTCGGAGTAGCGGCCTTGACGCAGCCGCGCGGCGCCGTAGGAGAGCACGAGGTGCGCATGCGCGCGACGGTCCTCGAGGTCGTCGCCGGGCGGGCCCAGGTGCCGCAGGCCTTTGCTGTACCACTGCAGCGCATGCGCGAAGGCGCCGGAGCGCTCGCGCAGCCATCCTTCCTTGCCACAGAGCCGGACAGTGTCCAGCCGGGCGCCGCGCGAGAGCTGGCGTGCGTCGCGGTAGGCGACGGTGGCGACGTCGTAGAGACCACTCTTCTCCGCAACGTCACCAAGGCTCTCGCAGACCTCCGCCAACTGCCCCGGTGTCACTGTCGGCACGTGGCGGGCACTGGCGACAGCGCGCTGGAAGAGCACCGTTGCCTCGACCAGTCCTGCGTCCTCACGAGCGCGGGTCGCGGCGTCGAGGGAGTAGGTCCAGGCCTTGTCGAAGACCTGCGCTTCGAAAAAGTGCAGGGACAGCAGGTCGTAGGCCGACGCCGCGCCGGGCACCACCGCACTCTCCAGGGCCTCGCCGGCCTGCCGGTGCAGGGCGCGTCGGCGGCGGAAGGGCAGCGCTTCGTAGGCCACCTGGCGGGCGAGCGCATGGCGAAAGCGCACCACCCCACCGTCGGCGACGAGGAAGGCAGCCAGGGCGCGCCGGATCGCCGTCCGCGCGTTGACGCGGTCGCCGTCGTCGATCACCGCCTGCAGCAGCCACATCGGGAAGCGCCCACCGAGAACGGCGGCGTGCCGCAGCAGTGCCCGGTCCGGCGCGGACAGGGTGTCGATGCGAGAGGAGATCAGCGCTTCAACCGTGTCCGGGAGCGCTTCGGCCGCGCCACCGGCGCGGACCGCGGCGATCAGCTCATGCACGAAGAGCGGGTTGCCGCCGCTGCGTTCAATGATCGCAGCGACGGCATCGGGTGCGAGCGGTGCCTCGTCCGCCGCCCCGGCGACCAGCGCTGCCGTCGACTTCTCGTCCAGGGCGGCGAGCCGGAGACAGGAGATGTCCTCGGCGGGTGCGTCGAAGAGTCCACCGGTCACGTCTCGGCGGGTGACGCAGGCCAGCCATGGCCGGTCCGCGATGCTGGCTAGCAGGTGGTCGAGCAGGTCGCTGGACGCGTCGTCGAGCCAGTGCGCATCCTCGACGACCAGCAGAGTGGGCTCGGGCAGCAGCTGTTCCAACAGCTCGGTCATGGCGGCGTGCATCCGCGGACGTCGGAACTGCTCCTCCAGACGTGCGGTTTCGGGCGTCGCCGGCAGGTCGGCGCCGAACGGGATGGCCAGCAGCGGGAGCCAGGGCTCCAGTGCAGGCACGAGCTCTTGCACCCGCTCCCGCAGGGTCGCAACAGTCCGTTGTTCCGAGCCGACCGCAGCGGCGCCGAGCAGGCTCCGCAGCGGAGCGCGCAGCGCGAAGTACGGCGACATGAAGCCGTACTGCGTCGCCTCCACCACGACCCGTTGCGCGTCGACGGAATCGACCAGATGCTCCACGAGGCGCGACTTGCCGAGTCCCGGCTCGCCGACGACCACGACCGTGGAGCCGTTGCCGGCTGCGGCCGCCGACCACGCCGAGGCCAGCGCCTGTCGCTCGGCTTCGCGGCCGAAGAGGGGGTTCGAGCTCGTCGCCATGGTGCGCCGCGCCCCACGAGCTCCGAGGACGATGGACGCGTCAACCGGTTGGCTCTTGCCCTTCACGGCGAACGGTGGCAACGGCTCGAGGTCGAAGTCCTCCCGCAAACGGGCGATGACGGCGTCGGTGGCTAGAGCCGCGCGGGTCGGCGCCTTGCCCATCACCCTGGCCGCGAGGTTGACCACGTCGCCCATCACACTGAACGACCGCCGGTCCTGACCGCCGACGCCAACCGCGAACGCGTGGCCGCGGTTGACACCCGCCCGGACAGGCAGCGTGGTGCCTGCGTCCAGGATGCTGCGGACGGCGTGCAGCATGCGGTCCTCGTCCTGGCCCGCGCTGCGCGGCGCCCCTGCGGTCAGCACGATCTTGCCGCCGTCCGTGTCGATGTCGGTCGACAGGAAGCACACGTCGTGCTGCTCGGCGGCCTCCTGGGCCGCGCACACGAGTTCCTCCAGGGCTTTGGCGAGTGCGTCGGCGCCCTCTTCGGCGAGCAGCGCCTCCACCCCGCTGAACTGCAGGAAAGCGACCGTGGCCTGGCGGTGCTCACCCCATCGGGGTGCTTCCTGGAGGTGGTCCCGGAGCCCGTCGGGTACGGCGACCGCGGCGGCGGCGCCGGGCACCCGCGTGGACCGGGCAGGGGGTGCCGGGTCGACGGGTCGCCGCCGACGCAGCAGCCGCCCCGGGTCCTTCGGCCGGCCGAGCCAGGAGGGGTCGATCAGGGCGGCGGCCTCCGGGCTGAGCAGGATCTCCCCGCCGCTGGCGATCGACTCCATGGCACACGTTCGGCTGGCGGCCGGGCCGGTCACGATGAGCTCGCGGTGCGAGTCGCCGACGAGGAAGAGGTGCACCGGGCCGCTGTGCACTCCGATGGCCATCTGCAGGGTGACGATGCCGGCGCCGGTGTCGACCTTGGCCAGCCGCGTCAGCGCGTCCTGCATCTTGTCGGCGGCGACCGCCGCGCGGGCCGTGTGGTGGCTCCCCTCAAAAAGCAGCAGCAGCGCGTCGCCACCGAACTTGAGCAGGTCCCCGCCACGCTGTGCGGAGATGTCGAGCAGCTCGCCGAAGAGCTCGTTGAGGATGTCGGTGAGCTGCTCGGCCCCTACCTTGCCCTTGCGGGCGAGCCGTTCGGACAGCGGCGTGAAGCCTGAGACGTCAGCGAACACCAGTGTCGCGTCCAGGGTGGTTCTCGTCCTGGAGGGGTGCTCAGCCAGCCAGCGCAGGACAGTCTGAGGTACGTAGACGTCGAGTGACCGCGCCTCGCCCGCCATTCGCGTGCGATCTCCTTCGGCCGTGTTGGAAGAGCTCACCATGCGTTCTGGAACTGCCTCTGGTCGCCTCCTGTCACGTTCCTGACACTACGGGTCGATGTCCGATTACGGCCCGTATTCTCATGATCTGGGCCGAACTCCGCCGGCCCGTAACCCGGGGGGGAACCCTTCACATGCGTCGTTCACGCGTACTCTGCACTGCCGTCGTCGGGTTGGCGACGCCGTCGTTGCTGGCGCTTCAGCTCATCGTGGCGCCAGGGGCCAGCGCCAACCCAGGGGAGCTCGACCCGACTTTCGGCACCGGCGGGATCGCGACCCACTCTGTTCCCGATCAGGTCCTGGTCGGAGCTTCAGCGCTGGCGGTCCAGAGTGACGGCAAGATCGTCACCGCCGGGGCCCTGGCGTCCAGCGCGGGGTCGCAGCCTAGCCAGTGGGTGATCCACCGGTTCCTGCCCAACGGCGACGTCGACTTCGGCTTCGGTGACGGCACGGGCTACGTGACCTACGTGCCGGACATCCTGGCGGCAACCCACTACGTGACCGGGCTGGCCCTTCAGAGCAACGGCGACATCGTCGTCGGCGGCTACGGCGACATCACCGCCGGCATCAGCCGGGTCTACGTCGAGCGGTTCGACTCGACCGGCGGCACGGACGACCTCTTCGGCGGCACCGGACCGGTGACCTTCGCGCCGGGCGACGCGACGCTCGGCGGCGAGGTGGCGGTCCAAGAGGTGACGCCCGGCGTCGAGCGCATCCTCGTCGGGGCATGGGTCGAAGGCCCTGACAACCCGATGTACGTCACCCGGCTCCTCGACGACGGTGCCACCGACTTGGGCTTCGGCAGCGAGGGTGTCGCTGCGGTCCCCTTTGGCGCCCGATCGGTGATCCAGGACCTCCTGGTCGCCCCGGACGGCAAGATCCTGGTCAGCGGGCATGTGCGCAACGGAGCGCCGCTGGACCATGCCGGCATCGGCCGGCTGCTGCCCAACGGCGTCGTGGACACCTCCTTCAATGGCACCGGCACCAATACCTACGACCTCGTCGCCGGTGCGGACGACCACGCCAACAGCGTGGCCGTGCGACCCAACGGCAACATCGTCGTGGGCGGTACGTCCTACACTTCGGGCGGCCCGGTAGCGACCATGACCGAGCTCGACGCGCCCGGTGCGACCGTCCTGGGCACGCTGGCCTCGGCTGAGATGTTCGGCGTCGGCGACGAGAGCGCCGATGGCGCGGCGGTCGTCGTCGACGGTGACGGCATCGCCTACCTCACCGGTTCCGCCCGGCTACCTGACTCCACGAAGCGGATGGCGATCCGGCGCTTCGATGGGCTGCTCGGCGACTCGGCTTTCGGCCTGCAGTCCTTTCCGTGCAGTGATGGCGGCGGCCTCGCCGTGGTGCTCGACGCGGCCCAGCTGCCGCTCATCTCTGGCCGGTGTGGCGGGTTCGACCAGACAGTCGCCCGATACCTCACCGCGCCGTCAATTCCAGCACTGGCCGATGTTGCGCTGACGGTCACCCCGTCCTCAGCCGCCGCGCAGGCACTGGCGCTGCCGATCGGGTCGCTCGACCGTGCCGTCTTCTCTTCGCCGTTGAACAGCAGCCCGCTGAACAGCTCGCCGTTGAACAGCAGCCCGTTGAACAGCTCGCCGTTGAACAGCAGCCCGTTGAACAGC
>Ga0136633_1000057_pt1 | contig 72521 bp, 53 predicted proteins | sample AntDrymeUQ832206_2_FD_105494 | JGI IMG/M metagenome (GOLD analysis project Ga0136633, IMG submission 105494) | Polar desert sand microbial communities from Dry Valleys, Antarctica - metaG UQ83 (22.06) | ecosystem: Environmental > Terrestrial > Soil > Desert | place: Antarctica: Dry Valley...
GCGGGGCCGGAACGGGGCGGCGGCGTAGTTGAGGCTGGCGAAGTTCTCCACCTGCTGGGGATAGGGCATCTGGGTGGTGCCGATTCGCGTGTCGGCGTCGGTCATGAGGGCCACGAACTCCCGAAAGTCGCCCGCCGGGTTGTTGATGTTGACCCGCAGTCCGGACCTGGCCTCCTTGCCGGTGAGCGAGTCGACGTACGAGGATCCGGCGGGCTCGACCACCAGGGCGCCGAAGGCGCCGTGTACGAGGGAGCGCGTGTTGGCCAGGTTGAGGAAGATCGACGTGCCCAGCTCCCGGTCGGCGAAGAACCGGTAGGTCGCCGACGCGCCGGGGGCCACGGTGGAGTCGGGGTTGAGCCCGACCGCCGCACCGGACGACCCCTGCGGGTCGAACAGGAGCTTGGCCAGCCCGAGGGAGGCCCGTTCGCCGAGGCGGTTGGCCAGGGTGATCTCGACGCACTCACCTGTGTTGGCCCGGACGGCCAGCGGCTCCACCGGCTTGGAGCCGGCCCTGATGGCCGCCTCGTCCTCGGTCAGCGAGTAGACGACGCCGGCCGCGTCGGCGGACGCCGCCCGTCCGTCGCCCACCGGCAGCGCCTTGCTGAAGACCGATACGGCGTGGGAGCGCACCGGGGCGCCCACCGGACAGGGGTCTCCCGGCCCCGAGGCGGCCGGTGGCGCCAGGCCCGTCATCCCGAGCTGGGGGAAGCCGCTCCCCGAGGGCGGCGCCCGGGCCGGGAGCGGCTGGAGGTCGGGCTGGAGGGTGTCGTGCACGCGCATGATGCCCCACGCGCCGTCCTCCCATTCGCGCTGCACGGCGCTGTAGTACAGGTAGTCGCCCGCCTTGCGCGCCGGACCGCCCGCCCCCCCGTCGAGCACGTAGTCGAACCGCTCCGAGATGCCGGTGGTGGCGGAGTCGGTGAGCTCGCCCTCGGCGGCGAAGCGCTCGGGGCGGAACCGGTGACCCGTCACCCGCAGCGAGCCCTCCTTCTCCACCAGTCCGATGGTGCGGATCACGAACGGGTCGCCGGCGTAGGCGCGGGGAAGGGGCGTGGCCGGGTCGCCGTACTTGACCGAGGAGAAAACGTACGGGTCGGCGAGGGGAGCGCCGTCGACACCCGCCCCCGACCGGGAGGCGAACGGCTCGGCCCGCAGGTTGATGCTACCGGACGGATCGCCCTCGACGGTCCTGGTGGCCCGCAGGTCGTTGTGCAACCAGAGCATGAACTCCCGGAAGCTCCCGCTCTGGCCCGCGCCCACCGAGCCCTGGGTGTGGATGTCGACGATGGCCCCGCTGCGCACCTCGGCCCCGGTCTGCGGATCGTGGTAAGTGGAACCGGGCGGCTCGATGATGTGCGCGGCGAACAGGCCGTGGTCCCAGGAGTTGATGGCGTCGACGTGGTCGTGCCAGAACACCGTGCCCGAGTCCACGTCGGAGTACCACCGGCTCTGCACGAACTCGACGCCGACGGCCTCCCCTGCGCCGTGGGCGTTAGCCAGGGGCGCGTCGAACGTGAGCCGGCCGGCGAGGGCGTCGATGGCGGCGACCCGTCTGACCTCGATGCTCTCCTGGCCCAGGCCGATGGCCACGAACACGCCCGGCCGCAACCGGGCGGTGCCGGTGACCGTGACCGTGAACGCCCCGGCCGCCGTGGGCGTGGCGAGGAGTCGGTTCTCCGTCGCGAACGGGCGGACCGACTGCTCGTAGGAGAAGCCGGTGATGACCCCGTCGGAGGCCTGCGGGTCGAACTGCACGAAGTGGGTGTGCATGTTGACCTTGGAGTGCTGCTTGTTCTCGTCGTTGTCGCGGAGCTGGCTCGACAGGGTGAGGGCGACGCAGTCGCCCACGTTGGAGCGGATGGCCAACGGCTCGGCCTTCTTGGTGCCGGCCAGCACGGCCTGGCGGTCCTCGTTGAGCACGAAGATCTGCCCGTCCGCGTCGGTGCCGCCCGTGTCGGTCTGGACGATGGGCAGGGTGATGGCGCTCACGTTGTACGTGCGTGTGGGTGCCCCGGCCGGGCACAACCCGTCGGGGCGGGCGGGGCCGGCCGTGTCCCCCAGCCATGGCGCCCCGCCGTGGCCGTTGCCCGAGAACGGAGGCCGTTTCCCGAGGTGCGGACGGAAGAGGGGCCAGGTGTAGCGGCCGTTGACGGGGTTGAACAGGATGTCGGGACGCACGCCCGGCGACGGCGACTCGTAGTTCGCCCACGACCGCGTGTCGTCGGGCTCGCCCTTGTAGAGCGGGGCGGCCGTTGCCCCCTGCTTGACCCAGTCCCACACGGTGGCGTCCTCGGCGTCGATCCGGGCGCCCGGGGGCGGGAGCTGCCCCTCCACGAGTTCCTCCACCGATCGCTGGGTGGCGGGGTCGGTGAGGTCGGCGGCGGCCACGACCCTCTTGCCCTCGATGGTCCTGCCGATGAGCCCGGCCGAGGTCACCGCCGCCGGGGCGGCGGGCCGGTCGGGCAGGGTGGCCAGGTCGGGTTGGGCGGTGTCGAAGACGCGCCAGATCCCCCACATGCCCGCGATGTAGTGCTGGCCGATGTGGCAATGGAACAAGAAGTCGCCCGACACCTGCTGGCAGCCCCCGGCGCCGCACTCGTGCTCGAGGTTGTAGGTCTCGGAGCTGCTGATCATCTGGGAATCGAGCCGGATGGACTGGGCCGACTGGATGGGGGTCTTCTTCAGCCCCCCGGCCAGGTCGGTGTCGTCGGCGCCCGGGTTCCGACGCCAGCGCGTGGCGCCGCCGTGGAGGTGGTGCACGTGGGCCATCTCGCTGCCGGCGTGCATGAGGCGCGTCTTGGTGGGCTCCCCGAGGTAGGAGCGGGCGATCGGTGTGGCCGGGTCGCCGAAGAAGTACGAGCTGTAGGTCTGGGACTTGTCCGGCGCCAGCTCGAGGCGGCGCATGAACGGCTCGCTGCGGTAGTTGATGGCGCGGCTGCCGGGCCGGTACCCGCCGCTCAGGGGGTCGATCTGGGTGATCTGCGTTCCCTGGGCGTTCCGCAAATTGAACGACTCGTCGCCCACCTCGTGGTACATGAGCGCGAACTCGCGGAACGAGGGCCCGGTGGGGGGCTGGATGATGGCCTCCCACCCGCTGGCCAGCCCGGGGGCACCGGTACGCGGGTTGAGGTAGGCCGACCCGGCCGGCTCGGCCACGATGGCGCCGAACAGGCCGTGGGCCACCTGCTGGCGGTCGTCGCCGTGGCTGTGGAAGACGTGGCCGCCCTCTCCGCCGTCCGGGTCCATGTAGAGCCGGTACACGGCGGACTGACCCGGCGCCACCATGGAGTCGGAGTTGTTCCCCACGAAGCCGCCTGCGCTGCTGATCTGGTACGCAAGGCCGTGGGCATGGATCGAGGCCCGGGGGGCGGAGGTCTCGAAGCCGTTGGGATCGAACCCCCTCGTCAGCCGGTTGGTGAAGGTAAGCACGAGACACTCGCCGAGGTTGGCCCTGATCACGAGCGGTTGGATGGCGTCCTTGCCCAGGCCCCCGGAGACCTGGTTGGTGGCCTCCTGGGCCCGCACCCGGGCGATGTTGTCGTCCAGCACGTACATGGCGCCGAAGGGATCGTGGTCGCCGAAGCGGTCGTAGGTGATCCGCACGTTGATGGCCGACACGCGGTAGCTGCGCTGGGGGGCGGTGGTGCACGGGTCGAGCCCCGCCGCCGGGGCCGGGGCCACCGGCCCGAGGACGGGGAGACTCGCGACCAGCGAGGCGGCCACGACCGCCAGCCGCAGCCGCCTCCTCCGGCAGGCACCTCGGCGTTCGTACCGGCGGCGGGCGGCCGGGGGCGCGGCGGCGGCCGGTGCCGGGCGGTCCCGGCGGGCACCCAGCGCGGCGAGACCGGCGAGGACCACCAACAGCAGCGGCAGCAGGCCCATGAGCGCGTCGAGGGCGCTCTGGACCAGGGCCGACCCATGCCGGGCCAGGCCCACGTCGTCGGCATGGGCCGCCTCGAGGCGGCGGTGCACAAGGGCCGAGGGCACGAGGAGCAGGCTGAAGAGCCCCGACGTGGCCGCGGCGCGGACGAGGTGGGCTTGCTTTACCCGCTCCCCCGCCAGTCCGGCCAGCCGGTAGCCGAGCACCACGGCGATGGCCGCAGGCGTCATGGCCAGGGCGGAGTCCCGCGCCACGTGGAGCACATGGCCGGCCAGCGTGTCCCCCCGGGCGAAGACGGTGGCGTGGTAGACGTGGAGGAACAGCACGGACCCGCCCGCCACCAGCGCCGACAGGCCGAGCGCCTCCAGCGGCGGCGGGACCCACCGGGCCGCGGTAAGGGTGCGCGTGCTCGTCACTTCCCACGCCTTTCGCCGTCGTGGCCTCCTGAACCGTCCGAGAGCCCGCCGTCGAGGCGGAACAACACGTCGCGCCCGGGAGGTTGCCAGGCCAGGCGAAGAGGGGCGCCGGTCGCCTTCATTGGGACGTCGAAGTACAGGTCGCCGCCCATGGCCTGGCCTGGCGCCAGCGCGCCGGTGACGAACGAGCTGCTCCGCAGCGACCACCGCTTCGTGGAGGACACGAGCTCGAACTGGTCGGGGCCGAACGAGCGGCCCCGGGCCCCCTCGTTGCGTAACTCCACCTCCAGGTGGAGACGCCGGAAGCCCTCGGGCGGCATCCCGGCCATCGGCATGCCGGGCGCCTCGCCCGAGTCGTGCGCGACCCACTGACTGCGGCCCAGAGCGACGCTCAGGTCACCGGAGCGGCCGACCGTGCCCACCACCTTGGGCTGACCGGCGGCGGTGGCGATTGCCACCACCAGGCCGCTCGTCCCGGCGAGGATGGCGACGGCCGTCACCAGCCACGGCCACCGCGCCGCCCCGGTCGGGCGCGTCGGCGATATCGCACGCATCCTCAAACGTCCGCCCCCCTTGGGCTCGCTCGGTGGAGTTGTAATGATACCATCATTCGACGCCGACGGGTCCGGCGCCTGCCCCCACCAATCAGACGACGACCTTGAACCGGGCCGGGAGGCTCGCTCCCTTGGCCCGGCCGGCGAAGCACAACTGCCCGCCGCCGAGCTGGGCCGCCTCGGGGATCACTCCCAGGGTGTTGTTGATGCCCCGGTTGACGTTCGTGGCCACCGGCCCGGCCAGGACGGTGAGTGGCGCGTCATGGCAGAGGGCCCCGCTCGCCACCTTCGTCTTGTCGGCGAACACCAGGTCGTACATGCCGGCCTCGAGGCCGGCGACCACGAAGGCCACCACCTTGGAGCCCGCCGGCCCCTTGACGGAGTCGGCGTTCGGGAACGGCGGCGTGTCGAGCATGGCCTTGCACGGTCGCGTGGAGCCGGAGGGCGCCGTGCAGCTCTGGAGGAGCGTCCGCTGGTCGTCGGCGTACCCCTCGCCGATCGGCTGCGGTCCGGGCAGGCAAGCCCAGGCCGCCGAGGCCAGGATGACCACGGCGGCCGGGACGGATCCCGCCACCAGGCCCCGGAACCGGCACCGCCTTGCACAGAGGAGCGAACCCGTCACGTCAGACCCCCTCGTGGCCCCGGGCACGAAAGGCCCGAGCCATGTAGTAGCAATGTCGGACAAACTACTCCCTCGGGCGGCAACCGTCAACGGAGGACGACGACCCCCTCCCCATTTCGACGGGCTTCTGTTATGTTCGTCGGACTACAACAGTTGTGGCGGCGGGGGCACGAACGGTGTGTCGGTCTGCCTCCACGTTCGACGATGAGGCGGAGGTCGACTTCATGGGCATCTCCCGGCGCACACGTGGTGCAGCGGTGGCGGCGGTCATAGCGGCAGGCCAGCTGCTGGAGGCCGGCGTCGCCCAGGCCGCCACCGTGTCCGTCTCCATCGTCAACGACAACGCGTTCTCCCCGTTCAAGGCCAAGGCCCAGCAGGGTGACACGGTCACGTGGACCAACCAGTCGAGCAGGCAGCACAACGTCACGTCCGACCTGGGCCTGTTCCGGTCGCCGCGCGTCGACGACTCCAACACCCCCGGCCAGCACATCCAGCCGCTCACCAGCTACTCGTTCCAGTTCGCCAGCTCGGGCAAGTACACCTACGTGTGCACGCTCGACGGCTTCCGGGGGGTCGTGGTGGTGCCGCTCAAGGCCTCGCCGGCAGCGGGCGGCACGACCACCGTCTTCACCATCACCTGGGCCACGAGCGTGCCCGCCGGCTACGTGGAGGACGTCCAGGTCAAGCGGCCAGGGGGCAGCGTCTTCAAGGACTGGAGGGTCGGCCAGACCGGCACCAGCGCCACGTTCACGCCCGACAGGGGCGCGGGCACGTACTCCTTCCAGGCCCGGCTGCGCAACGCCAGCACCGGGGTGGCGTCGTCCTGGGCCGGCCCGCGCACCATCAGCGTGGGCTGAGCGGCACGGATCGACACCGGTTGCCGTCGGCGGGGCGACCGGGCGCTGGGCCACCCGCCCGCCGAGCAGTCCCGAAGCGCAGACCACACCGAGACGGAACGACAGAACAGGGGAATCGACAATGGCACAACGAGGCCGCAGTCCGCTGCTGGTGGGGGCCGTCCTGGCCGCTGCCGTGATGATGGTGTCGAGCTCGGCGTGGGCCTGCGCCGTGTTCAAAGGCAAGATGGTGGTCCAGGGCAACCGCAGCACCAACGTGGTTACCGCCATCGGGAAGGCCACCACCGGGATGACCTGGTGCTCGGGGTACCCGATGGGCCGGGCCAAGGCCACGCTGGGCGGCAGCGTGACCGTCACCATGTCAAAGAACCCGGTGGACGCGTGTCTCCCCGGACTCAAGCTGGATGCGGGCACGTACCAGGTGAACTACGCCAACGGCGCCGCCCACAGGCGGTCCGACCCGGCCGACAAGAACAACAAGGACGGCAGCCGGGCGTGGGTGATCGACTGCGCCAGCCCCGTCAACCCGCTCAACACGACCGTCCTCGGCACGATGTCGATCGACTCGAACGGCACCGGCACCGGCACCTACACCCTGCCCAGCACCGGCGTGGTGAGCGGCCCGACCGACGAAGCGGCGGTGTGCGTCTCCGACGTGTCGGGCAACAACGGGAACCAGGCCCCGGTGGCGATCCTCTAGCTAGGGACTCGCCGAGCCGGGCCACCCGGCGTCCCGGGCACCATCGTCCCGACGAACAGCCCTCATCCGTTGCGGATGAGGGCTGTCTCGCGTCTGCGCCCGAGGCGTGGCCCCCGGGCGCGCGGTCGGGAAGGAACCGCCATCCGGGCCGGACGACGCGCGGCGCCTGCCCGGTCCCTCAGTCTTCTTCGACCGCCGCTCTGCCGGCCCGGCGGCGCCGGAGCAGCGCCAGTGCCGCCACGAGCACCGCCGCCGCCAACGCGGCCGCGGCCCGGACCACCCGGCCACCGGAGCCGCCGCCATCGGCGTCGGCGACCGGACCTCCCGTGACGCCCACCCTCACGGCGAAGATCTCCTGGTTCGTCACCCCTCCTCCGGCGTTGCGGGTGTCGGTCCAGGCCGCCACGGCGTGGGCATCGCGCGACACCAGCCCGAAGCGCGCGCCGTACTCCTTGAGCCCGAGGGCCGACGGGACAAGGTAGCCGGGGCCGATGCGGGCGTTGGAACTCTCCGACGTGAGGCGGAGGTTGGGGGCGAACGTGCGGCCGCCGTCCGACGAGGACGTGAAGTAGGTGTCGTTTCGGGTGTTGTCGCCGCTGTTGCGGCGGTCGGCGAAGACGGCGTCCAGCCGCCCGCCGGGGGCGGTGGCGACGACCGGGAGATACTGGTGGCGGCCGTTGCCCACCGGGTCGTCGTTCATGCGGGTCGGGTCCGACCATCGACGGCCCCCGTCCTGCGAGCGGCTCAGCAACACGTCCCAGTCGCCGTGGCGGGCATCGGGCCAGGCCACGTAGACGCCCCCGGCCCGATCGGCGGCGATGGTGGCCGGCGGCATGGTGAAGATGAGCATCACCCGCTCGATGGGCACGATCCCGTCGGCCACGAGGCGACTCTCGCCGAAGCTCTTCCCGCCGTCAGGGGAACTGGCCACGACGATGCTCCACGTACCCTCCCAGCGAGGGCCCTCCAACCCCTGGTAGTCACGAACGTCGTCCTCCAGGTCGTAGTAGGCGACGTGCACCGCCCGGTCGGGGCCGACCGTCAGGGCCGGAGCCACCACCCGCTTCCTGCGGGGATCGCTCACCTGCACGGGCGCCGAGAAGGTCCTGCCCCCGTCGTCGGAGTGGACGGCGAGGATGGGGTTGGTGGTGGACGGGGGCAGGCCGCCGAGCGAGGGTTGGGCGTTGGCCTGAAGCCACACGACGTGCATTCGGCCCCTGTCGCCGACGGTGCGGTCGATCGCCATGCGCACCCCGAACCGCGGGCCCTTCGTCTCCCCGGCCAGGATGCGGTGAGGGGGGCTGAAGGTGCGCCCCCGGTCCCTCGATGTCGTGAGGAAGATCCCCATCGGGGCGTTGCCCAGGCCGGCGAGGCCGACGAACAGGTAGTAGAGCAGGCCGGTGCGGTCGAAGGCGACGTCCGGCGCATAACACTTCTCGGCGCCCTTGGGCAGCGTGGGGACCGGATCCGCCCCCACCCATCCCCGCCCTCCGTCGCCCGAGAGCTGGAGGGCGCAGCTGTAGTCGGGCGCATCGAGCCGGTTGGCCACCACTACGAAGCGCTCGTCGGTGGGATCGGCCGCCACCACGGGCGAGTTCTGGGCCGGGGCGTCGTCCACCAGACCGGCGGTGACCGGCGCCTCGGTGCCCACCGTGAACCTCGCCGCAGGGACAGAGGCCGACGCCCCGACCGGTTCGACGGCGACGGACAGCACCAACGCGGCCAGGCCGGCGACCCCCCACGCGCGCAACATCGATAACGGCGCCAGCGTCGGGGCGGGCCGGGCGCGCATCGACCCGGGCGGCCACATGGGCGCCCGGGTCGATGACGTGCTGTGCTGCTTCAGGCCCAAAAGCGGCCCACGACCAGCCGAGCCACCGGTCTAGACGGTGACCTTGAAGAAGGCGGGAACGGTCGAGACGCCGCCCAAGTGCGTGCCGGACGTGTGGCTCGCCGAGTCGGCGAAGCACACCTCGGAACGTCCGATGGGTGCGTTGGCGGGGATCGTGCCCACGGTCTGGCCGATACCGCCGTCGCTCTCGGAGATGGACGGGCCGCCGATCTTGGTGGCCTGGAAGCACGGCACCCCGGACGAGAGCTCGGTGCTGTTGGCGAACATCAGGTCGAACGGCGCATTCGGCTGGCTGCCGGTGATAGTGTAGGCCACGATCTGCGAGCCGGCCGGGCCCTTCACTGACGTGGCGTTCGGGAAGGCCGGGGTGTCCAGCAGCGGCTTGCACACCTTGGTGGACCCACTCGGCACCGTGCAACTCGAGATCTTCGTCTGCTCGTCACGGACGCCGGGCGTGCACGCCCACGCCGCCGAGGCCACGCAGATCCCGGCGGCGACGACGGCTGCGGGCACCAACAGTCGGCGCCTCCCGCCCTCCGCAAACCTCTCCCCAAAAGCGCTCACTGTCGTCTCCGTTCTCTCTGTGATGAATCGACCCACGATAACCGCCCTCGACACGCTGTTGTCTGCTGCTCGGACAACCTAGCTCGTCCGGAAACCCTCGTCAACCGTCCTGACTACATTTCTGGGACATCTGGCTCGCCGACCCCCGACACGGAAGAAGGCGACCCCCCGCACGGCCTACAGGTTCACCTTGAACACGGCCGGAGTGCTGCTGCTGTACGACCGCAGCTTCGAAGCGAAGCAGAGCTGTCCGGCGCCGAGCGGGGAATTCGCCGGGATCTGGCCCTGCGTGGCACCGATCGCCTCATCGGTCGTTCCGATCGTGCCCGCTCCCGAGCTGATCACCGTGGCCGCGTCCGACGCACACGCGGCGCCGTTCTCGAGCTGGGTCTTGCTGACGAACAACAGGTCGTAGGGCACGCCCGGCTGCATCCCGGGTCCGGGCACGTAGGCGGTCAGCCGCGAGCCCGAGGGGCCCTTGACCGCCGTGGCGTTGGGGAAGGCCGGCGTGTTGAGCATGGGCTTGCACACCTTGGAGGAGCCGGCGGGTGCGGTGCAGGTCTGCACCACGGTACGGGTGTCGTCGGCGTTCGGGACGCAGGCCCAGGCGACCGATCCGAGACCGACACCGGCTGCCGCGGCGACCGCGGTGACAACCAGACCCCTGCGACGCCCGGATCGCTGCCCCGTTCGCGATATCTCTCTCATTGGAGGTCTCCTTGACTCTGGTCGAGGGCCGGTGGAGCCCACACCATCCACCCGCACGGCCACGTGTAGTACGTAGCTCGGACTAACCTAACGCGGTAGGGGCGCTGAGTCAACACACACCTCGCGGCCGAGACCGGGCGGATGGTGTCACGGTCCCCCGCCGCGGGCTGCGGGCGGGAACGCTCCGGTGACATGGAACTCCGAGTTCATCCCCCGCAGGGCATGGGCCTTGCCCTCGGCGTCGAGCAGGAAGCAGACGAGGGCGTAGCGCCCGGGGCGGAGGTCGGCAGCGAACACCCCCGACGTCCCGGGCTGGTGCGTGGGCATCACCGCCACGGCGTCGACGAACCGACGCTCGGACCCGCGGAGCTGCTCGTCGATCGGCGGCATGTCCTCGGGCAACGAGACCAGGTCGACCTCATGGGCCGACGGTCCGGCGTTCCGGACGCGAAACACCACCCGACCGGGGGGGATGTCCGGGTCGTAGCGGAACTCGTAGTCGCGCATGGTGATGTCCACCACTGCGGGCGGCGGCGGCAACGGCGCCGGCGGCGCCTGACGGTCGCACGACACCCCCACCGCCGTCATCAGCGCGGCCACGGCCACCGTCAGGACGCGCCCACGGCGACGGTTGGGTCGTGCCCGTCGGGCCCGCTCGGGCACCTGCGCTCCCGTCCGGTGGTGGCGCGCTGTCGTGCTCCCTACGGCCAACTCGGTGTCGCCACCCTTCCTGTCCCGTCGGCGACGCCGGCCGGACCGGCCCATCACCCGTGCCGCTGCGTCGCCGGTCGGGAAGTGTAACTGGACCAGACGACACCGCAACCGCGGGGCCCGGCCGGTGCGTCGAGGTGCCCGGACTCAGGTGGCGGGGGCGGACCGCCGCCGCCGCCGTGCCCCCACGAGCGCTGCGGCGGCGACGCCCGCCACCAGGCCGCCGCCCACGAGCCCCGCCGATGCGGCCAGGGGCAGGGAGCTCTCGGAGGACTGCGAGGCCGACGGCGCGCGCCCGGCCTCCCCCGTGGAGGGGGTGGTGCCCGGTGCGGTGGCGGGTGTGGCCTCGCCGGTCACCTGGAACGCGGCGCGGCCGGTGTCCCCCACCGCCCCGCCCGGCAGACGGGACAGCACGAGCACGGCGTACAGCCCGGGCTCGGCGTTAGGGACGGTGACCTCGACGGAGAAGTCGGGGCCACCTGCGGTGGCCAGGATCTCCCCCTCGCGGCTGTTCCAGCGGATCTCGTTTCGCCCCTCGTCGAACCCGAGTCCGTCGATCGTGACCTTGGCCCCGGGCGGCCCCGAGGCTCGGGGCAGCACCGACACCAGCTTGGGCTGGGGGACGCAGGCGAATCCTGCGTGCGTCGACCCGAGCAGGCCGAAAGCCAGCCCCGACAGGAGGAGCCAGCCACGGACGCTGCGTCTACTCATCTTTTGCTCCCATGCTCGAACACGGTAACGGGATGGTAGACAGCCCCGCCGCCCGGCGAGGGCCGACTTCCCCGCCCGCTCCCCGACGACATCGGGCCCAGGTGTCGCCCCCAAGTCGCCGACGAGGAGGGCGGCGTCACGGCCGGTCGAAGTCCCACCGGGCCCCCACGTGCACGGGCGCCAGGCACACGATGCCGCGCGGCGCGGGGGTGAGCTCGGGTCCGACCACGTCGAACTGGGCGGCCGGGTGCCAGGCCAGCAGATCCCGGCGGTTGGCGAAGATCCCCACCCAGAGGTAGAAGCGGCCGCCCGGGAGCGGGAGGCTGCTGATCGAACACCGCACCTCGGTGCGGCCCTCGCCCAGCACCGACGGCCGCTTGAGCAGGAAGATCGGCGCCGCCGTGCCCTGGCTCACCCCGACGCAGATCTTGCCGTTCAGGCTCTCGGGGCTGTCCACCAGGAGGCGGACGTCGAGTTGCTCCCCGCTCCGGGGCGGGCCGCCCTGCGGGTGCGTCACCGCCGCCTGCACCAGCGTCAGCACGCCCTCGACGTCGACGACCCGTTCGGCCGTCTCCTCGATGGCGCCGCGGTACGCGGCCAGGACCTCCCGGACCGGCCCGTCGGCGCGCACCACGCCGTCGTCGAGCCACACCCCCCGCGAACACGTGCCCTCGACGACAGCCAGGTCGTGGGAGACGAACACGAGGGTGGTGCCCTGGTCGAGCACGTGGCGCATTCGGTCGAGGCAGCGCTGCTGGAACGAGGCGTCACCGACGGCGAGCACCTCGTCGACGAGCAGGACGTCGGACTCCAAGAAGGCGGCGACGGCGAAGCCGAGGCGCATCTGCATGCCGCTGGAGAAGAACTTGACCTGCCGGTCGACGGCCGGCTCCAGCTCGGCGAAGGCGACGATGCGGTCGAAGCGGCTGGAGATGTGCGCCCGGCTCAGCCCGAGGAGCGACCCGTAGAGGTAGATGTTCTCCCGACCGGTGAGCTCGGGGTGGATGCCGCCGCGCACCTCGATCAGCGCCCCCACCCGCCCGGTGACCTCCACCGAGCCGGCGTAGGGGTTCATCACCCGGGTGAGGATCTTGAGCAGCGTCGACTTCCCCGAGCCGTTGCTTCCGATGAGCCCCACCGACTCCCCTGGCGCGATCTCCAGCCCCACGTCGCGCAGCGCCCACGTCCAGTCCCTGCACCGCGGGCGCAGGCGGCGGTGGATCTGCCCGAGCTGGTCGCGGAGCTGCCCCGACGGCCGGTCGGCCAGGAAGCGCTTCCACACGCGGGTGGCGACGATGGTGCCATCAGGCGACATCGGCGAGCCCGCCCTCCAGGCGCTTGAAGTAGGCGTAGCCGCCCACGAGCACGACGACCGCCGTGAGCGACCCCGCCGCCAGCAGGTCCCAGCGCGGCGCCTGACCGAACAGGACCGTGCGGCGGTACCCGTCGATCACGGGCGCCAGGGGGTTCACCGCCGAGTACACGAGCCGCAGCCGCTCCGGCACCGCCTCCATGCCGTAGGCCACGGGCGTGGCGAAGAGGCCGAACTGCAGGACTAGCGCGAGGGCGTGGCGGACGTCACGGAGGTAGACGATGGACACCGAGAAGACGAGGGTGATGCCGACGGTGAAGGCCACCTGCACGGCGAGCAGCACCGGGACCCACACCGCCTCGGCCGTGGGGCCCACGCCGAAGAGGAGGAACAGGCCGACCAGCGCCAGCAAGGCGGTGGCGCCGTCGACGCCCGCGACCACCACGCCCGCCAGAGGGAAGACCTCACGGGGGCAGTAGACCTTGTTCAGCAGGCTGCTGTTGGCCAGGAGGCTGCCTCCCCCGTTCGACAGGGCGGCCGAGAAGAACGTCCAGGGCAGCAGGCCGACGTAGGCGAAAAGCGGATACGGGACCCCGCGGGTGGGGACGTCGGCGAAGCGGTTCAGGAACAGGCTGAACGCCACCATCAGCGCCACGGGGGTGACGATGGCCCAGGCGAAGCCGAGCACCGCCTGCTTGTACCGGGCCCGTAGCTCCCGCTCGGCCAGCGTGCGCACCAGCTGGCGCGCCCTCCAGACGCCCCGGACGGCCCCGGCCAGGTTGGTACGCGGCTTGAACCGCAGCTCCGGGGGGGGACCGGGCGGCACGCTGGGCTTCATCTCGGAGGCTCCCGTCGAGCGCACGCGTCGGATAGAAGGAGCGATGGTAGCGGGATGGACCGCCCGGCCGGAGCGCACCGTGGGTCCCCGTGGACCATTCGGCCCGACGGCGGGCCGCGCCGGCTGGTACCTTCGGTCCGGATCGACCCATGTCGGCTCGGTCGCCGTTCAGGCAGGGTGATGAGAATCTCCAACCAGCCGCGCCGCGCCGCTACGGGGGCGTCGGGGCCCCAGGAACCCATCCACTCGGAACATGTCGGACGGCGACGCGCCGTCGCTCCCGGCCGCTGATTCCACCGAACCCCGCCGTCGCGCCGGACGGGCGCCCCGTGCCGACACGGGCCCTCCGGACCCTCGTGGTCGGCGAGCGTTTCCCCTGGCCCGAGGACCACGGCGCGGGGATGCGCCTGGCCAACGTCGTCGAGGCCTTCTCCCTCGTGGGGGAGGTGGATCTGTTCGCCATGGTGCACGAGGGCGAGGCGGGGGCGTGCATCGTGCCGCCTGAGGCGCCGGTCGTCCGCGTGGCCACCGCGGCCCGTCCGCCCGTCCTGCTCACGCGGCGGTGCCGGCTGGCCTGGCTGGCGGCTGGGCGCGTGCCGCTGGAGCTGTTCCGCCGGGACTTCGGGCCGGTCCGCGCCGCCTTCCGGGCGTGGGAGCACGGCCCCTACGACCTCGCCTGGTTCGGCGACGCCGAGGCCTACGTCGCCCTCGGCCCGCTGGTGGCCGCCACGTCGATCGTCGACTTCGACGATCTGGAGGACCAGGCGGCCTGGTTGAGGGGCCAGCCCACCGGTTCCCCGTGGACCCTCGCCGAGGTGGAGCGGCGGCTTCGCCAGGCCAGAAACGCCCGGCTCTGGCGGCGGCTGCGGAAGCGGGCCGCCCGGTCGGTCGCCGCCCTCGCCGTGTGCAGCGAGCTGGACCAGGCGCGCGTCGGCGTCCCCGGCACCGTGGTGGTGCCCAACGGCTACCGACCTCCGGCCGTCCCCCTGGGTCGCCGGGCCGTCGGCCGCCCCCCCACCGTCCTGCTCCCCGGCTTCCTCCGCTACCTGCCCAACATCGACGCCGCCACCCGGCTGGTGCACGACATCGGACCCATCCTGCAGACCCGGCGTCCGGACGTGCAGATCCGCCTCGTCGGGCTCGGCGACGCCCGGACCGAGGTGCTGCACCGCCCTCCGGCAGTGGTGGTCACGGGCCGGGTGGACGACATGGCCACCGAGCTCGGCCGGGCCGACGTGGTCGCCGTCCCGCTGCGCCACGGTGGAGGGACGCGCATCAAGATCCTGGAGGCGTTCGCCCACCGCATCCCGGTCGTGTCCACGCATCTCGGTGCCCAAGGACTCGCCGTCCGGGACGGCGAGCACCTGCTGCTCCGCGACGGCGACGCCGACTTCGCGTCGGCCTGCCTGTCCCTCCTCGAGGACGAGGACCTTCGGTCGTCGTTGGTCGAGCGGGCGAACGCGCTGTTCCACGAGCGCTACCGGTGGGACCACCTCCAGCGCCGGCTCGGCGACATCGCCGCCGGCCTGGTGGACGCCGACCGCGCCCGCCCGCTGGGAGAGACCCGGTGAGGGGTGCCATCGGCCTGGAGCTGCGGCGGACGAGGGTCCGGCTCGGGCTGGCCCGGCGGGCCCTCCTGGCGCGGGAGCGGGTGGACGACCCCGTCTTCGTCGTCTCGGCGGGCCGCACCGGGAGCCAGCTCCTGGCCGACTACCTCAACTGCCTTCCCGGGGTCACCGTGCTCGACGAGGTGCTCAACGCCGAGAAGGTGATCGGGCTGCCGGCCCGTCTCGTCACCCAGCGGGGCGTCGAGAGCCACCTCCGTCACTCCATCGGGATCCTCCCGGGCCCGGTACGGGGGGCCAAGCTGCTCCTCAGCCAGATGGAGCAGCGCCGCCTGAGCCCGGAGCGGCTGCGGGAGCTGTTCCCCGGGGTCCGCTTCGTGGTGCTCTACCGTCGCCTCCTCGCCGAGCAGTACATCTCGCTCCAGATGGCCAACGCAACCGGCCGGTACGCGGCCAGGAGCCCCGACGGGCCGTCGGCGCAGCGCGTCCACGTCGATCCCGACGACCTCCGCTGCTATTACGACCGGGTCAAGGCGCGTTACCGGGCGGTGCTGGCGCAACCGTGGGTCCGGGAGCGGTCGGTCGTGGTGAGCTACGAGGACCTCACCACCGATCCCCAGGGCGTCATCGACGAGCGGGTCTGCCCCCTTCTCGGCGTCCCGTCCACGGTGATGACCACCACGCTGTTCAAGCAGAACCGCCGCTCCCTCGCCGACACGGTGGCGAACTTCGAAGAGGTGCGGGAGCTGCTGACCGGCGAGGCCGCCCGGCACGACTACGGCTGAGTTCCCCAGGTCAACCCCTGGGCCGCAGACTTCTCGGAGTTCCGCCCGGCCCGCCTCCTCACCGGAGCATGGCGCCAGCACGGCCGCCTCGGCGTGCACCGGCTGGGCGGCGCCCGGGGCGGGGTCGAGGTCGGCGGTGGTGCGCGGCGGCGAGCGCACCGGGGCTGATCACTGATGAGGCGTCAGGTCGCCGGGCCCGCCGAGAAGCGATACGGGTAAGCTGACCCGAAATGTCCACAGATGCGGCGGCGTCGACGGGCTCCCTCGTCGGCTCGGAGTCCTCTTGTCGAATCACCCGAGGTGGCGCGGCGCGCGGCAGACCGCGGGGGCGTTCGGCGACGCGGTCCGGCGTCGTGGTCGCGGCGGGCCGACGGACCGGCCGGGGGGTGGCCGGGGGCAGACGGGCGCCCACAGTGGTACCGCCGTGCGAACCACACGCCTGACCCAGGTCGGCCGGCGGGCGGGCGGGGCCGTGCGCCGCGACTGGCGCCGTCCCGAGCGCCTCGCCGTCGCCGCCGTGGCGACAGTGAGACGCGCCCTCAGCCGCGACCCGTCGGTCGACGCCGTGCGCGCGCTCGCCCGGGCCCGTCGACGCCGAAACCTGGCCGCCCGGCGAACCCTCGCCCGGTTCCTCCGCACCGGGCAGCGGCTGAGCCTCCCGTGCGCCGAAGACCCCGAGATCACGGTGGTCTGCGTCGCCTACGGACGGGCCGAACTGACCCTCGCCTGCCTCCGCTCGTTGCAGTCGCTGACCCTCCCCGCCGAGGTCCTGGTGGTCGACAACGCCTCCCCCGACGGCACCGGCGCCATGCTCGACCGTCTCGACGGCGCCACAGTGACGCGGAACGAGACGAACGTCGGCTTCCTGCGGGCGGCACACGACGCGGCGCAGCGCGCACGGGGACGAGCCATCCTGTTCGTCAACAGCGACGTCGAGGTCATGCCCGGCTCGATCGAGGCGGCCCGGCGCGCCCTCGACGAGTGTGGGGCCGGGGCCGTCGGGGGGAAGCTCGTGCTCCCCGACGGCTCGCTCCAGGAGGCCGGGGCGATCGTGCTGCCCGACGGGTCCACCTCCGGGGTCGGGCGCTCCGGCGATCCCGACGCCGCCGAGTACCAGTTCCGGCGGCCGGTCGACTACTGCTCCGGGGCCTTCCTGCTCGTCCGCCGGGAGGCATGGGACGCCGTGGAGGGCTTCGACGACCGTTACGCACCCGCCTACTACGAGGACGCCGACCTGTGCCTTCGGCTCTGGGAGGCCGGGTGGCCGGTCGTCTACGAGCCGCAGGCGGTCGCCAGGCACTACGAGTTCGGGAGCAGCTCCAGCAGCGAGGCCGTGGCCCTGATGCAGGCCAACCGTGCCCGCTTCGTGCCCCGCCACCAAGCCTTCCTCGACGGTCTGCCCGCCATCGGCACCGAGTCGCATCCGCACCTGCGCCGCAGCGGGGCGCGCCGGGTGCTGGTGATCGAGGACCGGGTGCCGCACGTCGACCTCGGGAGCGGCTTCCCGCGATCACTCCGGCTCGTCGAGGCCATGGTGGCCTCCGGGTGGTTCGTCACCTTGTACCCCAGGCACCCCGTCGACGACGCCGCCTCCGCCTACCGCAGCCTGCCCCGTGAGGTCGAGGTCATGCTCGGGTGGGACATCGCCTACCTGGCGCGGTTCCTGGCCGCCCGGCAGGGCTGTTACGAGGTGGTCGTGGTGTGCCGCAGCCACAACCTCTCCGACGTCCACGCCGCCCTCGGTGACGCCCCCGGCATACTCGGCGGGGCCAGGCTCGTCTACGACGCCGAGGCGGTGACGGCGGTGCGCGAGGTCGCCGCCGCCCAGCTGGCCGGCGAAGCCGTCGCCGACGCCCGGGCCCGGATCGATGCCGAGCTCCGCCTGGCCGAGCAGGCCGACACCGTCATCGCCGTCTCCGAGCGCGAGAGCCGCTCGTTCCGTGAGGCCCTGCCGTCCACGCCCGTGGCCGTGCTGTCCCACGCGGTCCGGATCCAGCCCACGTCGACGCCGTTCGCCGACCGGCGGGACCTGCTCTTCGCCGGGCCGCTGCTGGACGACGGGACCCCGAACTCCGACGCCGTCGTCTGGTTCGCCCGGGAGGTAATGCCCCGACTGCGGGCCGCGATGGGGCCGGACGCTCCCCGGCTCGTCGTCGTCGGACGCATCGGCGACGGCGTGTCGGCCATCACCGCCCCGGGTGTGCACCTCGTGGGCCCGGTGGCCGACCTCCGGCCGTTCTACGAGTCGGCCCGGCTGCTCGTGGCGCCCACCCGGTTCGCCGCAGGCGTCCCCATCAAGGTGTACGAGGCGGCCGCCCAGGGCCTTCCCGTGGTGACGACCGACCTGCTGGCGGAGCAGCTCGGCTGGGTCGACGGCCATGCGCTGCGGTCCGTTCCGGTGTCGGACGCCGACGCCTTCGCCCGCGCGTGCATCGAGCTCTACTCCGACGAGGAGCGGTGGCAGGCCACGCGCGACGCGGCCCTGGCCCTCGTGGCCGAGGAGTGCGACGTGGAACGGTTCCGCCAGCGGGTGAGCGACCTGCTCGACGGCGTGGGCGACCCGCATCAGCACCCCGGAGCGTTGCGGCCGTGACCGACCGGCCGACACCGCTACCGGCGCCCACCGTCGACACCGGCGCGGGCTCGGCTCGCGTCCCGAGTATCGCGGTGCAGCTCTGGCGCCACCGACGCCTCCTCGGGTGGCTGGCCCGCACGAACTTCGCCATGCGCTACCGCGGAGCGGCGTTCGGGCTCGCCTGGGCCGTCCTCGTCCCGCTCGTGCAGGCGGGCATCCTGGTCGTCGTCTTCTCCCGCGTCGGGGGCCTCCACTCGGTGGAGGACTACGCCCTCTACGTCATCGGCGGGACCGTTTGGTGGAGCTACTTCAGCCAGTCGGTGGCGTCCGGCGGCGTGGCCATCGTCGCCGGTGGCGAGTTCGTCGACAAGCTGTGGTTCCCCCGCGTGCTCCTGCCCATCGTGGCCCCGCTGGCCAACCTCGTCCAGCTCGTCATCACCGCCGTCCTGGTGGTGGCGATCGCCGCGTTCCGCACCGGGTTGCCCGGATGGCGGCTGCTCCTGCTGGTGCCGCTCGCCGTGCTCCTGCTCCTGCTCGCCTCGGTCATCGCCTCCCTCGGGGCCCTCGGCCACGCCTGGTACCGCGACGTCGGGCATGCCATCCCCGTGCTGCTCACCCTCGGCTTCTACGTGACGCCCGTGATCTACGAACCCGGCGCCCTCGGCGACATCGGCCGGCTCCTGGCGTGGAACCCGGTCGGCGGCCTCCTCGACCTCGGGCGCGCCGCCGTCTCGGCCACCCAGCCCATCGCCTGGCGGGGACTGGGGGTGGCGCTGGGCGCCATCGCCGTGGGCTGGCTGCTGGTCGAGTGGGCCTACCGCCGCTACGACCACGACGTGGCGGACCTGCTGTGACGACGCCGACCGCCCTCCTCGAGGGGGTGTCGAAGCGCTACGTGAAGCTCGACGAGCGCCGCAACCTCGCCACCTCCCTGCTGCCCGGGGTCCGGGCGCGCCGGTCCGAGACGTGGGCCCTGCGCGACTTCGACCTGCGCATCGAGCCGGGGGAGTCGGTCGGGGTCATCGGACCGAACGGGGCGGGCAAGACCACGCTGCTGCGCGTGATGTCAGGGGTCACGTCGCCCACGGTCGGGCGGGCCAGGGTGTGGGGCCGGATCGCGCCCCTGCTGGCCGTCGGCGTGGGCTTCCACCGCGAGATGACGGGGCGCCAGAACGTGTACCTGAACGCGGCCATGCTCGGTGTCTCCCAGCGGGAGGCCGAGGATCGTTTCGATCAGATCGTGGAGTTCTCCGGAGTGGGCTACGCCATCGACACGCCGGTCAAGCACTACTCGTCGGGCATGTACGTGCGGCTCGGCTTCTCGGTGGCCATGCAGGTCGATCCCGACGTTTTGCTGGTGGACGAGGGGCTGGCCGTGGGCGACGCCGCCTTCCAGCGCCAGTGCATGGACCGGCTGGCGGCGATGCACCGCGACGGCGTCACGCTCGTGGTGGTGAGCCACTCCATGCAGAGCATCACCTCTCTGTGCCAGCGCGCCGTCCTCATCGACCGGGGCCGGCTCACCTTCGACGGCGACGCCGCCGAGGGCGTGGCCCTCTACCACCGGCTCCTCGACCCCTCGCCGCCGTCGGCCCGGGTGGACATCGCCTCCCAGCGCCACGTCGGCGGTGTCTCGCTGGTGGAGGCCACGGTCGAGAGCCCCGACGGCGACGCCGCCTCCCTGCCGCCCCACGCTCCCGTGGAGGTGGACGTGCACGTGGCCTTCCAGCGCAGCGTCGCCAACCCGTGCCTCTCGCTCGGCGTGAGCAACGCCCAGGGCGCCATGCTGGCCGTGTTCCACTCGCCGCTGGGCACCACCTACCGGAACTTCAAGGCCGGCGACACGGCCCATGTCGGCTTTGCCTTCCGGGCCCACCTGGTCGGCGGAGAGTACACGGTGACGCTGGGCGTGACGTCCAGCGACGGCATCGAGGTGTACCTGCAGAGCGGCGGGCTGGCCGCCTTCCGGGTCCGCGATAGCGGCAACCTGCTCGGCGTGGTCGACCTGGAGGGGGCGATCAGCGTCGACGGTCACCCGCTCGAACACACGTCGGGCCAGCCCCCGGACCGGGCGGCCCGGACCGTCCATGACCGATGACCGCTGAGGCCGGGGGCGGGGCGGGGCCGCTCCCCGTCCCGCCCCCCGAGCTCATCCGCAGGATCGGCTCCGACGACGCCGCCACCTTCGAGTCCGAGGGTCGCACCATCGCCGCCGACCTGCTGCGGATCCTGCCGCAGGGGTGGGCGGCGGGAGACCGGCGCCTGCTCGACTTCGGGTGCGGGTCGGGCCGCGCCCTGCGGGCCCTGGCCGAGCGCACCGACCTCGACCTGTGGGGTTGCGACATCGACGGCCCGAGCGTCCGGTGGCTCGAGGAGCACCTGTCGCCCACCTGCCGTGCGTTCCGGTGCGACCCCAGCCCCCCGCTGCCCGTGCCGAGCGCGTACTTCGACGTGGTCATGGCCTATTCCGTGTTCACCCACATCACGACCGAGTGGAGCAGGTGGCTCCTGGAGCTGCACCGCGTGCTAAACCAGGGCGGGCTACTCGTGGCCACGTTCCTCGGCGGGCCGATGTACGAGATGATCGTGGGCGAGACACCATCGGAGGACGAGATCGGCATGAACGTGCTGGTGGAGGACCAGTCCTGGGATGTGGGCGGGCCCATGGTCATCCACTCGCCGTGGTGGATCAGGGAGCACTGGGGGCGCCTGTTCCACGTGGAGCGCCTCGACGTCGCCGGCTTCGGCCCCCCGGGCGACCCCTCCACCGGCCAGGGCGTGGTGGTCATGCGCAAGGACGGGCGCCCGCAGGTGGGCGCCGCCGACCTGGAGGCGGTCCGTCCCGACGAGGTCCGCGAGGTCGCCGCCCTCCGCGCCAACATCTCCCAGCTGCAACGCGAGTCGATCACGTTCCGCGACTCCTGCGCGGCCTACCGGGCCGAGAACGAGCGCCTCCGGGCCCAGTTGCGCGACGCAGCACGCAACGGCGCCGCCCCCGACGCCCCGCCGCCGCCCCGCCCGTCGCTCCGGCAGGCGCTGGCCGAGCGGGGCCGGGGCGCCCGCGGCGGACGGCCCGGGACGGGGACCGAGGCGTGAGCCAATCGCAGCCTCCGAAGCGGTACGGCGGCGGGTTCTCCATGGCCGACGCCCTCACCGAGGCCAAGCACGCCGTCGAGCCGCCCGACGGGTACCCCCTCCTGTGGTGCCACTGGCCGCCCGTCGGCGAGTGCTCCCGGGTGGCCGAGCAGGCCTACCTGAGCGGCTGGGCCCTCGATCCGGTCGGCGGGGAGGTCACGGTGGAGGTGCAGGCCGGACGCGTGTACCACGCCTACCACGGCCTCCACCGCCCCGACGTGGCCGACGCCCACCCGCAGATCGCCCGGTCCGGCCAGTCCGGCTGGGCCGTGCGGGTCCCTGTCCGCGACTGGGAGCCCGGCATCTACGAGATCACCGTCTCGGCCCGGTCGAACTCGGGCCGGGCGAGCTCGGTGACGAGGTACGTGGAGGCCGATCCCCACGGCGTCTACGCAGCATGGCGCGAGCGCCGCAGCTCCCAGCTCCCGGGCGACGACGCCGGGCGGCGGTTCGTCGAGCTCCACCCCGACGCCCCGACGTTCCGCGTACTGATGGTCGGGAGCGACGCCGGACCGCGCACCGAGCGCACCACCCGGTCCCTCGACGCGCAGGTCTACCCTCGCTGGCAGGCCCACGAGGTCGGGCTGCACAAGGGCCTCCGGCGTCTCGGGCCCGACGAGGTCGCCGTGGTCGTGCGCGCCGGCGACGTGGTCGCTCCCCACGCCCTCCTGGAGTTCGCCCGGCTCCTGGGCGAGGGGGCGGCCCCGTCGGTGGTCTACGCCGACCACGACCTGCTGGGAGGCGACCCCCACGGGCGGAGCCGCCCGTTCTTCACGCCCGAGTGGTCACCCGAGTTGCTCCTTGGCACCGACTACGTCGGGCCCTTCGTGTGCATAACGGGCGCAACGGCCCAGCGGGCCCTGGACGTCGACCCCGAGCCGATCGAGAGCACCTACGACCTCCTGCTCCGCCTGGTGGACGAGCAGGTGGTGGTGCGGCGCATCCCCGACGTGCTGTACAGCGTCGACCCCGCCTCCCCGGTGTCCGACGAGGCGGCCGGTGAGCGCCTCGTCCGCGCCCTGGCCCGAAGGCGGGGACGGCAGGTGCGGGTCCATGCCCATGCCCGTCCCGAGGCGGGCGGCCCGGCTCCGACCAGAACCGTCCGCTGGGAGCTCGCTTACCAGCCCCTCGTGAGCATCGTCATCGCCACCGCCCTCCGAGAGGACTTCCTGGCGCGATGCATCGCGTCCATCCGCTCGAAGACCACCTATCCCAGGATCGAGGTCGTCCTCGTGGTCAACGGCCTCGGCGACGCTCCGTCGGCCCTGCCCGACCTCGACGGGATCGCCCACCGGGTCGTCGAGTTCGACGGCCCGTTCAACTACTCCGCCATCAACAACGCGGGAGCGGCCGCCGCCGACGGCGAGATCCTGGTGTTCTTGAACGACGACACCGAGATCGAGACGCCGGACTGGATCGAGGCCATGCTCGAGCAGGTGGAGCAGCCCGGCGTCGGGGTCGCAGGCAGCCACCTGGTGTTCCCGAACGGCGTCGTCCAACTCACCGGGGTGATCGTGCTCGACACCACCGACTGCGCAGTGGTCACCGGGATGGGGTCGTCACCCGACGATCCCGGCTACCACGGCCTGGCCCGAGTGGCGAGGAACACCAGCGCCGTCGCCGGAGCCTGCATGCTCTTGCCGAAGGCGCTGTTCGACACCCTCGGCGGCTTTGAGGAGGCGCTCCCGGTGGAGCTCAACGACATCGACATCTGCCTGCGCGCCCTGGAGGCGGGCCAGCGGGTCGTCCTCACCCCCGATGCCGTGCTGCGGCACCACTATCGCGGCTCGCGCGGCGCGCTGGACCACCCGAGTGACCACAGCCGGTTCCGGCACCGCTGGCGCCATCTGCTGCGCAGGGGCGATCCGTACCACAGCCCCAACCTCTCGACCGCGCTGGAGACGGAGAGCGAGCCCGCCACCGGCCGGCGACCGCCCGTGCGGCCCATGGAGGAGGCGGAGGAGGCCCCGCACTACGACTCGGCCGAGCGGTTCGTCCCCGAGCTGATGCCCGGCGTGATCCAGGCCGAACACGAGGGCCGCTACCGCTGGGCCGCGGGCGTCGTGGCCGGAAAGGAGGTACTCGACGCGGGCTGCGGCGTGGGCTACGGCACGCTCATCCTGGCCCGTGCGGGTGCCGCCCGCGCCCGGGGCCTCGACATCTCCGACGAGGCCGTGGCCGACGCGCGCTTCCGCTCCGGACCGCTGGCCGACTTCACCAAGGGCGACCTCCGGGCCCTGCCGTTCCCCAACGAGAGCTTCGACGTCGTCACCTGCTTCGAGGCGATCGAGCACGTGGAGGGCCAGGACACGGTGCTCGACGAGTTCCGCCGCGTCCTGCGCCCCGGAGGCCTGCTCCTGGTCTCGTCTCCGAACCGCGGCGTGTACGCGCCGGGCAACCCCCATCACATCCACGAGTACACCGCGGCCGAGCTCCGGGCCGCCGTGGATGCCCGCTTCCGGAACGTGGCCATGTTCCGCCAGTCGCTCTGGACGGTGTCGCTGCTCACCGACGACGCCGGCTTCACGCTTTCCGACACCGACCAGGAGCTGGAGGCGGCGCTGCGCAAGACGTCTGGGGCGGACCCGGGCGACGAGATCTACACGATCGCCATGGCGAGCGACGGTCCCCTCCCGGAGCCGGGACGGATGGCCGTGCTGTGCGACGTCCCCGAAGTCGAGAGTTGGACGGAGGAGGTGGCCGCCCTGAGGCGCACCGTGCGGGACCTCGAGGAGGCGACGCGCTACCTCGCCGGAGAACGCGAGCTGCTCTCGACCCGGCTGCAGGCCATCGAGTCGTCGCCGACCTGGCGGCTGGCCAGCGGGCTGGCCAGCGCCATCGCGCCCGTGCGCGACCGGCTGGGGCGGCGGGGCGGGGTCGCTGGCTGATCCCCCGCACGGCGGGCGGCACCCTCAGCCCGGAGGATCAGGCCGGCCGGTCCCCGGACCCGGTGTGGGCGATCGTCACCCGCTCGTCGCCGGCCGGCCGCCCCAGGGTGTCCACCGTGCCGTCGGGCCAGGTGACGGTCACCGAGTCCGCCAGCGGGGCCCGGCCCAGACCGAAGTAGACGCGGTAGTGGCCCTGGGAGAAGTGCGATCCCTCGCTCCAGCCGACGCACCGGGTCCAGGTGCGGCCCGCGGTGGCGACCCGTACGGCGGCGCCCAGCCCGTGGGGGTTGTCGGGCGGGCCCTCCAGATCCACCTGCAGCCAGTGGCCGGCGGCGCCGACGTTGGCGAACAGCCGCCCAACCCAGTCGAACCCCGCGCCGTCGGCCTTGGACGTGGCCACAACGGCGACCACCACATCACGCGAACCCGTGCCGTCGGAGTCGAACCACGTCACCCGCGCGTCGGCCACCGTGGCCGGAAGGCGGTGCTCGAGCAGGCGGGTGGCGGCGAAGGTGCCGTCGCCCCGCCTGCGGAACAGGCCACCGGGCACGAGGTGCAGGTCGTCCAGGCCGTCGTTGTCGAAGTCGACCCAGGATGCGGTGACGCCGCCGGCGCCGGGCAGGCCCACCGTGCGGGGGTCCACGGGACGATAGGTGCCGCCGTCGTTCACGAGGAGGGTGTTGCCGCCCGGAGACGGGGCGAACAGGTCGGCGTCGCCGTCGCCGTCGTAGTCGCCCACCGCCAGCTTCCTGACCCGGTCACCCCGGAGCGGCACCGACTGGTGCACCCCGAAGCGGCCACCGTCGAAGCGGTGAACGAGCAGTCTCGCACCGTCGACGGCCAGCAGCTCGGGCCACCCGTCGCCGTCCACGTCCACCCAGGCGAAGTGGTCCCCCCGTACGTCGCCCAGGCCGAGATCGACCGCCACGTCGACGAAGCGCCCGTCGGGCCCGCGCCGATGGAGCTGCGGCGCGGCGCCGTGGCAGGACACGAAGAGGTGCAGCCCGTGCGCGCCCGGGAGCGGCACCCAGCCCGCCTGACGGGACCGGCACACGCCCTTGCCGATCCCCAGCCGGGCGGCGTGGTCCTCGTAGCCCGCGCCCGTGTCCACGAAGAGCTCGTCACGCACGACCCCCCCGTAGTGCTCAAGGCGGCCGCGGAGGCCCCCACGTGCGACGAACACGTCGAGGCGTCCGGCATCGCCGATGGCGGCCCACGCCATCCCGTGGCGGTCACGGAGCCGCAGGACGAACTCGGGGGCGGGCGGTGTCGCCATGGTGGGGCCGACGTACACCCGACCTAGGGCGACCTCGCCGTCGAGGCGCACCGTGACCGGGAGGCCCACCAACTCGGGCCGGAGCTCGAGCCGCCCCGGTCCCCGGGCCCGGAACCGCACGACCGTCGACGTCGATCCACCACCGGCACGGTCGACCACCGTGTCGATCTCCGACGGGGCGAGGTCCCGCACTGGGCAGTCGAGGCTGAGGGTGCCGGAGATCCACTCGTGCCCGGCCCCTCCGACGGATCGCACGATCAACGAGTTGCCCTCCCGGTAGAGGTAGAGGCCCGGCTCGACGAGGGGCGGTGCCGACACGTCGTCGGCCCATCCAGGAAACACGCGGTCCTGGTCCAGCCGCAGCTCGGAGAGCACGTCCCGGAACCGGCCCGACCCGTCGTTCTCGAGCAGGCTCTGGCGCGAGTTGTGGTTCACCGTGAACACGTCGAGGTGCCCGCGGCGGCGGCGGTCGACGACACCGAGGTCGAACAGGTTCCAGCAGGCCAGCCCGAGCGGGCGCTCCGCGAACCACCGCCGGTCCCGGCCGCGGCCGGCCAGGGCCACGAGCCGTCTCCTCAGGGCCGCCGACGCGCGCGCCGGGGTCAGGCGAGGTGGGCGAAGTCCGGCCACAGCGACAGGTCGACCGGCCACTGGGCGGCGAGGCGGCGGACGTCGGGCTCGTACTCGGCCACGAGGTCGGACCGGAGGCCGGGCGGGAGCCGGACCTTCTCCATCTCGGCGGCGGCGACCCGGGTCCGGAGGTGGTCGGGCACGAACCCCTGGTCCAGCCCGAGGAAGGCGTAGGTGGCCGCCAGCTCGGCCTCGGGGCGCCGCACGCAGCGCTCGTACTGGAGCACCAGGATCTGCTCGGCGGAAAAGTGTCGGGTGAACCGGTCGAGTCCCGCCGCGTAGCAGCCGTACTGGACCTCCTCCACCAGGGCCCGGGGATGCTCGAGGGAGCCGTGGCGGTGCAGGTAGTGGGTGATGCTGGAGCGGAAGCGCTCCAGCGGGTCGCGCACCAGCACCAAGAGCTTGGCGTCGGGGGCGGCGACGGACAGCTGGGCCGGCGTCCAGCAGTCCACGACGTACCGCGGCGTCCACTCGCCCACCAGGCGGTGGGGGGGGCGGGGAAAGTAGGCGTGGTAGCGGGCGGCGTCGTCCTCGGAGAACGACGAGTCCCACTCCACCTCGAAGAAGTGCAGTTCCTTGGCCCGCCGCGGCATCCGGCCGGGGACGGCGGGCTCGCGGCGGTATACCTCGGGGTGGGCGGAGATGAGCTCGTGCCACCACGTCGTGCCCGCCTTCTTGGTGCCGATGCCGACGTAGTCGGGCGGGCCGGTGCTCCACCCGGGCGGGCAGGTGGGGAGGGGGCCGGGGCCGGGGACGGGCCGGGGCCGGTGGCTCTCGGCGCCGCGCAGCTGCCGCAACCCCCGTCGCAGCACGGTCCGCACGGTCGGCATCTTCGCACAGCGGGGTCCGGGAGCGGCAATGTCCAGGCGGTATGCTCCGCCGATGCCCGCAGACCCCCGGCGCGTCCGTCGAGCTGGCGAGGGGTCCGGGGCGGACGTCGCCGACGTCATGTTCCTCAGGGACTTCCGCCGGTTCAGCGGGGGCCACCTCAAGGTCTGGCACTACTTCAACCACGTGCTCAGCTCACCCCGCCACCGGCCCTGGATCCGGTTCTCGGAGCAGTCCGTCTGGGACGACTCCAACCCGTGGCGGCACTGCCGCGAGCGCGTGGTCGGGACGCGGTCGAGGGTGCGGCCGTCGGTGTTCGTCCTGGCCGGCACCGACTGGCTCCGTCTCACGCGCCAGGAGTGCCGCAGGCGCCGCCCCGTGGTCAACCTGGTGCAGCACGTGCGCCACGCCGATCCCGACGACGTCCGGTACTCGTTCCTCGAGCGCCCGGCCGTGCGCATCTGCGTGAGCCCCGAGGTCGCCGGCGCCATCGCCGCCACCGGCCGGGTGAACGGCCCCGTCGTCACCATCCCAAACGCCGTCGTGGTCGACGAGGTCGATACCAATCCCGCGCCCCCCCGGGACATCGACGTGCTGGTCGTGGCCGACAAGGATCCCGTCCTCGGCCGCCGGGTGCACGAGCGGCTGCGGCAACCGGGCCGGGAGCTGCGGGTCGTCGACCGCCTGATCCCCCGCCGCCGGTTCCTGGGCCTGCTGCGCCAGGCCCGCGTCTCGGTGTTCCTCCCCGGCTCCACCGAGGGCTTCTACCTTCCCGCGCTGGAGGGCATGGCGCTCGGCACCCTCGTGGTGTGCGCCGACTGCGTGGGGAACCGCTCGTTCTGCCTCCCGGGCCACAACTGCTTCCGGCCCGATCGCGAGGAGGACCGGCTCGTGAAGGACGTCGAGGAGGCGCTGCACCTCCCCGGTGACCGGTTCGAGCAGCTGCTCCACAACGCCCGGGCCACGGCGGCGGCCCACGATCCGGCGGCCGAGCGGGCCGCCTTCCTGCGGGTACTCGACGACGTGGAGCAGCTGTGGGAACGAATCTGAACGAGTCCACCGTGCTCGTGACGGGGCTTCCCCGCTCTGGTACCACGCTCACCTGCGAACTGCTCAACAAGGTGCCCGACACTGTCGCCCTCGACGAGCCGATGGACTGGTGGCAGTTCACGGGGACCACGCCGCCCGCCACCGGGCCGGCCTCCCGCCTGGTGGCGCCGCTGCGGCGCGCCCTGCGCCGTCCGCCGCCGCCCCGACAGGCACCGGGAGCCGAGGTGCTGTGCGACAACATCGAGCGCTTCGGCGCGGAGGTCCGTCGATCGATCGAGGCGCGGGGGGTCGCCCTCTCCCGCCACGTCGACGGCAAGGTGCTCGGCAGCAAGGTGGCCGACCACACCACGGAGTCGGGGCTGCGGGCCAAGCTGGCCCAGCGCGGCGAGATCGCCATCGACCGGGAGCTGTCCCCCCACTTCCTGCTGGCCATCAAGCACAACTCCGGCTTCACGGCCATCCTCCGGCCGCTCACCGAGCGCTTCCGGGTGTACGCCGTGGTGCGCAACCCGCTGTCGATCCTGAGCTCCTGGCAGACGGTGCCGTTCCCACCGCAGGCCGGCCACGTGGCGATGGGCGAGGCCTTCGACGGCGAACTGGCCGCCACGCTCGCCGCCATCGACGACCGGATCGACCGCCAGTTCCACCTGCTCGAGTGGTTCTTCTCCCGATTCCGCGACCTGCTGCCGCCCGGCTCGGTGGTCAGGTACGAGGACCTCGTGGCCTCCGGTGGTGCCGCCCTCGCCGTGATCTCGCCCGAGGCCGCCTCCCTGCGGGTGCCGCTAGAGAACAGGAACAAGGGCCGGGTGGTGTACGACCGGGACGGCGCCGTCCAGCTCGGCCGGCGGCTCCTCGACGCCGACGGGGCGTGGCGGCACTTCTACAGCCAGGAGAGCATCGAGGAGATCGTCGCCGTTTGACGGCGTGGCCCATGGGCACCACGATCTGCATCACAGGCATGCACCGCTCGGGAACGTCGCTCTCCGCGTCGTGGCTCGAACGCTGTGGGCTGCCGATCCACGCCGGGCGGCTCATCACCCCGGCCGAAGGCAACCCCAAGGGCCACTTCGAAGACCTGGACATGGCCCGCCTCCAGGCGCAGAGCCTCCAGCGGCGGGGACTCGGCTCGGTGGGCTGGGGACTGCGGGGGGACCGCTTCTTGGACTTCGACCCCGGCGAGCGGGCGAGGGCGGCGGACCTCGTCGCCGAGCGTGACCGCGTCTTCCCGGCCTGGGGGTGGAAGGACCCGCGCAGCGTGCTGTTCCTGGAGCAGTGGAAGGCGCTGGTGCCGCACCTCAAGGTCCTGGCGATCTGGCGTCCGGCCGCCGACGTGGTGGACTCGCTCCTGCGGCGGTCGAGGCGCACCACCAACCCGGACATGCGGGCGCGGGCCTGGCCGGCCGTGGAGCTCTGGAAGGCGTACAACCGGCTCGTGGTCGCCTACAAGCTCCGCCACCCCTCCTCCACGCTCCTGCTCTCCCTCGACGACATCCTCACCCACGACGAACACGTGATGACGCTGATCGACGGGCGTTTCGACGCCGGGCTGCACCACGTTCCCATCGCCAGCCTCTACCAGCAGGGCCTGCTCGGCCGCGCCGGCACCTCGAGGCGGCTCGCCCTGCTCCGCGTCCTGACGGCCCACCGCGGGTGCACCCGGCTGGAGGACGAGCTGTGCGCCCTCTCCGACCGGCCTGTTCCCGCTCCGGGCCGCCAGCCGTGACCCGCCCAAAACTGCTCGCGTTCTACCTGCCGCAGTTCCACCCCATCCCCGAGAACGACGCCTGGTGGGGCCGGGGCTTCACGGAATGGACCAACGTGGTCGCCGCCCGGCCGCTGTTCCCCGGCCACCACCAGCCGCACCTCCCCGCCGACCTGGGGTTCTACGACCTGCGGCTCCCCGAGGCCCGCCAGGCCCAGGCCGACCTGGCGCGCGAGTACGGGGTGTCGGCCTTCTGCTACTACCACTACTGGTTCAACGGGCGACGGCTGCTGGGCCGGCCGATCGACGAGGTGCTCGCGTCCGGGAGACCCGACTTCCCCTTCCTCATGTGCTGGGCGAACGAGCCCTGGACCCGCGCCTGGGACGGCCTGAACGAGCAGGTCCTCATGCCCCAGGCGTACTCGGAGAAGGACGATCGCCGCCATGCCCGGTGGTTGGCGACGGCGTTCCGCGACGAGCGGTACTTCCGCGTGGACGGCAAGCCCCTGTTCCTCGTCTACCGGGCGTCCCAACTCCCGGACGCGTCGCGCACCGCCTCGATCTGGCGGGAGGAGGCGGAGCGGCTCGGCGTGGGCGAGATCTATCTCTGCCGGGTGGAGAGCTTCGTCGACGAGCGCAGCGACCCGGTCTCGATCGACTTCGACGCGGCGGTGGAGTTCCAGCCCGACTGGGCCAACCTCGGCCCGCCGCGCCCGTCGTCGCGGGGCGTCCGAGAGGCCCTGCGCGCCCGCCGCTCGCCCTCGGCCCTGCGGGTCTACGGCTACGCCGACGTCGTCGACCGGATGATCGCGAGGCCCGACCCGGACTATCGGCGGTTCGCCTGCGTCACGCCGTCGTGGGACAACACGGCGCGCCAGGGACACGGCGGGGTGGTCCTGCACGGGTCGGAACCGGGGCAGTACGAGCGGTGGCTCCGGGACGCGGTGGCGCGCTCGGCGGCGAGCGGGAGCGGTGACAGGATCGTGTTCGTGAACGCGTGGAACGAGTGGGCCGAGGGAAGTCACCTCGAACCCGACCGTCACCACGGCCTGGGCTTCCTCGAGGCGACCCAGCGCGTCGTCTGCCGGGCCCGGTGAGGTCGCCCCGGTCGATCGCCCGGCTCGTGCGGCGGCTGGGGTCGTCGCCGCCGCACCAGGGCGATTCGGACCCGTGGGCGCCTCCCGCGCCGCCCTGCCCGGCGGGGTGGGACACCGGCCCCCCGGACTTCGTGGGCGTGGGGGCGCAGCGCTCGGGCACGTCGTGGTGGTTCAGGGCCGTCGCCGCCCACGACGCCGTGGCCCGTGCCCCCGGGAGCCACAAGGAGGTCCATTACTTCGACCGGTTCTGGGCCGGAGGGGAGGCGGATGCGGCCGAGTACCACGCCCACTTCCCGAGGCCGCCGGGCTCCATCGTGGGCGAGTGGACACCGAGGTACATGCACGACGAGTGGACCCCCCGCCTGCTCCGGCGACTGGCCGCGGACGCCAGGATCCTCGTGATGCTGCGCGACCCCGTCGAGCGCTACCTCTCCGGACTCCTGCACGAGGCGGGCAAGGGTGGGACGCCGTCGCCCCTCCTCGTCGCCGCCGACGCGTTCGCTCGGGGCCTGTACCACCAGCAGCTCGCGCGCCTGCTCGCCCAGTTCGAGGCCGAGCGCGTCCTGGTGCTCCAGTACGAGACGTGCCTGGCCCGTCCCGACGCCGAGTTGCGCCGCACCTACGCCTTCCTCGGCCTCGATCCGGGCCCGACGCTGCCGGCCGACCTGGCCGAGCGCGTCAACCAGAGCCCCCGGGAAAAGCCCCACCTCGGCGAGGAGCGGCGCGCCGGCCTGGTGGAGGCGTACAGCGCCGACACCGCCCGGCTCCTGGCCCTGTGCCCGACCCTCGACCTGGAGCTGTGGCCGAACATGCGGCACATGACGGCCCGGCGCGTCGACGAGGACGTTTGACGGGCCGGCCGGTCAGCCTCACAGGATGAGCTGACGGAGCCTTCGGGTGGCCCGGTCCAGGTTGGGGATGCGACGGCGCGCCTCGCCGGCGAGGCGTGAGCGGGCCAGGCGCTCGACGGTCTCGACGCGGACCCTCCGCCCCCACTGGAGGAACGAGAAGTCCGGGTAGCGGTGGTTGAAGCCCTGGTCTCCCCACGGATCCCCGGTGGCGAGCGGGCGCACCAGGCGGAAGGCGGCGGCCCGGTCCTCCACCACCTCGAGAAGCCGCCAGGCCGACTCGGCCACGAGGAAGCGGTAGACCGACCCGACCGAGGGGATGGGGAGGTCGTCGAGGACGAGCAGGCCACCCACCTCCAGCCGCCTGCTCACGTAGTGGAAGTCGACGGCCGGGTAGGGGAACGAGTGGGCGCCGTCGATGAGGGCGAGGTCGAAACGCCCCTCGAGGGTCGGGAGCACCCGGTCGGAGTACCCCTCGACGTAGCTGACCGAGCTCGTGTCGACGCCGATCTCGGCGCAGTAGCGGCGGATGCCCGCGAACTCGGCCGGGGCCGGGCTGACGGCGACGTGGTTCGAGCCGGCGGCGGCGAACACGACCGTGGTGGCCCCGCACCCGACCTCCAGCGTGGTCTGGCCGGGGCGGGCCAGCCGGGCCAGGAGCCGGAGCGTGCCCGGTGAGACGTCCCAGCGGAGGTGTCCGTCGCCGTGGAACGACGGCTTGTCGGCCAGGAGACGGGCCACGACGTCGTCCACGGGCGGGAGGATACAGCACGGCCCGACGATGTGGCTCCCGCCCCTCCCGGGCCCGCACCCGGTGCCGGGTACATTTCTCCCGATGATCAGCGTGGTGATACCCGTCTTTAACGGTGCCACCACCATCGGCGACCAGCTGTCGGCCCTGGGCGCCCAGGACATGGACCTCCCGTGGGAGGTCGTCGTGGCCGACAACGGCTCCACCGACGACACGGTGGAGGTGGTGCGACGCCACGCGGGCGTCCTCCCCCGCCTCACCGTGGTCGACGCCTCCGGCCGGCGGGGGCCGGCGGCGGCGCGCAACATGGGCGTGGCGGCGGCAGTGGGCGACGTCTTCGCCTTCTGCGACGCCGACGACGTCGTGGCGCCCGGGTGGCTGGCGACGATGGCCAGGGCGACGGCCGTGCACGACTTCGTGGCCGGTGGCCTGGACTTCAACTTCTGCCGGCCAGACCTGGACCGACCGGAGCCCGCTCTCGAGCCGATCGCCGCACCCACGGGGGGGTCGTACGGGTGGCTCAAGTACGCGCTGGCCGCCAACATGGCCGTGTCCCGCTCGGCGTTCGCGGCGGCGGGGGGCTTCGCCGAGGAGCTCCACGCGGGCGAGGACCTGGACCTGTCGTGGCGGCTCCAGATCGCCGGTCACCCCCTCCACTACGAGCCGGGCGCCCTGGTCCACAAGCGGCCCCGACCCAACAACCGCCAGCTGATGCGCCAGCAGGTGAACTACGGCCGCCACGACGTCGTGCTGTACAAACGGCTCCGTGGCGCGGGCATGCCCCGACGGCCGCTCATGCTCCAGGTGAAGCTCTACGGATGGGCCGTGCTCAACACGTGGCGGCTCGCGGCCGGCGGCAAGAACCGAGCGACATGGATCTGCGCCGTCTCGGCCGAGGTGGGCCGGGTCATCGGCTCGGTGCAGCACCGCACGCTGTACCTCTGACCGCCTCCTGTCCGCCCGATTGAACTAAGGGCTCATTCCAACAACCGGTTGCACTTCGGCGGCCAAGCTGTTCAACTGTGGGTCCAACGGTCCCGCCGCGGGCCGAAGCTTGGGGGGCCAGCATGGGACGAGCACGGAGTTCTGACGGTGGTGCGCACCGGCCGGGGGGCCCCGGCCTCCGCTCGGCGGCGGGCGGGGCAGGGCGAGCCGGGCGCAGCCTGGTGGCGCTCGCCGCCGCCGTGGCCCTGCTGGGCCCATTGACCACGACGGCCCCCGCCGCCGCTTTCGGCTCCTCGACGCCGCCCCCGGGCCCGCCGTCGGTCAACGCGGGCGGGTACATGACGTGCGGCGTGCGCGCCGACGTGGCCAACCCCCCAAACCACCAGACGGCCACGTGCTGGGGCGACAACGTGTCGGAGGGGCCCGGCCAGTCCACGCCGCCGGCCGGTCTGAAGTTCAGCGAGGTCAACGCCGGGTACGCGCACGCCTGCGGCATACGCCTCGACCCTGGCACCCCCGACAACCGGACCGTGATCTGCTGGGGATCGAACAACAACGGGGCGACCTCCCCACCGACGGGGATGAAGTTCAGCCACGTCGCCCCGAGCTTCAACTACACCTGCGCGCTCCGCCACGACCCGGGCAACCCGGCCACCGACAAGACGGCGGTGTGCTGGGGCGCCAACGACGTCAACCAGGTCAGCGACGTCCCGGCCGGGGTGCAGTTCACCCAGCTGACCGTCGGCATCCGCCACGCCTGCGGGCTGCGCGAGACCCCGGTCGACGACAGGAACATCGTGTGCTGGGGCTACAACGCCCAGGGCCAGGTGAGCAACGCGCCGGCCGGTGTGTTCAGCTCGTTGAACTCCGGCAACTTCGACGTCTGCGCCCTGTCCCCCGCGGGTGTCCCGCAGTGCTGGGGACGCAACGCAGGGGGCCAGGCCACCGTCCCGCCCGGTGAGACCTTCACCCAGGTGAGCGCCGGGTTCGCCCACGTGTGCGGGCTGCGCGCCGACGGCACGGTGCTCTGCTGGGGCCGCAACGTCGAGGGCCAGGCCGTGGCACCACTCGGGACGTTCGACAACGTCAGCGCGGGCACCTTCCACAGCTGCGCCATGGGCACCGACGGGACGCCCGTGTGCTGGGGCAACAACGCAGCCGGCAGGGTCCGGCCGGAGATGACCAGCGACGCCCCCCTGCCCACCGCCGTCACGGGCACCCCCTACAGCCACCAGTTCGAGTCCACCTACATGTCGCCGGTCCGCTGGACCGTGACGTCGGGCACGCTGCCCCCCGGGCTCTACCTGAACCCAGGCACCGGGCTCCTCTCGGGCACACCCACGCAAGATGGTGCGTACCCGGGCATCACGGTCACGGCGTCCAACGGCATGGTCGGCGCCAGCGAGACCTTCAGCATCGCCGTCGCCGAGGGTGCCCCCAGCACCTTCCCCCTCGTCTCGATCGGCGACGTCAGCGTCCACGAGGGCGCGGCGGGCACCCGGTCGGCCGTCTTCACCGTCAGCCTGTCGAGCCCGTCCACGTCCACCATCGCCGTGAACTACTCCAGCGCCGACGACACCGCCGTCTCCCCGGCCGACTACCAGGCCGCGTCGGGCACGGTCTCGTTCGCCCCCGGCGTCACCAGCGCCACCGTGAAGGTGCCCGTGGCGGGGGACCTCGTCGACGAGGGGGACGAGACGTTCACCGTCGCCCTCACCCTGGCGCCGCTCACCCAGGCCGGCCTCGGTGACGCCGTCGGCACGGGCACGATCCTCGATGACGACCCGGGCATCGGGCGGACCCTGGCCATCGGCCACGTCGCCGTTCACGAGGGCGACGAGGGGACCCGCGTGGCGGTGTTCAACGTGAGCCTGAGCAAGGCCTCGAACTACGAGGTGACGGTGAACTTCGCCACCGCCAAGGGCACGGCCCTGGGCACCGACTTCGTGGCCCGCTCGGGCACCGTCACCTTCGCCCCCGGCGCCACCAGCCGGAACGTGAAAGTCACCATCACGCCCGACACCCTCGCCGAGGGCAACGAGTCGTTCTCCGTGAACCTCTCGTCGCCGGCCGGTGCGGTGATCGCCCGGGCCGCCGGGACGGGGCTGATCGTCGACAACGACTGATCCCGGGTCTGGCCCCGGCCGGTGGCCGTGGGTTCAGCCGACCTCGATCCTCATCGGGAGCACGACCACGTTCCCGTCGGCCGAGCTGGCCTCCGGGTCGCCGTCCGGGTAGTCGAAGGCGGTGTTCGCCGTGCTCTCCACGTGGAGCATCGGGTACACGGTCGCCCACGGTCCGGCCGGCGGCTCCGAGAAGGTGACCGTGACGTTCCTGCTGGTACCCGGTGGCAGCAACTCGGACCGCCCGATGATCGGGCCGTACCCGCCGCGCACGTGGGTGTGGATCACGACCCATCCCGACGTACCGGTGAACAGCGCCTCGTCCACCACGACCGTGCGCCCGTCGGTGGGCTGGTCGGCGACCCGGAGGTAGAACGTGCCCCGGTCGCCGATCTCCCTGGTCACCCGCTCCGGACCGGCGTCGGGGTCGGCGGCGACGGTGTGGCCGGAACCCGGGTCGGCCGTACCCCGGCCGCACCCCGCCGCCACCAGGCACAGGCAGGCCACCGCCCCCAACCGAAACCTCGCCTCTCCCGATTCGGACCGCCAGCCTGGCTCCCGCATCGCGAGAGTCTCGGCCGGATCGGGCCGCCAGGCAAGCGCGGGGACGATCACCGACGGGACCGAGCGGGCCGAGGTCGCTACGCTGCCCCTTCGCCGTAGCCGACCCGGGATCATGGGGGATCGATGATGTCGTCACGCAGAGCGGCGATCTGGGTGGGCCGCCGCCGGGTGATCGCCGCCGCCGTGGTGCTGGCCGCCGCCGCCGCAGGTGTGGGGCTGTGGCCACGCGGTGACGGTGGTGCCCGGGTGGCACCGGCCATCGTCCGGCCCAACATCGTGCTCGTGCTCACCGACGACCAGAGCACGGAGTCGGTGGAGCACATGCCCTTCGTGTCCTCCCGCACAGACTGGACCACCTTCGACAACGCCTTCGTGAACGTGGCCGTGTGCTGCCCCAGCCGGGCCAGCATCCTGAGCGGGCAGTACTCCCACCACACGGGGGTGGAGCGGAACAACGCGGGCGAGCGCTTCCGCGACGCCGCCTCCCTGGGGACCTGGCTCAAAGAGGTCGGTTACCGCACCGCGCTCATGGGGAAGTACCTGAACGGGTATCCGTGGGGGCGCGACGGCTACGTACCGCCCGGGTGGGACGAGTGGCTGGCCTTCGGACGCGCAGGATACTTCGACTACACCCTGGTCGACGACGGGAGGACGGTATCGCGCGGGTCGGCTCCCGCGGACTACTCCACCGACGTCCTGGCCCGCAGGGCGGCCCGCTTCATCGCCGCCGCCCCCAGCCCGTTCTTCCTCGTGGTGGCGCCCTTCGCCCCCCATGGGCCGAGGACGGCCGCGCCCCGCCACCGCTCGGCGTTCGAGGAGACGGCGCTGCCCCGGCCCCGCAGCCTCAACGAGCGCGACGTGTCCGACAAACCGGCATGGGTACGCGCCCTCGGCCCTCGCGAAGAGGCGGCCATGGAGAAGCAGCGGCGAAAGCAGTACCGCTCCCTGCTGGCCGTGGACGACCTGGTGCGCGACCTGTTCGCCGCCCTGGAGGCCGAGGACGCCCTCGACGACACGGTGTTCGTGTTCACGACCGACAACGGCTACAGCTTCGGCGAGCACCGCCACGTCCGGAAGACGTGTCCGTACGAGGAGTGCGTGCACGTGCCGCTGCTCGTGCGGTACCCGGGCGGATCGGGCCCGGTGAGCCAGCTGGTACAGAACGTGGACCTGGCGTCGACCTTCGCCGACCTGGCCGGCGTGGTGCCGTCGGTCCCTCAGGACGGGCGATCCCTCGTCCCCCTCCTCCGCGGCCTCCGCCCGCCCTGGCGGGAAAGGGTGCTGCTCAGATGGGCCGGCTACCCCGACCGTCCCGAGTTCGAGGCGGCCATCCCCGCCTTCTGGGGCCTGCGGACTGGCCGGTACAAGTACGTGGAGCTGGAGACGGGCGAGCGCGAGCTCTACGACCTGCGGGCCGACCCGGACGAGCTGGAGAACCTGGCGGCGGAGGCCTCGTCGGCCGGGCGCGTGGCCGAGCTGCACCGGCAACTGGCCGAGCTCCGCCGGTCCCGTCCCGCCCGCCCGTGAGTTCTTGCCCGAGCGGCTGACTGCCCCGTTCACCCGGGCGATCTGCTTCAGTTCTTCGGAACGGCGGACCTCGGCGGCCAATCCGGGCGCGCCGGACACGAACGCTGCGCCGGACGTGTGCGTGCACGACCGCCAGACCGGGACGTCCACCCTGGTGAGCGGGCCCGGCACCGCCGACGAGCCCGACGAGGCCTTCACCGTGACTGTCCAGGATCACCGGCCGGGGCACGTTCGCCCGACGACTCCGGGTCGGCGACCATCGTGGACGACGACTGACGAGCGGACCGGGACCGGGAGCCGCGGCGTCCGCCGTTCATGCCGACACATTCGACGGGACGTCGCGCCAGGCATTATTTGGTATACCATATATACAACATCGGCCTTCCGTGGGCCGGGGACAGGGGCGTGGCTGCCGTGGAACACGACCAGGACACGTCGAGGACGCCCCGGACGGGACCGAACCGGTTGAGGCGGGCCACGGCGGCCCTCCTGGCCGCCGTGGCCCTTCCCCTCCCGTTCCTCCCCACGGCCCACGCCGCTCCCGGGGCGTTCACCCCCACGACTGACCTCATCGTCGGCCGGGCCCACCATGCGGGCGTGCGCCTCGCCAATGGCGGGACGCTCGTCATCGGCGGCACCACGCCGACGGGCGTGCTCGGTTCCACCGAGCACTACCGGCAGGACACTCGCTCGTGGAGCTTCGGGGGCACACTCGCCACCGCCCGGTCCAGGCACACCGCCACCCTCCTGGCCGACGGACGGGTGCTGGCCGTGGCCGGCAGGACCACGGGAGGTCCCCTGGCCTCGGCCGAGGTGTACGACCCGGAGGCCAGGCGGTGGTCGGCGGCCGGCACGCTCACGACCGGCCCCCGGTCGGCCCATACGGCCACGCCGCTACCGGACGGACGGGTCCTGATCACCGGTGGGCTGTCCGGGCAGAACGTCAGGGCGGGCAACTCCTGCTTCTGCGGCGAGCTGGTGAGCCTCCCGACGGCCGAGGTCTGGGATCCGGCCACAGGGCTGTTCACCGCCGTTGCGCCCATGAGCAAGGCCCGCGACGGCCACACGGCCACGCTGCTCCCCTCGGGCAGGGTCCTGGTGGTCGGCGGCTACGGGGAGCGGTCGGCCGAGGTGTACGACCCCGCCTCCAACACCTGGTCGCCCACCGGCTCGATGACCACCCCCCGGTTGGACCACACCACCACCCTCCTGGGAGACGGCACGGTGCTCGTGGCCGGGGGCAACCTGGGCGGCGCCGGCTTCACCGCGACCGCCGAGCGATACGACCCCACCACGGGCACGTGGTCCACGACCGGCGCCCTGCGCGTCACCCGTGCGGACCACACGGCCACCTTCCTCCACGCGGGGGTCTGCACGACGGCGTCGGCGCCGTCGTGGTGCGGGAGGGTGCTCGTGGTCGGCGGCGACGGGCAGGGCCCGGGCACGGCCGAGCTCTACAACCCGCTCACCGGCACCTGGAAGGCCATGGGCGCACTGAACACCCCGAGGTCCGCCCACGAGGCCGTGATCCTCAAGAAGGGCGGGAAGATCCTGATCTCCGGTGGCGAGGGACCCGGAGCGGACAGATCGGCGGAGATCTTCGCGCCGGGCACGCCCGGGTGATCCCATGATCGCCGCCTGACGGCGGGCCGTCGGCGACAGAGGTCGGGCGCCCCTTCGCCGTCGTGAGGCCGGTCCGGGCGGGCCCGCGCCGGGGCGACCCGCGAGCCACTCCGAGCAGGCCGGGCCGCCGTCCCGTCATCCGGCGCGCCGCCACGCCCGCGGGCCCACCGGGCCGTCCCCCTCCCACGGTCCCGCCAGCACCACCTGAGGGGATCCCTGCCCGGTCTACGTGCGCATCACCGGACAGGCCACGACACCGGTCCTAAAGGGTCGTACATCCCCGTCCGATACCGCGGGAGTACGTAAGAACCCACGACGGCGGCGAAGTCGAGGCAACCGTCATTTCGACGGGCGCGGAACGAACGGGGGCCTGTCCCCCTGACGGCTGCCGGCCGGCGGGAGGCGCGCGCCTGCGTGGGGACCGACCCATTCCCACGGAGGAGCGAACCAGTGGACAACGACTCGGTCGATCGCAACACGCCGCCGCGACGGCTCCGTCGAGTGGCCGCCGCCGCCGCCCTCGCCGTGGCCCTCGGCGCCGTACCGGCGTCGGGCGCCACCGCATCGGAGAAGCCGGTGTCCCAGGCTCCCGAGTCGATCCCGGCCGACTGCTCGGTCGACGTCACCAAGCAGCTGAACCGCTGGATCGCATCGGTGCCGGACCAGTCGACCCTGTCGTTCCCGAACGACGGGTGCTTCCGCATCGAGAAGACGGTGATGATCAAGAACCGCCACGGGCTGACCCTGGAGGGCAACGGTTCGACGTTCCGGGCGTTCACCGACGGCACCGGGTACGTGGCCGACGTGCAGACCCGCAACCACTTCTACCTCTGGGGCGGCGGCGACCTGGTGGTGCGCAACCTGACGGTCCAGGGCGTGAACACCGACCACCGGTACCACGAGAAGTACGCCGGCCAGCGCGGCTTTCGCATCGCGGGCGTGCAGGGTGCGCTGCTCGAGAACCTCCGGGTGACCGAGGTCCGGGGCGACTTCGTCGAGGTCGACCCCGACTACTACCAGACGTGGCGGTGGAGCAGCGACGTCACCATCCGCAACTCGGTGTTCACGCACTCGGGGCGCCAGGGCCTGACCGTCACGGGCGGCCGCCGCGTGCTCTTCCAGCACAACCACATCGCCGGTGCCGCGCTGTCCGTGTTCGACATCGAGCCGGACAGCGGGACGAGCAAGGACGCCGAGGGGTACCCCACCTACGGGGGCGCGGCGGACATCCGGATCCTCGACAACGAGGTCGGGCCCGGGAGCGTCCTGTTCTTCGGGAACGTCGTCCCGTTCAAGGACGTGGTGACCAAGAACATCGAGATCAGCAGGAACCGCCTGCGGGGGATCGCCCTGTCGGTGTGGGCCGAGGGCCACAGGGACCTGCATTACAGGAACTACACCATCACCGACAACACCAGTGACACTGCGTACGCCGGTCCCCGCGGAAGCATCGAGCTGCGCTACGTGGACGGCGCCTTGGTGAGCGGGAACACCCAGCGGTTCCACCCCGAGAGCGAGTTCTGGTCGGCGGGCGTCAAGTCGTGGGGCTCGTCGGACGTGGTGGTCGTGGACAACCGGTTCCCGGACGCCGACGTGGTGCTCCAGGTGGACAAGGCCCGGTTCGGATCTCCCTGGAACGGCAGCGCCGGCGGCCGGCACCTCGCCTGCGGGAACCGCTTCGGATTCCGCTCCGCCCGGTTGGACGCCGTCTGCTCCGACTGACCTCCCGTCCGTCCGCTCAGGCGCCGACGGGCCGGTCCGCCGCCCGGGTGAGGATCTCGAGGTAGTCCCGCAGCTGGGTCCGGAGGTCGAACCGCTCGGCGCACCGGTCCCGGGCGCGGCGGCCAAGCTCCTTGCGAACGGGCTCGTCGTCGAACAGCCGGAGGACGGCGGCACCCAACCCCTCGGTGTCGGCGGGCGGGACGACGATCCCCGTGACACCGTGCTCGACGACCTCGGCTACACCGGCGACATCGAATGACACCACCGGGATGCCGGCCACACCGGCCTCGATGAGCACCGCGGGCATGCCCTCCATGCCCCCCGGCCGACTGGCGAACACCAGGACGTCGGCGGCGGACAGCAGGTCGGCGACGTCGCTCCTGGAGCCGAGGAGCAGGACCCTTCCCGCCAGCCCCCTGGAGGCGACCATGGACTCGACCTCGCCGCGGAGCGGGCCGTCCCCGACCACCAGGAGGTACCCGTCGGGCCGCCGGTCGAGCACCCGCGCCGCCACGGCCACGAGGGCGAGGGGGTCCTTCTCCCAGCTGAGGGCACCGATCGACAGGGCCACGGGCGCCGCATCCGGGACGCCGAGGCTCTCCCGCAGCACGGCCCTCCCCCTGGCCGGGTAGAGGCGGTCGATGTCGACGCCGTTGGGGATGGTGACCAGCCGGTGGGGTGGAATCCCGAAGGTGTCCCGGGACTCACGCGCCACCACGTCGGCGACGGCGATCACCGTGGCGGGACGGCGCATGAGGGCGGCGTACACCGCGCGCCGCGCGCCTCTGGTGATGGCGGGCGAGGCCGTCCCGATATTGCGGTAGACGACCGGCACGCGATGGCGCGGGTCGGCGAGCACCACGTGCTCGAGGGCGTCGCCACCGTGCGCCAGGACCACGTGGGGAGCCGGGCCGCCCAGCTCCCGCCGCAGCGCGCGCACCCGGCGGACCCACCCGAGGGGTCCGGCGCTGCTGGCCGGCGCCAGCGGGACCTCGGGCGCCGGGTAGGACAGGCCGGGGCGGGGCGACGCCCACAGGATGGCCACCCGCTGCGACACCCCCGCCTCGGCCAGGAGGCCCACCAGGTCGGCGGCGAACGTCTCCGCTCCCCGCCTGCTGGCGCTGGACACGACATGGAGCACCCGCATGCAGTTCTCCCGCCCGCTGGCCGTCCGGGACTCGTGGCGTGCAGCATCGCGCCCCGGGGGGTGGCATCCATGGAGGACGCGGCCTGCGGCCGACACCGTACCCGGTACCATCTCGGGTGTGCGCAGTAGCGCAGCGCGCCAGAGCGGAGCAATCGGTGGAGCAGAACGAATACCTGAGAGCACTGCGACGTCGGTGGTGGGTACTCGCCCTGGCGGCGGCGGCGGCGGTCGTGGCGACGCTCCTCGTCACACCGAGCGACGCCGAGCGGAACCGGGCCAGTCGACGGTTCGCGGCGGCCCACACGATCGCCCTCGTGCCCTCGATCAACAGCCAGAAGGTCGTCCGGTCGACGGTCCTCACCGGAGCCGTCCGGCTCTTCAACAGCCCTGAGCTGGCCCGCCGGGTGGCGGCCGAGATCGAGTTCGAAGGACACCCGGAGGAGCTGGCCACCAGGATCGGGATCACCGCCGACAAGAAGCGGGGGACGATCACCTTCGCCACCCTCGCCCCGACCAAGCGCGAGGTCGTCAAGGTGGCCGATGTCACCGCCCGGGTGGCCATGGAGCTGCAGCGCGAGGTCAACAAGGAGACCTACGAGCGCGACCTCGAGCGCATCAACGATCGGGTGGACACCCTCAAGGAACGTCTCAACGAGCTCGACGCCGCCGCCCAGACCGGCAGTGCGACGGCGCGGGCCACCAGGGAGGCCCTGGGGTTGCAGCTCACGACCGCCGTCGGCCAGCAGCTCGACCTGGAGGGCGAGGACCCGGCCGACGACCAGTTCGCCACCATCACCGAGGCCACGGCCGTACGCGCCAGCAGTGCGTCGGGCGAAAGCTTCGGGCCGCCTGAGAGCAGGGGCGGTCGCCTGGTGCTGGCCCTCTTGCTGGCCCTCGGCCTCGCCGGCGCCGTGGTGGTGGTCCTCGACCGGTACGACACCCGCCTGTCCGACAAGGACACAGCCGAGCACGCCTTCGGGCTGCCCGTGCTCACCGAGGTGCCGTGGCACTCCGGGCGCGGTCGCGGGCGCCTGGCGGTGGAGACGGCCGTTCAGCCGCTCTCCCCTGCGGCGGAGTCGTACCGCAGGCTCCGATCGTCGATCCTGCTCCCGTCGTCGGTCCGCCCGATCGACCCCGACGTGGTCGCTCCCCACCCGGTCCCTGCCGCCACCGGCGACCTCGCCGACGACGAGCGGCGCGGGCGCAGCCGGGAGATCAAGGTCATCCTGGTCACCTCGCCCGGTCCGAGGGAGGGCAGGACCACCACGGTGGCCAACCTGGCGGCGAGCCTCGCCGAGGCCGACCGCTCGGTGCTCGTCATCGACTGCGACCTCCGTCACCCGGCCCTCGACCAGATGCTCGAGGTCGGCCCCGGCCTGGGCCTCACCGACGTGCTGATGGACCGCGGCCGTTACTACCGGCTGAGCGACGTGGCACGCGCTACACCGGTCCCGGGCGTCCGCCTCGTGCCCAACGGAACCCCGCCGCTGAATCCGGCCGGGCTCATGACCGAGGCCCGCGAGGTCCTCGTGCGGTGCCGCGCTGCCGCCGACGTGGTGATCGTGGACAGTGCCGCCGCCCTCGTCTACAACGACGCCGCCGAGCTGGCGCCCGCCGCCGACGCCGTCGTGGTAGTCGCCAGTGCCGGCCGCACCTCCGTCGCCGACGCACGGCGGATGACCGAGCTGTTGACCCGTCTCGGAGCTCCCATCGCGGGCGTCGTCCTCGTCGCCCGCCCGGCGGGGTGGCTGGCCAGGCTGGCCGGCCGGGGTCCACGCTTCGGTGGCTCGCGCCCGTCGGGCCCGCCGCCCCCGTCCGAGCCGGACGAGGGCCGCCGACCCGGCCCGTACGAGAGCCCACCCGACCCGGTGCCCGCGCACTCCGGCGCCAGTCTCGCCCTCGCTCGTCCCCGAGGGCGACTGCGCGGCCTCTGGTCGTTTTTCCGGGCGTGACGCCCACCCCTCCGAGCCCAACCGTCGCCACCACCGGGTCCCGCCGCGGGTCGCCGCGGGTCGCGACGACACCGGTCACGGCCTGGTGGGCGATCGCCCTGACCGGCGTGATCCTGTACGTGTCGTGTTTCGCCCTGGCCCTCAGGCGGGGCGATTACAACCTCTGGGGCACGATGCTCATCGGCCCCGCGCTGGTGCTGGTGAGCGTGCCGTTGCTGCGGCGGGCGGTTCGTGCAGAGACCGACCGCCGCATCGGCACCTTCCTCGTGGTCGCGTTCTTCGTCAAGCTGGCCATGGCCTTCGTCAACCACGCCGTCGCCTTCGGACTCTACGGCGGCGTGGCCGACGCCCGCGGCTACCACGACTCAGGGGTGGCCTACTCGGTGGCGTTCCGGTCCGGGATCTTCCAGCTGGCCGAGGAGGGCGAGCTGGGCCGCCGCTTCATCAACACCCTCACCGGTGGCGTCTACACCGTGATCGGGCCGAGCAAGCTCGGTGGTTACCTCGTCTTCTCCTGGTTCGCCTTCTGGGGTCTCTACCTGTTCTACCGGGCCTTCGTCGTCGCCGTTCCCGAGGGGAACCGGCGACGCTATGCCTCCCTGCTCTTCTTCCTGCCGTCCACGCTGTTCTGGTCCTCCTCCATCGGCAAGGAGGCGTGGATGATGCTGTCGCTCGGGTTGTTCTCGCTCGGCGCGGCGCGGCTGCTCGCCCGCCGACCGGGCGGGCTGGTCGTGCTGTCCCTCGGGCTGGCCGCGTCCTCCCGCTGCCGGCCGCACCTGAGCCTCCTGATCCTCATCGGCCTGGTCGTCGGGTACCTGTTCCGCCGGTCGTCGAATCTCCACCGCCTCGGCCCGCTGGCCACGCTGGGCAGCCTGGCGGTGCTCGTGGCCGTCGGCTCGTTCGCCGCCGGTCAGTTCACCCGCCACTTCGAGCTCACCTCGCTCGGAACCGACTCGTTCCAGGAGGTGTTCGACGCGGCCGAACGAGGGACCGAGGGCGGAGGGTCGAGTTTCAGCATCGAGGGCCTGCCCCGCCCCCTCGCCGCGATCAGCGTGCTGTTCCGCCCATTCCCGGGCGAGGCCCACAACGCCGCCGCGCTGGTGGCGTCCGTCGAGGGGGCGGCCATGCTCGTGCTGGTGGTACGCGGCCGGCGGCGGCTCCTCACCGCCGTTCGACGGCTCCGCAGCAACGTCTACGTGCTCTACTGCGCCACCGTCACGGCGCTGTTCCTCGTGGGCTTCTCGGCCTTCCAGAACTTTGGGATCCTGGCGCGCGAACGCATCCAGGTGATCCCGTTCGTGCTGGTGCTGCTGGCCCTCCCTCCGGCCCGAAGGGTCGGGAGACTCGACCGCTACGGCCCGCCTCCGCTGGTGGTTCCCCCGCCCGACCTCAGGGCGGGAACCGTCGGGGCGGTGGGCCGCCGAGGGGCGCCCGCGGCACAATAGGGGGTGGTCACACGACGGGGGGGGGGGCGCGCCGCGGCGGTGGTGCTGGTGGCGGCCGCCGTGCTCCTCAGCGGGCCGGTCCACGCCGGGCCCCCAGTAGCGCCCACACCACTGGTGCGCATCCCCTTCCCCCAGGACGACGGGTCCCTGACGCCCTACACCTTCGAGCTCGGCTACCCGCTGGTCACCCTCGTCTACGACACCCTCCTGTGGCGCGATAGCGAAGGGGTGCCCCGGCCCTGGCTGGCCGACTCGGTCGACAGCAGCGACGACGGGCGCCGCCTCACCGTGCGTCTGGTCGACGGGGTGCGCTGGCACGACGGGGCGCCGCTCACCTCGGCCGACGTGGCGTTCACGTTCCGTTACGTCGCCGATCACCCGCATCCGCGCTTCACGCCGTCGCTGGCGGCGGTGGACAGGGTGGAGGTGCTGGACGGCGCCACGGTCGAGATCCGGCTCCGCCACCCCTCTCCCGGGTTCGCCGACCAGCCGCTCGCCGACCTTCCCATCCTCCCGGCCCACCTCTGGCAGACCCTCGCCCCGGGCGCCGCCGCCCCCGACGGGCTCCCGGTCGGCAGCGGGCCCTACCGACTCGTCGAGCACCGCCGGGGCACGTCCTACCGATTCGAGGCCAACCCGGACTACTTCCGTGGCCGGCCCACGGTCGCCGCCGTCGAGGTGCCCGTGGTGCGCGGCGTGGACGACACTCTCCGGGCGCTACGAGCCCGGCAGGTGGACATGATCCCGGTCGGGCTGCCAGAGGCTGCGTCGGCCATCGTCCAGGCTCCGGGCACACGCGTGGAGGAGGGGGTCTCCTACCTCGGCACCGTCTTGATGTTCAACCTGCGGAGGCCGCCGTTCGACCGGCCCGAGGTCCGCCGCGCCGTGGCCGGCGCCCTCGACCTGCGGCGGGTGGCCCGGGCGGCGGGCCGGGCCGTCCCGGCCGACCGCGGCTACCTCCACCCGAGGTCGCGCTGGGCGGCAGAGGAGGTGCTGCACCGGTTCGACCCCACTGCGGCCCGGACACTCGCCGCGCTCGACCTGCCGCCGATCGAGATCGTGGTGGCCGCCAACGATCCCGTGCGCCTCGAGGCGGCCCGGCAGGTGGTCCTGGCCTTGCAACGATCGGGCGTCCGCACCTCGAGTCGGAGCGTGCCCCGCGAGGAGCTGGCGCGGGCGGTGGGGGAGGACGGGTCGCCACCGTCGTTCCAGGCCGCGATTTGGGGGGCCCCGCCCCTCGCGTCCTACGACCCGGACTTCCTCGGGCGCCTCTTCGGCTCCGACCCGAGCCACTCTCCGCTCAATTACTCGGGGTACTCGAGCGGCGCCTTCGATGGGCTGGTCGAACGGGTGTCGACCACGGCGGACCCGGCCGCCCGTCGGGTGGCGGTGGGCGACCAGCTGCGCCTGCTCGCCCGCGACCTGCCCGTGGTGCCGTTGTTCTTCGCCACCGGCCGGTATGCGTTCCGCCCCGCGATCCACGACGGCTGGGTATTCGTGAAGGGCTCGGGTATCCTCGACAAGCGTTCGTTCACCGAGGGGGCTCCGGCCGCCCCGACCACGCCGCCCACGGCGCCGACCCGGATCTCGTCGGGCCGAGGGGTGCTCGGCTTCCTCGCCGCCGGCTTCCTGGCCGTCGCCCTCCTCTTGGGCGCCTGGATGGTGGTGGGCGCGGTGCGGGCCCGGTCCCGGTGACCAGGCGCCTCGTCCCGCGCCTGGTCAAGACGTCGGCGGCGCTGGAGGCTGCGCCACCCCGCGTTCGGACTGGTGGTGCTCCCGTACCACTCGGCGCCGCTCGCCCGGCCCATCCTGTAGCGCTACGGCCTACCGAACACGTTCCACGTCGCCACGGACTTCCCCTCAGGCCACGGAGTGGCGGACCCTGGTGGCCAGGTAGCCCCAGAGGGTCGGGTGGGTGCGCAGGCGGGACTCGCCTGCGGTCGACAGCGGGGCGACGGGCTCGAGCGGGCGGCCGGACAGCAGCCGCCGTACGGCTGCCACCAGCATCGGGACGCCGCCCGCCAGCTGCAGGTACGGGTAGGTGGCGAACGAGTCGCGGGCGGCGGGCGAGAAGGTCGCCTGGCCCACGACGGGCCCGGTGTCGATACCACGGTCCACCACGTGGACCGTGGCCCCGGCCAGCTCCGGGTGGCCCTCGGCCAGGGCCCAGTACCCGCCGTGCACCCCCCGGTACTGCGGGGCGACGCCCGCGTGGAGGTTGATAAACGTGGCATCCACACAGCCGAGGGTGGAGGCGGAGATGATGCGGGTGCCGCACACGACCACGACGGCGGGGCCGAGTCGGCGCAGCACTTGGCGCGCCTCCTCGGAGTTCACCGAGGGTACCGACACGGTGTGGCCCTCGACGGGCGAGAGGTCGAGGTTGTGCTCCACGGCGATGCCCTCGATCCGCTTGCGGCCCAGCCGGGCGAGGACGGGGACCACGGCCAGGGTGAACAGCACCTGCCCGGCGACGGTGGCGACGCCGAGAGTCCGCAGCCTGCGCCTGGCCAGCGAGGTGCGGGGGACCGGCCGCTCGAGGACGACGGTGACGTCGCCGAAGGCCTCGGTGAGGGCGTGAAAGACCACGTTGGTCGCCGGGCACGGCGCGGCGAGGAGCACCACGCCCGAGCGGACGAGCGGATCGCTGCGGGCGGAGGCGCTGGCGAGTGCGCTCACGGCTCAGGCCGAACAGGCTTCGGCGGCGGTCAGGTCGATGATCTCGTCGTCGCCCTGCTGGCCGTCGACGACCAGCTCGAACAGCAGGCGGGCGGCGCCCGCGTCGTCGCCCCGCGCGGCCAGCGCCGAGAGCCGGCGGAGGCCGGCGCGCAGCCGACGGCGGTCCAGCGTGGGGGGGTGGACACGCACGATGGCGGCGTGATCGGTGGGGTGCGCCTCCTCGCAGGGCGCCCGCAGGGCTTCCTCCAGCTTCTCCCCCGGACGCGACCCGGTGACCACCACGTCGACGTCGGCTCCCACGTTCCGCCCCGACAGGCGGATCATGCGCTCGGCCAGGGCCAGGATGTTCACGGGCTCGCCCATCTCGAGCATGAAGACCTCACCGCCCTCGGCCATGGCGGCGGCCTGCAGCACCAGTTGCACGGCCTCGTGCACGCTCATGAAGTAGCGGGTCATCTCCGTGTCGGTGACGGTGACGGGGCCCCCTGCGGCGATCTGGCGGGCGAAGGTCGGTATGACGCTCCCCCGGCTGCCGGCCACGTTGCCGAATCGCACGGCGCAGTGCCGCGCTCCCCGCCTGGACGCGTCGATCACCAGTTGCTCGCCGAGCCACTTCGAGGCGCCCATCACCGAGACCGGGCACACGGCCTTGTCGGTGGAGATGAACACGAGGCGGTCCACCCCGGCCTCGGAAGCGGCGGCCAGGAGGTTGGCGGTGCCGACCACGTTGGTGGACACCGCCTCGCACGGATGGCTCTCGAGGACGGGCACGTGCTTGTGCGCGGCGGCGTGGAACACCACGTCGGGACGGTGGCGGAGCAGGGCCCGGCGGAGGAGCAGCGGATCCCGGATGTCGGCGAGCACCTGCACGACGTCGACGCCCAGGGTGGCGGCCGCCTCGAACAGGTGGGTCTCGTCGTGGTCGAGCAGCACGAGGGCGGCGGGGTCGCACAGGGCTACCTGGCGGGCGATCTCCGAACCGATCGAGCCGCCCGCTCCGGTGATGAGCACCCGCCGGCCGCGCAGCAGGCGGCGCACGGCGTCGAGGTCGGTGACGACCTGGGCGCGGCCGAGGAGGTCCTCGATGCGCAGCTCGCGGACGTCGCGCACCGAGAGCTTCCCCCCGAGGAGGCCGTCGACCCGGGGCGTGACCTTCACCGACACGCCCGCCAGGTCGGCCTGGCGCGCCACCCGGCCCACGAGCTCGGGGCCCGCCGAGGGGATGGCCAGCACCACCTGATGGGCACCGCACGCGTGCACGGCACTGACCAGCAGCTCGATCGGCCCGAGCACGGGCACGCCGGCGAGGGACCGCCCGTGGGTACGCTCGTCGTCGTCGAGCACAGCCACGGGCACCAGGCCGGCGGCCGGGTTGCGCCGCATCTCGCGCACGATCATGGCTCCCGACTCGCCGGCCCCCAGCACCACCACACGCAGGCCGGCCGCCGTCTCGCCCCCACGGTTGAAGGCGAACAGCCGAGCCTGGAACCGAACGGCGCCGCCCAGCATCATGGCCGCCGCCCCGCCCACGATCACCACGGACAACGGCTGGTGGAACACGAGGGCCGACGCCGCCAGCATCGCTCCCGTGGCGGCGGCGGCGGCGGCGATCACGCCGCGGGCCTCGGCGACGCTGGCGTGCCGCCACATCTGGCGGTAGAGGCCGAACGCCAGGTTGGCGCTCAGGTGGGCCACGGCCGCCAGCAGTACGAGCCTGGGGAAGCGGCTCCAGTAGTGCTCGGGCACGGCGCCGTCGAAGCGCAGCACCAGGGCGGCGACGTAGCAGCCGGCCGTGACGGCGGCGTCGAGCGCCATCAGCGGGAGGTCGGCGCGCACGCGGGTCGCGGCGCGGGCCAGGGCCAGACCCGACGCCGCCTGTACGGGGGGGTCGAGGGCGTCGGTGGTCGTCACAGTCCGGCTCCGGCTCCCCCGACGCCGACCGGCAGCGTGGGCTCGCGACGCCGGATCCTCGGTCCGCGGGGCGACGGGAGGGGAACGCCGCTGCGCCCCGACGCCGCCTGGAGGTAGATCTCCTCGGAGCGCCGCACGGCGGCGGCGATGTCGAACGCCCGGCCGCGGGTGGCGGCCGCCGCCGACATGCGGGCCCGGGTGCGCGCGTCGACCACGATCTCGGCCAGCGCCTCCCTGAAGTCGTGCTCCCGACCGGGTGGGACCAACAGGCCCTCGGTGCCGTGCGTGACGGCACCCGGGATCCCGCCCACCGCGGTCGCCACTACGGGCACGCCGAGGGCCAGCGCCTCCATTACGGCGACGGGCAGGCCCTCCCACTCGGAGGGGAGCGCGAACACGTCGAACCCGGCGAGGATCCGGGTGGCGTCGGCGCGACCACCGAGGAGCCGGAAGCGGTCGCCCAGGTCCAGGCGGCGGTGGAGCCTGGCCACCTCGTCCTTGAGCGGGCCCACACCCACCGCCGCGAAACGCACCGGGAGGCCCCGGTCGATCAGGTAGCGGGCGGCCGGGAGCAGGACGTCGTACCCCTTGCCCGGGCGGAGGTTTGCCACGGTACCGATCAGCACCTCGTCGTCCCCGACGCCGAGCTCCGCCCGGGCGGCGGCCCGCCACCCCTGGCGCTGGTCGAGCGAGCTCAGCGGGACGCCGTGCACCACGACCTCGACCTTCGCCCGGTGTCGGGGCGGCATGGCCTCCCTGGCGGCGCGGGACACGGCGATGCCGGCGGCGTCGATGGGCACGGTGAGGGCGGACAGGGCGCGCAGCGGCCACGGATACGAGGACCACAGGCTGTGCTCGGTACTCACCGTGACCGGTCGCGCCGCCTTCGGCAGGGACCGGACGACGAGGCGGCCGAGCGCCGCCGTATAGGGCAGATGGAAGTGCACGACGTCGAAGCGCCGATCGAGGAGGAGCCGGCGCAGGGCGGCCATCCAGCGCAGGTCGAGGTTGGAGTCGCTCGATCCCAGGCAGTGCACGGGGACGCCCGCCGCCTCCAGCTCGGGCACGAGCGCCGTCTTCGACGGGAGTACGTACGCCGCCTCGTACTCGAACCGGTCGGTGTCGCGCACGGCGGCGGCGGAGACCAACAGGCGCTCCGCCCCCCCGTACCCGAGACACTTGATGCAGCACAGCACCCTGGCCCGTGCAGCCCGGCTCACGTCGCCTTCCCGAACACAGTCCCCCCTTGGCCAGTCCAGCCGGCCGCACTCCCTGACCCCTTTCCTAAGAGACGGGTCGGTGGCAGTGCAACGCAACTCTGGGTCCGGCTCAGACCGGCGCCGCATCTCCTTCCCCAAGGGTGTCGCGGGATGCGCCGGTCGTCGCCACGTATCTTGTCGCCAGATGTTACAACTCCGCGGACGGCGTGCACAAGAGGAATACGGCGGAACCCGAGGGTTTCCGCTTGGCGCGATGCGGTGAGCGTCATCCGACCACAACTTTCGTCGGTGGAACCGAGGGAACCCGGGCCGCCCGCTCGCGGGTCTGGCCCCCCGAAACGACCTGGTCCCTCGGCGCTGGTCCCGTCTCGGTGGTCGCCGTGGTTGCTACGGTGGCGTCCTCGTGACTGCCGTCCCTCGATCCGAGGCTCGAGGTGTCGATCCGGGCGGTGCCGCCGCCCCGGCTCGACCCGGGGCGGATGCGACGTCGGGCTCGGCGGGGAGACAGCGGTGAAGGCGACACCTCAGGACCACGCCGACGCATCGACGATCGCCGCCGCCGCAGGCGCCGCGCTCGTCGAGCTCCGGCGGCGGCGGCAGCACGAGGGGGTCGACCCGTCGGTGCTCCGCGACGAGGGCGACCGACTGGCCAACGACCTGATCCTCGATACGCTTTCGAGGACCCACCCCGACGACGCCGTGCTCTCCGAGGAGGCCGCCGACGACACGACGAGGGTCGACCGCCGCCGGCTCTGGATCGTCGACCCGCTCGACGGCACTCGCGAGTTCGGCGAGGAGGGCCGGTCGGACTGGGCCGTCCACGTGGCACTGGTCGTCGACGGGATCCCGGCCGCGGGCGCCGTGGCCCTCCCTGCCCGGGGGCTCACGCTCGACACGGTGTCGCCGCCGCCACCGCCGCCTCGCCACGACGGCTCGGTGCGGATGTTCGTCAGCCGGACCCGACCGCCGGATCTCGTGGCCCCGCTGGCCGAACGGCTCGGCGCCACGGTCGTCCCCATGGGCTCGGCCGGCGCCAAGGCGATGGCCGTCGTGCTCGGCGACGGCGACATCTTCGTGCACGCGGGCGGGCAGTTCGAGTGGGACACGGCCGCCCCTGCGGCCGTCGCGACGGCGGCGGGGCTGCACGTCTCTCGCATCGACGGGACGCCGCTCCGCTACAACAACGCCGTACCCTGGTTGCCCGACATCCTGATCTGCTCGCCCGGGCTGGCCGCACCCGCCTTGGAGGCCCTTCACGACCTGATCGACGAAGCCGGGTCCGTCGAACCCCCGGGCCCGCCCACCCCTCCCGGACGGCGCTGACATGGACGAGCCCCGCACCCCGTCGCCCGAGGCACCCCCCGCGGTGCTCCGGGAGGGCCGGACGATCTGGCTCACCGGTCTCCCCTCGGCCGGGAAGACGACACTCGCCTACGCCGTGGCCGAGCGGCTCCGCGCCAAAGGCGCACGCGTGGAGGTGCTCGACGGCGACGTGGTGCGGACCCACCTCACGAAGGACCTCGGCTTCTCGCGAGAGGACCGCGCCGAGAACGTGCGCCGCATCGGTTTCGTGGCCCACCTCCTGAGCCGAAACGGCGTGGTGGCCGTGTGCGCCCTGATCTCCCCGTACCGCGAGGATCGCGATGCCATCCGCGCCCTCCACGCGGGCCGGTTCTTCGAGATCCACGTCGCCACGCCGCTCGGGGTCTGCGCCGAACGCGACGTGAAGGGCCTCTACGCCAGACAGCGGGCAGGGACCCTGCGAAACCTCACGGGTGTCGACGACCCCTACGAGCCGCCGCTCGCCCCCGAACTGGTCGTGCCCGCCGACCGCCAGACCGTGGAGGAGTCGGTGGCGCACATCTGGCGTGCACTCTCGCGGCCCTGAGGCGCCGACGGGACCGGGCGGGCGGGTCCCGGAAGGACGGCGACCGTCTACGATCTCCGCCGATATGGCCCCGTCGCCTCCGAAGCGGAGACACGCGTACGAGCTCAGCCACCTGGAGGAACTGGAAGCGGAGGCGATCTACGTCATGCGCGAGGTCGCGGCCGAGCTGGAGCGGCCGGTCCTGCTGTTCAGCGGCGGGAAGGACTCCATCGTGCTCCTCCGCCTGGCCGAGAAGGCCTTCCGCCCGGCGCGGTTCCCCTTCCCGATCATGCACGTGGACACGGGCCACAACTTCCCCGAGGTCCTGGAGTTCCGCGACCGGCGGGTCGCCGAGCTGGGCGAGCGCCTGATCGTGGCCAGCGTGCAGGAGACGATCGACCGCGGCCGGGCGGTGGACGAGACCGGCCCCCGCGCCTCGCGCAACCGCCTGCAGACCACGACCCTCCTCGATGCCGTCGAGCGGCACTCGTTCGACGCCTGCTTCGGCGGCGCCCGCAGGGACGAGGAGAAGGCGCGGGCCAAGGAGCGGTTCTTCTCCTTCCGGGACGAGTTCGGGCAGTGGGACCCCAAGGCCCAGCGCCCCGAGCTCTGGAACATCTACAACGGCAAGGTGCGCAGGGGCGAGCACATCCGCGCCTTCCCGATCTCGAACTGGACCGAGCTCGACGTGTGGCGGTACATCGCCGGCGAGGGCCTCGAGGTCCCGTGCATGTACTTCGCCCACCGCCGCGAGGTGGTGTGCCGCGACGGCATGCTGCTCGCCACCGGACCGTACGTGGCGCCCCTTCCCGACGAGGAGCCCTTCGAGGCGCTCGTCCGCTACCGCACCGTCGGCGACATGTCCTGCACGGGGGCGGTGGCCTCGTCGGCCACCACGATCGAGGAGATCATCGCGGAGGTGGAGGTGACCCGCCTGACCGAGCGCGGGGCCACCCGGGCCGACGACCGGTTCAGCGAGGCGGCCATGGAGGACCGGAAGCGGGAAGGGTATTTCTGATGGACCTGCTGCGTGTGGCCACCGCCGGCTCCGTCGACGACGGCAAGAGCACCCTCATCGGCCGTCTCCTCTACGACTCGAAGCAGATCTTCGAGGACCAGCTCGAGGCGGTGGAGAAGGCGAGCGCCCAACGCGGGCTCGGCTACGTGAACCTGGCCCTGCTCACCGACGGCCTCCGCGCCGAGCGCGAGCAGGGCATCACCATCGACGTCGCCTACCGCTACTTCGCCACGCCCAAGCGCAAGTTCATCATCGCCGACTCGCCCGGCCACGTGCAGTACACCCGCAACATGTTGACGGGGACGTCCACCGCCGATGTCGCCGTCGTCCTGGTCGACGCCCGCAAGGGACTGCTGCAGCAGTCCCGACGGCACGCCTTCATCGCCACGCTGCTGCGCATACCGCATCTGGTGGTGTGCATCAACAAGATGGACCTCGTCGGCTGGGACGAGGCGGTGTTCGAGCAGATCAAGGACGACTTCACCGCCTTCGCCCGCCGTCTGGAGATCACCGACCTCTCGTTCATCCCAGTGTCGGCCCTCCACGGCGACAACGTGGTGGACCGCTCCTCGAACATGCCCTGGCACCGCGGGCTCCCACTCTTGGGCCACCTGGAGGAGGTGCACATCGCCTCCGACCGGAACCTCATCGACAGCCGGTTCCCGGTGCAGTACGTCATCCGGCCCCTCTCGGACACCCACCACGACTATCGGGGCTACGCCGGGCAGGTCCTGGGCGGGTCCTTCCGGCCGGGCGACGAGGTCCTGGCCCTGCCCTCCGGGCTCACTTCCACCATCGAGGCCATCGACACCTACGACGGCCCGGTGGACGAGGCGTTCCCCCCGATGTCGGTCACCATCCGGCTCGGCGACGACATCGACCTGTCGCGGGGGGACCTGCTGTGCCGCCCCGGGAACCACCCCGAGGTGGGCCAGGACATCGAGGCCATGGTGTGCTGGCTGGCCGGGGAGCCCATGGTTCCGGGCGCCAAGTACGCCCTCAAGCACACCACGCGCTGGACCAGGGCCATCGTGCGGACGCTGCGCTACCGGCTCGATGTCGACACGCTGCACCGCCACGAGGGCGTGCCCAGCCTGGGGCTCAACGAGATCGGACGGGTGACGCTGCGCACCACGACCCCGCTCATCTTCGACGAGTACCGCCGCAACCGCTACACCGGCTGCTTCATCCTCGTCGACGAGGCCACCAACGCCACCGTGGGCGGCGCTATCATCCTCGGCCCCGCCTGAGCGGGACCGTCCCCCATTGCGCCGCACCGGTGCCTGTCGGCCGCCGCCCGGGCCGGGACGGCCGTGGGCGGCGGCCGCTGTCAACCGGCGTCGGCGCCCCCCGGCCGGAACTGCGGGCTCTGGCCCGTGCGGCCGAGCAGGCCGTCCCACAGCCCCCGCAGCGTGGCCAGCCGCTCGGCCCGCGATCGGGCCAGCTGCATCCGGCGCGCGGAGTACAGCAGGTGGTTCGCCACCCACAACGGCCCGCCGTGGCGGCGGGCGAGAAGGAAGAAGTTGCGGGCCACGTAGTAGGCGCGCCAGGGCTCGTCGGCGTCGAGGGGCCGGCTGCCGGCCAGCGCCTCGTCCCGGCCGGCCGAGGTCATCTGCTCCTGGGTGGAGGCGGCACCGGCCCGGTCGAGGAGCAGCCGGAAGCCGTGTCCCCGCACCCGGTACCAGAAGTCGAAGTCCTCGTACCCGAAGAACCACGATTCCTCCGGCAGCACCCCGGCGTCGACAACGGCGCGCGACACCAGGCTGGCGCCCCACGCTGCGGCGTCGATCTCGTCGAACCCTGAGGGGTCGGACACCTGGTGCACGCTCGTCCCACCGCTGCGGCGATCGAGGTCGCGGCCGTAGGCCACCACCGCGCCCACGGCCGCTCCGGGCGACTCCCGTTCGTAGGCCTCCACCTCGGCCACGAGGCGACCCACCCGCGGCGTGGGCAGCGGGAACAGTCCGACGTCGTCCTCGCACAGGTAGATCCAACGCACCCCACCCAGGGCGGCGGCGGCGAGCAGGCCCCGACGGAACCCTCCCGCCGGACCCAGGTTCTCGGCCAGCCGCTCCACCCGCACGGCAGTCTCGAGCACCGGGTCGGCGAGGCCCCCCTCGCCGTTGATCACGAGGACCACGCGTTCGGGTCGGAACCCCTCCACGTCCACGAGCCCCCGCACGACCTCGGTGGCGAGCCGGCGGCGGCCGTGGGTGAGGACCACGGCCACCACGTCGCCGGGCACGTCGGGTCCACTCACTTGTCCACCACCCCTGTGTCGGCAGCGGTGACGCCGCCGGCGCCGCCACAATGCCCCGCCGCCGGCCCGATCCCTCGGCGGCCGGCCGGCCGCGGTGCACCCACGGGAGGCGGCACCACGCCGGCCCCCCCCGGGTGAGCACGGCCTCGAGGGTCACGGCCCCCGGCTCCGGGGAGCCAACGATGTCGGTCGCCGGCGACTCGCCCCGTCAGCTGACCCGCGGCGTCCGGTGGGCGCCGTCGGGAATCCGGGTGCCCCGGACGCCGGCACCGCCGGTGCTGCCGAGCAGCGCGGCGGCAGGGCCGACGGAGCGCCCCGAGTGGAGTCCCACGTGTGCCGTTCCCCTCTCGATCCCGTTGTCGGCCCCGACCACGCCCCCAGGGGTGGTCGGGGAAGAATACCAGCCTGGTCCGGCGGGCTGAGCGCCCGACCCGACGAGATGGCTATCCTCACCAGCGACGCTATCGAAGGGCGATCCCAAATGACGGCCGTTGTCAGGCGCCAGGTGCGCAAGCCGCCCGGCAAGCCGACGAAAAGGTCCGACAGGGAACGGAAGAGCCGTCTCGGGCTCTGGACGACCCTCGCCCTCCTCGTGCTGCTCGCCGTCTACCTGGGCGTGCTGGAGCTCTCGCGCCCCCATGTCGACGGGGACCGGCTGCGCTTCGACGTCTTCGTCGACCTGGTGGAGGAGGGCCGCATCAAAGACGCCCGCGTACTCGACCAGGACTCCTACGTCGTGGGCCACTACGCACGCGACGACGGCCGCGTGGCCGCCTACAACACCCCCCTCGTGGCCGGCATCCAGGGCAACCTGCTCATCGAGGTCCTCACCCCCAACCGCGTGCCCACCACCGTCGACCAGCAGGTCTCCAAACGGGTGGCCGCCCTGGCCAGCCTGTTGCTGCCCGGGCTGATCCTCATCGTGTTGTTCGTGTACATGATCCTGTCCTACCGGCGGGGCACGGGATTGTTCGGCCTCCGCAGCGGCGCCCGGCAGATCGCCGCTGGCCACAGCGACGTCCGCTTCACCGACATCGCCGGGCAGGACGCGGCCGTGCGGGAGCTGCGGGAGATCAGGGACTTCGTCGCCGACCCCGAGCGCTATGCCGCCATGGGCGCGCAGGTCCCCAAGGGGATCCTGCTCTACGGCCCACCGGGCTGCGGCAAGACCATGATGGCTAAGGCGCTGGCCGCCGAGTCCGACGCCAGCTTCTACTCCATCTCGGGCTCCGACTTCGTGGAGCTGTACGTCGGCGTGGGGGCCTCCCGGGTGCGGGACCTGTTCAAGGTGGCGCGGGAGAACGCCCCCTCGGTGATCTTCGTCGACGAGCTGGACTCAGTGGGCCGGGCCCGGTCGGCGGGCGGCGGGCCGGGGTCGCACAGCGAGCAGGAGCAGGCGCTCAACCAGCTCCTCGCCGAGATGGACGGCTTCTCGCCGTCGGAGGGCATCCTGCTGGTGGCGGCCACCAACCGGCCCGACGTGCTCGACCCCGCCCTGCTCCGGCCCGGCCGCTTCGACCGCACGGTGGCTCTCGAGCGGCCGGACGAGGCGGCCCGGTTCGCCATCCTGTCGGTGCACGCCGCCACCAAGCGGCTGGGGCCGGGCACCGACCTCAAGGTCATCGCCAACCGGGGCATCGGCCTCACAGGGGCGGACCTGGCCGGTGTGGTGAACGAGGCCGCCCTCCGGGCGGTGCGGGCCGGGCTGCCGGCCATCACCCAGACCGAGCTCGAGGCCGCTCTCCAGCACCTCCTGGAGGCGCCCGAGCGCCAGCGCCGCCTGTCCCTGCGCGACCGCAGCATCGGCAGGCGCTTCACCTCCGACGAGCGGATCACCTTCGCCGACGTCGCCGGGGTGGACGACGCCCTAGTCGAGCTGGCCGAGGTGAAGGAGTACCTGACCGACCCGGAGCGGTTCGCCCGCCTCGGCGCACGTGTGCCGCGGGGCATCCTCCTGTCCGGGCCCCCCGGGTGTGGGAAGACGCTGCTGGGGCGGGCCGTGGCCGGCGAGGCCAATGCCGCCTTCATCTCGGTGGCGGGCAGCGAGTTCGTGGAGATCTTCGTGGGCGAGGGCGCCTCACGCGTGCGTGAGCTGTTCGCCGAGGCCCGCTCGGTGGCGCCCGCCATCGTGTTCATCGACGAGATCGACGCCATCGGCACCCACCGGGGCGGGATGGGCGAGGGGAGCCGGGAACGGGAGCAGACCCTCAACCAGATCCTCGTGGAGCTCGACGGCTTCGAGGCCCGGGGCGCGCTCATCGTGATGGGGGCCACCAACCGTCCCGACATGCTCGACTCGGCGCTGGTGCGGCCCGGCCGCTTCGACCGGAGGATCGACGTCACCCTCCCCGACCGGGCGGGGCGGCGCGCCATCCTGGAGATCCACGCCCGGGGCAAGCCGCTGGGCGCCGACGTGGACCTCGACGCCGTGGCCGGGCTCTGCAGGGGCTACTCCGGCGCCGACCTGGCCAACGTCGTGAACGAGGCGGCGCTGCTGGCCAGCCGCCGCGGGCTCGACGAGATCCCCATGGCGGCGGTGGACGAGGCGGTGGACCGCGCCCTGCTGGGCGTGTCGTCGGGGCGCCACATCATGTCGGAGGACGAGCGGCGCACCGTCGCCTACCACGAGTCCGGCCATGCGCTGGTGGCCCTGGCCCTCCCTGGCGCCAGCGTGCCCCATCGCCTCACCATCGCTCCCCGCGGGGGCTCGCTCGGCCACTGCACCGTGCTCGACAGCCAGGACCGGCTCCTGCGCAGCCGGTCCGGCCTCCTCGACGAGATGGCAGCCCTGCTCGGGGGCCGGGTGGCCGAGATGGTCGTCTCCGACGATCCCGGCACGGGGGCCGCCGACGATCTGCGGCGGGTGTACTCCATCGCCCGGGCCATGGTGGTCGACCAGGGGATGAGCGACGAGGTCGGGCCGCTCGCCTTCGGGGACGACGCGGGTCCCCGTGTGTACTCCGAGCGGAAGGCGGAGCTCATCGACGCCGAGATCAGGCGCCTGGTGGACGAGGCTTACGCACGGGCGGACCGGGTGGTCCGGACCCAGAGCGCCGCCCTCCACCGTCTGGCCGAGAAGCTGCTGGTCGACGAGACGATCAAGGCCGACGAACTGCGCCTGCTCGTCGGCGAACCGCCCGGGCACGTCCCGGCCTACGGCGGGCCCGGCGTGGGGCCGCCACCGCGCCTGGGCGGACGGGCGGCCCGGGCCCTGCGCGACAGGCGCCCCTGACGCCGTCGCCGGGCGGCCGCGCCCCGGCTGCGGGCACCCGGAGCTCCGGTGGGGAAATAGGGGCCGTGGTGAAATACGTGCCGTAGTATTGCAGGAGGGTCCGGTTCCGTCGTCGAACATCTACAGTCCGGCGGCAGAACGGCTGCGGTCGGCCGAGACAAATCAGCGTCAGAAGCGAGGGCGGACGACCGATGAGCGAGATTTTCGGATGGGACGAGCGCGCCGAACAGGCCACTGTCTTTGTGCTTCCAGCGCGCCTGCGGGCCGACGCGTCACCCGGCCGGGCGCCCGACGTCGAACTCCGGGCCGGTGACCTGCTGTGCATCCCGGGCCCCAAGCGGTCCCGTCCCTGACGACGTCGGCGCCCGACCTCCGGAGGCCGCCCACAGGCCGACCTCCCGGGTGAGCTGCCCGAGCCCCATGGGGCCGAGGTCCAACGCGGCGGCGTGGAAGGACTTCAGGTCGAAGGCTGGGCCCAGGCGCCGGCGCGCCTCCTCCCGGGCGCCCAGCCACACCCGCTCGCCGACCTTATAGCTGATCGCCTGCCCGGGCATCCCCAGGTACCGGTCGATCTCGCTGCGCACGAACTCCTCGTCGAAGTAGCTGTAGCGGCGCACGAAGTCGAGGGCCAGCCGGGCGTCCCAGGTGGCGCCGGGTGCGAACGACTCCGACCGGGGAATGCGCAACTCCAGGTGCATGCCGATGTCCACCACCACCCGCGCCGCCCGCAGCGCCTGCGAGCGGAGCATGCCGAGGGCGTACTCCGGCCGGTCGAGGTAGCCCAGTTCGCCCATGAGGCGCTCGGCGTACAGTGCCCACCCCTCGGCGTGGCCCGAGACGAAGGCCAGGGTGCGCTGGAAGCGGCTGAGCCGACCGGCCAGGTGGCGCACCTGGGCCAGCTGGAGGTGATGGCCCGGAACCCCCTCGTGGTAGGCGATGGAGACCTCGCCCCACAGGGGGAACCTGGTGCGTCCGCGGGCGGGGTACCAGGTCCGGCCAGGGCGGGAGAAGTCCTCCGACGGGGGCGTGTAGTACATGGCGGCCGCCCCGCCGTCGGGGGCCATCATGGCCTCGATCCGCCGCACGGGCGGGGGGATGTGGAAGTGGTCCCCGTCCAGGTCCTCCACGGTGCGGTCCATGAGGTCCTGGAGCCAGCCGCGGAAGGCGTCCACCCCGTGGATGCTGTGCTCCGGCTCGCTGTCGAGCATCTCGATGACGGCCGCGATCGGTCGGCCCGGGAGGATCAGGCCGGCGACGCGTGCCATTTCCTCCTCGATGCGGTGCAACTCCTCCCACCCCCACAGGTACGTCTCGACCAGGTCGAGGTCCATGCCGTTGAACGTGCGAGCCAACTGCCCGTAGGTCTCGGCCCCGACCGGGTCGTGGTCCCGGGCCGACGGGGCATAGACCTCGACGAGGAAGCGGGCCACGTCGGAGTAGGCCAGGGTGGCGGCCGCGGCCGTGTTCTCCAGGTCCCTCCGCTGCGATGGCCTCCCGGCGATGCAGGGCTGGTCGTAGAGGCGAAGGAGGGTGGAGAAGAACGGCGGCACGCCGTGGTGGTCCCCGCCCCAAAGGCTCGCCTGGTGGGCACACGTCAGGGCCTGCCGCCGGGCGGCGACCACGCCACGGGCGAGGCCCTCGCCGAGGGTGGCCACCGCCCCCGCCAGCGCGGCCGGCACCGCACTCATCCGCTCGGCGATGGCGTCCCAGTGGTCGACCGTGTCCGTGGCCATCAGGTCGAAGCACCGACGGATCAGCTGGACCGGGCTGAACAGGATGTTCAGGTCGCGGAAGCGCTCCCCGGCGTGGTACTGCTCCAGGGCCGCCGCCAAGCGCTCGGCCATGACGTCGGCCGCCAGGCGCTCCTCCGAACCCACCGGCTGCAGGGTGGCGAGCTCGGCCAGCACCGCCCGGTCGTGTTCGGCCCGCCGGGCGACGCCCTCCGGCGAGTAGTCCGTCATCTCGGCCTCGTGGCCCGGGATCCCGGCCATCGTGGCGGCGACGGGATCCAGCGCCGCGAAACGCCCGACGTAGTCCTCGGCCAGCCCGTAGACGGGCGTGGCCGCCTCCTCCCGCCCACTGTGGTCGGATCGGGTGGTGCGGTCGGCCATGAGAGCCGGAACTGTAGCCGACCTCACTCTAGGTGTGCTGCACCTAGCCTGGGGCCGTGGCGTTCGTGCGGGCGGGACGCCGCCCCCGAGCCACGGACGGCCCCGACCGCGGGACCGCACGGCCGCGTCGGCGCCGCTGGCGACCGGCCTTCGCTGGCACGCCCCAGCGGGACGAAGGAAACCGTTCCAACGGCACTGCGTCAGAGGACGGTGATAGGCGCCTGGAGGCCGCTCTGCACGGCGGTGCCGACGGGCTGTGACACGCAGATGGCCGCCTCGTCGGTGGGGCCGCTGGGCTCCCCGAACGACGGGATGACGTAGGTGTTGGTGCCCTTGCCGAGGTCGTCGAGGACGAGGGTGCCGAGGCGCACGCCGTCGGGGTTGTTGTCGGAGCCGCTCATGCAGTCGATGCGCCAGCCGCGGGTGCCGTCGACGTTGCTCTTGTCGGTCACGTCGGTCCGCAGGAAGGCCCGGCCGGGGGCGTAGTTCACGTCGTAGGCGCCCGGTGGCAGCCGGCTGCCGGGGACGACGCACTGGTCGGGCCCGGCCTTCTTCACGTTGATCGTGATGGTGCCGCCCCTCGCCACCTTGGCCTTCCCCAGCGGGTACGGGGAGCAGTACCCCATCTGCTGCTCGTTGCCGACCACCGTGACCATGGTGCTGTTCTTGCCCGTGATCGTCATCTTCCCCTTGAACACGGTGCACGCCCAGGACGCGCTCGACCAGGTGAGCGCCAGCGCGGCCGCTCCCGCGGCAACGGCCAGACGCCTCGAATGCCCACCGTTTCGAGCCATGTGCAGTTCTCCTCGCCGACCGGTGTCGGTCTCCATCCGTTGACCTTGGGACCCCAATAGGAGCACACCCGCGCCCGCGCCGTCAAGCAGTGTTGTATCTCAGTCCTACACAGCGGTGGAGAAGGGGACGGGGTGGTCGTCCACACCTATGTACGGTACTGTCGGTACGAAGCGGTAGTCTTTCCCGGGGTGGCCATCGGCGACCGTTCCCCCGGAGGTCGGACATCCGCGAGACCGCCTTGGGATGCGGCACCCGGGTAGCAGGGGCGGAATCGGAGGGAGACGGTGCGGAGGCGGAGGATCATCGGGCGGATGGCGCTGGTCGCGGTCGCGGCCATGTTGGGTCCGGCAGAACGCGACAGCGGGACGGCGACGGCGGGCTCCGGCCCGGCCTCTGCCACCGTCGGCGGCGCCGCTGGGGGGTCGACCGGCGGCGGTGCCGTCCGCCTGGCCACGGCCTACGGCCGCACCCCGCTGGCGTTCCTGGCCCCGGACGGCAAAGGCTCCGCCGCCTTCGTGGCGCGCGGCCGCGGCTACGCCGTGTCCGTCTCCGCCGGCGACGCCGTGCTGTCCCTCGCCGCGGGAGACGGGAAAGCTCCCGGACCGGTGGTGCGGATGCGGGTGCTCGACGGCGACCCGGGCGCCCGGCCCGTCCCCGATCAGCGTTCGGCCGGGACCACCAACCTCCTTCTGGGGACCGACCGCGAGAGGTGGCTGACCGGCCTGACCAGCTACGGCCGGGTGCGGTACGAAGCGGTGTACCCGGGCATCGACCTGGTGTACCACGGGGATCAGTCGGCCCTCGAGTACGACTTCGTGGTGGCCCCGGGCGCCGATGCGGCGCGGATCGGCCTCCGGTTCGACGGCGTCGACGGCGTGGCCGTCGACGCCGACGGCGACCTGGTGCTGTCGACGGGCGCCGGACCGGTGCGCCACCGCCGCCCCGTGCTCTACCAGGAGGTGCGCAACGAGCGTCGGGCCGTTCCCGGGGGCTATGCGCTGGACGGGGAGCGGGTCGGCTTCCGGGTCGGCGCCTACGACAGCACCCGTCCCCTCGTCATCGACCCGATCGTCGGTTTCGCCACCTACCTGGGGGGAGGCAACGACGACCGGGCCGAGGCCATCGCCGTGGACGCGGCCGGCAACGCCTGGGTGACGGGGTCGACGCCCTCCCCCGTGTTCCCCACCACGGCCGGTGCCTTCCGCGCCGTGGGGGACGATCTCGCCCTGGGCGACGCGTTCGTCACCAAGTTCCGGCCGGACGGATCCGTGGTCTACTCGACGTACCTGGGGGGCAATGACGGGTTCGACGGTGGCCTCGCCGTCGACATCGACGGCGAGGGCGACGGAGCGGCCTTCGTCACGGGCGTGACCACGTCCACCGACCTGCCGGTCACGCCCGGCGCCCTCGACCGCACCTGCGGCACCGACGGGGCGTGCAACCCGGAGGCGCCCTTCGGCCGCCCCACCCGAGATGCCTTCGTGGTCAAGCTCGACCCCTCCGGCTCGAGCCTCGTGTACGCCACCTACCTGGGGGGCAGCGGGGCAGAGAACGGCGTGGTGGCCGGCGGCGTGCTGGCCGGCGAGCAGGCCGGGCTCGCCGTGGGCCCCGCGGGCGAGGCCGTCGTCACCGGGACCACCGAATCCGCCGACTTCCCGGTGACTGGCGGGGCCCTCCAGCCGGCCCAGCGCGGCGCAAGCGACGTCTTCGTGGCCAAGCTGAACACCGCCGGCTCGGCCCTGGCGTTCGCCACCTACCTCGGGGGCTCCGGTGCCGACGCCGCCGCCGCTGTGGCCGTCGAAGGGTCGGGGGTGGTCGTCACCGGTACCACCGCCTCCGCCGATTTCCCGGTGAAGGGCGCGCTGCAGCCGGTGCTGGCGGGCACCACCGACGCCTTCGTGGCCAAGCTCGACGCCGACGGGACCGCCCTCGCCTACGCGACCTACCTCGGGGGCGGCGGATTCGAGGTCGGCAGTGGCGTCGCCGTCGACAGGGATGGCGCCGCCTACGTTGCCGGGTCCACCTCGTCGGCCGGTATCGCGACGGCGGGTGCCTACGACACGACCTGCGGCAGCGACGGCACGTGCGACGCCAAACCGGCTCGCAGCGACGCCTTCGTGGCCAAGTTCGACCGGCTGGGATCGCAGCTGGTGTGGGCCACCTACCTCGGCGGGAGCGGCAGCGACGCGGCCACGGCCGTCGACGTGTGGGAGGCGCCCGGGGGCGGCACCCACACCGTGGTCACCGGCCAGACCACCTCGGCCGACCTTCCGCTGCAGTCGCCGATCCAGGCCCGCTACGGCGGCGCCGGCCCGGGGAGCACGGGGGACGCGTTCGTGGCCGAACTGGCCCCCGGCGGCGGCGCGCTGGTGCACGCCACCTATCTCGGGGGCGTGCAGGACGACGAGGGCGTGGGCGTGGGCACCGACGCAGCCGGCAACACCTACGTGGCCGGGAGCACGACGTCGGCCGACTTCCCGACCATGGACGCGTTCCAGCCGGGTCCGTCCGGCGGGCTGAAGGGCCTCGACGCAATCGTGGCCAAGCTGGTCCGCTCGGACCCGTCGCTGCCCACCGTCACCGGCGTCGAGCCCCCGAGCGGCCCGGCGAGGACCGAGACCACCGTGGTCATCACCGGGACGGGCCTGGCGGGCGCCACCGAGGTGCACTTCGGGGACGTCCCCGCCGCCGTCGTGCGCACCGATCCCGCGGGGGCGGTCACGGTCACGGCGCCCGCCCTGGCGGCCGGGCCGGTGGACGTGCGGGTCACGGTGCCGGGAGCCCGCTCGGCCCGCAGCCCGTTCGCCCGCTTCCACTACGCCGAGGGGGCGTGGCGGACCACCGGGGGCTCCACGGTGCGGCACCGGCTCAGGCACAGCGCCACCCAACTGCTCGACGGCACGGTGCTGGTAGCCGGCGGCTGCACCGGTTCGAGCGTCGACGCCTGCGGCCCGGCCAGGATCTCGGCCGAGTTGTTCGACCCGCGCCTCGGCACCTGGGCGGCCACCGCCGAGACCATGCTCGGCGCCCGCCTCGGGCACACCGCGACCCGGCTCCCCGACGGCCGTGTCCTCGTCGTTGGCGGGCGCCGCAACGCACCGGTGGCCGACGCCGAGCTGTACGACCCCGCTCGACGGACCTGGCGACCGGCCCCGCCGATGACGACGCCGCGGGAGGGCCACACGGCCACCTCGCTCGGGGACGGCTCGGTGCTGGTGGTGGGAGGCGACATCGACGGGAGGAGCGCCGAGCGCTACCACCCGGGCACCGGGACCTGGGGCGCGGTGGCCCCACCATCGTACGGCCGCCGCCACCACTCCGCGACCCTGCTGCCGGACGGGCGGGTGCTGGTGGTCGGCGGCGAGATCGTGACCTGCGACGGGTGCCCCCCGCCGCCCGAGGTCTACGACCCGGCTGCCAACCGTTGGGCTGAGGCACCGGACACGGTCGGTCCGGCGGGCCGGTTCGGCCACGCGGCCACGCTCCTCGCCGGGTCTGCCGCGACCTGCGGGACCAGGTGCGACCGGGTCGTCGTCACCGGAGGGTTCACCGACAGGAACTTCTTCCGGATGTCGGCCAATACGAGCCTGTTCGGGCCCGTGGCGGGCTGGTCGACCGGCCGCAGCCTCCCCGTACCCAGGGCGGGCCACACCGGCACCCTGCTGCCCAACGGCAAGGTGCTGGTGGTGGGCGGGTCACCCGGCCGGGCCGCCGAACTGTACGACCCGCGAGAGGGGCGGTGGATCTCGGCCGGGATCTCGCTCGGGCGTCGGGCGGTGGCCCGGGAGTGGTCCGCCGTGCACACCGCCACGCTGCTCGAGGGGGACGCGGCGGCGTGCGGGGCCAACTGCGGGAAGGTGCTCGTGGTCGGGGGCTCCGAACTCCCGCAGGCCGAGCTCTACACCCCGCTGCCCTCGGTGACGTCGGTCAGCCCGGCGGCGGCGCCCGCTGCCGGCGGCACCCGCGTGGTCGTCTCGGGCACCGGCCTGGCCACCACGCGTTCGGTCCTGCTCGGGGAGCGGCCGGTGCCCTTCACGATCGACTCGCCCAGCCAGCTCTCGGTGGTGCTCCCGGCCTCCTCTCCGGGCGTGGTGGACCTCAGCGTGGTCACCGAGGGTGGCCGGTCGGCCGGGTTCCCGATCCGGCTGGAGGAGGGCGGCGGCAGCGTGGCGGCGGCCCCGTCGAGCGGCGCCGCCCAAGACCCACCACCGGGACCGCCGCCGCCCCCCCCTCGCGGCTACCGGCTGGCGGGGTCGGACGGGGGCGTGTTCGCGTTCGGCGGGGCCGGGTACTTCGGCTCCATGGGTGGCGTCGCCCTCAACCAGCCGGTGGTCGCCATGGCCGCCACCCCGAGCAACCGGGGGTACTGGCTCGTGGGGGCCGACGGGGGCGTGTTCGCGTTCGGCGACGCCAGGTTCCACGGGTCCACCGCCGACCGGCGCCTCAACCACCCGGTGGTCGCCATCGCCGCCACGCGCTCCGGCAACGGCTACTGGCTCGTGGCGGCCGACGGGGGCGTGTTCGCTTTCGGCGACGCCCGGTTCAGGGGATCCACCGGAGGCATCCGCCTGGCCCAGCCGGTGGTGGGGATCGCCGCGTCACCCACCGGTGGCGGCTACCGGCTCGTGGCCGCCGACGGCGGGATCTTCGCCTTCGGCGACGCCCGGTTCCTCGGGTCGGCCGCAGTACGGCCTCTCAACCGCCCGGTGGTCGCCGTGGCCGTCACGCCGAGCGGTGACGGGTACTGGCTGATGGCGGCGGACGGCGGCGTGTTCGCCTTCGGCGACGCCCGCTTCGCCGGGTCGGCGGGGGCCACCCCGCTCAACCGGCCCATCGTCGCCGCCGCCGCGCCCACCGGCAACGGGTACCTGCTGGTGGCGTCGGACGGCGGCGTCTTCGCCTTCGGTAGTGCCTCCTTCGCCGGCTCGGCGGCCTCGGTCCGCCTCAACCGGCCCATCGTCGGCGTCGATGGGTGAGGGTGGGGCGCCCCCGCGACGGCTAGAGGGGCCGAGCCCGATCCCAGCGCTGCTCGAAGGCGTCGGCGTGGAGCTCGGCGTAGCCGGGGTGCTCGATCCAGAGGGTGAGCGGGTACCCGTCCTCGGCCACCGCCTCGAGGGTGAGGGCCACGAGCGCCATGCGGCGATCGGCGACGACGAGCTTGATCGGCAGGTCGTCGGCCAGCCGGGGCTCGACGCCGGCCGAGTGGTAGGCCTCGGTCTCGCGGCGGAACTCCTCGGCGGCGGGATCCTCCCACTCGTTGGCCTGGTAGAGCACCCGCGCCTTGACGCCACGCTTGAGCATCGAGAGCACCGCCGGGTTGGGGCTCCCCGTGGTCCACGTGTACGGGGGCCGGGTGAACATCACCAGTTCGGTCTCGGTCTCGGTGAGCATGCGTTCGTAGGCCCGCCGTACCTCGGCCATCCCCCGGATGACGTGGGCGTGGGTGAGGCTGACCGACGGAGCGTCGGGGAACGTCTTGGCCAGGAGCGCCCGCACCCGTTCGGTGCGGCTCTCGTGCTCCCGGAGGCGCTCCTGCTCGGCCAAGCGGAGGCGGTCGAGGATCTCGTCGCGCCCGGGCGCCGCCCACACCGCCGGCCCGGGACCCGACACCCGTTCGGCCAGGCCCTTGGCGTTTAGCTCCTCGAGAACCGGGTAGATGCTGGTGCGCGGCACGCCGCTGACGCGCGCCAGGTCGGGCGCCTTGGCTGGACCGAGGCGGAGCAGGGCGAGGAGCAGGCGCGCCTGGTTCGGGTTGAGACCGAGGGCTTCGAGTTCGGTTCGCACGTTGGCGGGGATGGGACCCCGGTCCAGGCCGTCAAAATCGACGATCCTGTCGCTGCCAGTTTCCGCAGTCGCCACGATTCACAGTCCCTTTCTTGCGGCACCGCTTCGTCCAGTGTTGTCGGACTCGACCGGTCCGAGGCTATACCGACCACCACCACCGTACCAACCAGCACCTGCAGCACACTGAACCCACCTGCACCAACACTCTCCATGCTATCCCCGGGCGCCAAGAGCATAGCGATGTGCGCGTCCGCCGTTCACTCGGACCTTGTCGGGAAAACTCACAACTCGGTTGACGCCGGTCGCGTCGATGTGCTCAACTCTCCCCCGAGGCACCATCACCGCCCCGAGGGACGGTGAACCAGAGGAAGGCGGCGCAGATGAGGGAACGAGCGGCACAACTACTCCTCGGGGTCTGCGCGTCGCTGGTGGTGCTGGGAGCAGCGGCCACCGGATGGGCCTGCACCGTGATGGCGAGCGTGTCGGTCAGCCCCGGAGAGGCACGGGCCGGTGAGTCGGTCACCGTGCAGGGGCTGAAGTTCGTGGCTGACCGTGACATAGAGGTCATGCTCGTGTCCGAGGATCGCCAGACGCGCCTTTGGCAGGGCCGGTCGGAGTCCTCCGGTTCGTTCACCGCCCGGGGGGTCGCCATCCCCACCACGGCGACGCCCGGCGACCACACCATCGTGGCCCGAACGGCCGACGGCCAGTTCCGCGCCAGCGCCGGCTTCCTCGTCAATGGCCCGGCCCAGGCCGCTCCGGCTCCGGCTCCGACCGCCCAGCCGGCTCCCGCTCCGGCTCCGGCTCCGACCGCCCAGCCGGCCCCGAACCCCGCACCCGCCGCGCCCCAGGTGGCCGCCCCGGCCCCGGCGGCGGCCACCCAGGCCCCGGAGCCCGCCGTCGACAGCAGCCCGCGCTCGGCGGCCGCCGCCACTGCGACCTCGCCCGCCGCCGCTCAGGCTCGGCCGGCCACGCCCTCGGGCACACCGGTCGGCCCGTCCGCCGAGCCGATCGTGTCCGCCGCTTCTCCCGTCGCCGCCGCTGCGACGGCTGCGGGCTCCGGCGTGCAGGGTCCCGTGCCCGTTGGATCGTCGCTCCGTCGCTCCGCTTCGGACGACCTGTGGAGCGGTTTCGCCGCAGGGTCGGGGCGCTCCCTCGACGGCCGCACGCTCATGACACCGGTGGCCCCGGCCGGCGCCGGCCCCGGCGGGCTGGCCCTGGGCGTGGTGCTGCTCAGCGTCGGCCTCGTGGTTCTCGGCTCCGGCGGCGCCGTCGTGGCCGTGCGCCGCAGCCGGGCCCGTGCCCATTCCGTCTGACCCGCCCCCCGACCATGGCTGAGGGCGGGGCAGGGCGGGACACCCCGTGCGCCTGACCGTCGGCTTGGGCGCCCTGGCGATAGTCGCCGGCGCGCTGCTCTTGGGCGGCGTGGTGCCCGCCGGAGGCGACCCGCGCCCCTCCGTTGCGACCACCCCCGCGGTGAGCGCCGAGATTCCGGTCACGCCCATGGACCAGTCGTTGGGGGCCGGCTACAACTCCCCCGCCGTCCTGGCCGACCCCACAGAGCCCCGATTCGTCGTCATGGCCAACCGCCTCGACGCCCCCGACTTCAGCTGCGCACTCCAGGTGTCGGGGAACGCCGGCCGCGGGTGGCTGCCCGCCGACCCGGTTCCCGAGCTCCCCCGGGGCACCGAGAGGTGCTACGCCCCGGAGGTCGCCTTCGACCGCGACGGCGTGCTGTACTACCTCTTCGTCGGCCTCGCCGGTGAGGGCAACGAGCCCGTCGGGGCCTTCCTCACGACCTCGTCCGACCGGGCCAGGACCTTCACGCCCCCGCGCCGGGTGCTCGGGCCGCTGAAGTTCGGCGTGCGCATGGCCCTCGACCCGGACATCGGCAGCCAGGGCCGGGTGCACCTCGTGTGGGTCGACGCCACCTCCGATCCCCCCACCGGGGGGTTCGGCCCGCTCCCCAACCCGATCCTCACTGCCCACTCCGACGACGGCGGCAAGACGTTCTCCAAGCCGATCACCCTCGGCGGCGGCGGGAACGAGCGCGTGGTCGGGCCCGCCCTGGCGCTCGGGCCGGACCATGCCGTCCACGTGGCGTGGTACGACCTGAAGGACGACGCCCGCGACTACCAGGGCCTCGACGGCCCGGTGTGGCAGGGCAACTGGGCCATCGCCGCCTCGAGCTCCACCGACGGAGGCCGCAGCTTCCCACGCCCCACCGTGGTGGACGACGAGATCGTGCCGCACGAACGGGTGATGCTCATCTTCACCATGCCGCCTCCGTCGCTGGCCGTCCAGGGGAAGCGGCTGTGCGCGGCCTGGACCGACGCCCGCTACGGCGACGCCGACGCCGTGCTCCGCTGCTCCCTCGACGGGGGTCGACGGTGGGGCGGGCTGCGCCGGCTGAACGACGACGCACGGGGCAACGGCCGGTGGCAGTACATGCCCCGGTTGGCGGTGTCACCCGGCGGACGCATCGACGCCGCGTTCTACGACCGCCGCCGCGATCGGGCCAACTTGATGGCCGACGTCTACGCCACCTACTCCATCGACGGTGCCGAACACTTCGCCCCCAACCTGCGGCTGTCCTCGGAGTCGTTCGACACGTCGATCGGCCAGCAGTACCTCCACCCGTCGTCGGCCGGACTGTACGAGTTCGGCGGCAGGATCGGCCTACTGTCCAGGCGCCACGGCACGGTCGTGGCGTGGGCCGACACGCGGAACTCGCGGCCGGACACGACCTCACAGGACCTCTTCGCATCGGTCGTGCGGCTCCCGGAACCGGAGGGCGGCTCCACCCGCACGGGGGTCGTGGGCGGCGCGCTGGTCGGGCTCGGCGTCCTGCTCGTGACCGTCGCCGCGGTGGTTCGCCGTCGGCGGCGCTCCCCCTCCACACCCGACGGGGCGGCATCGTGAGGCGGTCGTGGCGGTTGGCCATGGTGGCGGTGGTCCTCGCCGCCAGCTCCTGCCGGTCCGACGGGAGCCCCGAACCGGTGAACCTGCCGCCCGCGCCGCCGGTCGTGGAGATCACCATGCAGGAGTACAGCTTCAAGGTTCCCGACGGGATCCCGGCCGGGCGGGTCGTGTTCCGCCTGCGCAACGCAGGCGAGGCGCACCACCGCCCGGCCCTCCTGCCGCTCGATGAGGAGCTCCCGCCGCTCGACGAACAGATCCGCGGCACCGAGCGGGCCACCGTGTCCCCTTTCGCGGGCACCCGTACCCGGGCACCCGGCGCCACCGGCCTCTTCGCCGTCGACCTCGCCCCCGACACCCGCTACGGACTGGTGTGCTTCGTCCGCGACGACGTGGTGGGCTCCCACGCCCTCCAGGGCATGTACCACGAGTTCCGCACGCCGAAGGGCTGACCGAGGTCAGGGCGGCGCCGGCCGCGCTCGGCGTTCAAGTAGTAGAGCCGTCCGACAACCTCCTTGACACGGGTCCACCCACGCTGTGATACTTCCAGACGACTCTGGCAACACGCGCTCCCTCGTGCACGGCGCCTTCGGCGCCCTGGTGGTCGAGCCCGCCAGATCCTCGTACGTCGACTCGCTCACCGGCAAGGAGGCCAGGTCCGGACTGCGGGTCAACATCAACAACCCGGCGGGCGACTTCCGGGAGTTCGTGGCCCTCATGACCGACGCCGACACGCGAATCGGCACCACCCAGATGCCCTATCCCCAGCAGGTGGAGAACTTCGCCAGCCTCAACTACGCCGCCGCCCCGTTCCGGCCCCGC